>Ga0115566_10004718_pt1 | contig 10808 bp, 5 predicted proteins | sample COGITO_mtgs_1204_3_FD_87173 | JGI IMG/M metagenome (GOLD analysis project Ga0115566, IMG submission 87173) | Pelagic marine microbial communities from North Sea - COGITO_mtgs_120405 | ecosystem: Environmental > Aquatic > Marine > Epipelagic | place: Germany:Helgoland, sampling site Kabeltonne...
CCAGACCACACGAGGGGCGTACGGGCGTTCGCGCAGTACTGGCGCATGGGGGACGCGAGCAGCCACGACGAGGATGGCGCGTGGGGTGCGTCTATAAAAGAACTCCAATCGAGCCAAGCGGAAGAGTCGAAGAAGACACGGAAGACTTCACTGTGGTCCAACGCGCTGGAGTTTATCCGCGGGAGCGTCGAGCTCGAGGACGATGTCGATGTAGACACTGAAGGTCACCCCGTGTTGGAGGCGATACTGGCGCGTAAACGGAGCGGCTCAAAGCCTGGGGACAGAAGCGACGGGATGCGAATCGGTCTCGCCGTGGAGGGCGGCGGCATGAAGGGGGTCATCTCCGCGGGTATGTGCGGCGAGATGCTCCGGTGTGGGTTCGCTGACTGCTTCGATGCGGTGTACGGGAGCAGCGCGGGGGCGATGAACCTGACCTACTACCTGGCGAACCAACCCGAGGGCATCGCGGCGTACGAGGAGGACCTGGTGGACGGCGGCTTTCTGGACCTGAGGAGGCTCCCCGCGCTCCAACGTATGGGGCCCCGGAAAGGGAAGAAAGGCGAGTCAATGGATGAGGACGTGGACAAGAAGGACGACGTGGGTGATGACCAGGTGCGTCCCGCGATGGACGTGAGTTACCTGGTGGATGGCGTGATGGACCACTCGCCCACCCGCCCGCTGAACTGGGACGCGCTGATCAACTCGCGCGTGCCCCTCAAGGTTGTCGCCACCTCGCTCGATACCCTCACGCCGGTGGTGCTGGAGGGACCGTGGAAGGGCGTGGAGGACCTGAAGCAGTGCCTCAAGGCGTCCGCCGCGGTGCCCATCTTCGCGGGGCCCGAGCCGGTGACGTGGCGGGGCCAACGGCTGGTGGACGCCGCGGTGATGGAACCCGTGCCGGTCCACGCCGCCATCGCCGACGGATGCACGCACGTCCTGGTGTTGTGCACGCGCTCGTTACCGCCCCTCGGGGAGAAGATGCCCGCGTCCACCGCCGACGACCCCGCCGTGCCTCCCTCGTCGATCACGGCGGACTCGCTCGTGCCCGCCGCCGCCGGGAACGGAGGAAGCTCCAGGCCCGACGGCGGCATGTTCTTCTCGAGGGTGGGCGGCTTCCTGGACCGTAGACGCAGACGCGGGCCCGCGCCGTCCGCGGCTGGCGGGGAAGGCGACGTGGCGATGGTGGAGGCGTCCGAGAACACGAGCGAGAAGAAGAAACGGAAGAACTTCATCGTCAAGGCGCTGGGCGGAATGTTGTACCAGGTCGTCCGCGGCGCTCTGTTGACGCCGCCGCACATGAAGGACGCGTGGGCCACCTATGACTTGCACCGCAGGCTCCACGACGAGTCCGAGGGTGGCGAGATGCAGTCCCTGGACGATGCCTTGCTCCTCGCGCGAGACGACCCGAGCGCGGCGGCGGAGGCGAAGACGTTCCCGGGCGGCGCTCACGTCTACCCGATCGCGCCGCCGGTATCCCCGAAGGGCGTGGGATCCCTTTGCCAGGAGAGGGAGTTACTCGCCGCGGCTAACGAGGCGGGCAGGGAGGCTGCGGAGGCGGTGCTCGTGCCGCTGCTCAACAGGAACATCGCGTCCTGGAACTGATACTATTATTTAGCACTACCCTTATTATTCGATGTACCCGATGCGTGACGACGTGTGTTGACCGTGATAGATTAGCTTGCGATGTTACAGAAAGAATTAGCGAGCCTTGCGGATGTCGTTTACCATGATCCTCATCGCCCGTCGCGCCTTGGGTCCGGTCCCGAACGCGGCGCGAAGTGTGCTGAGCGCCGCGTCGCGGTCCGGTCGCCGCCGAGCCATCTCCATCCACTCGTCCAACAGCGGGGTCCTCGACCGAGCCCTGCCCAGCCGGCTCACGCCCAAACCGTTACCCGCGCCGGACCCAGTACTGAACGCCCTCAGCAGGGGCTGGTAGGAAGACACCCTGAGCTCATCCTCGAGCGCGACGATGGCCGACGCGATGTTCTGCATCTTGGAGTCGTAGCGCGTCTTGGGCGCGGTGCCCTCGCGCAGCGCCGTCGCCGCCGCCTCGAAGGTGTCGGCGTAATCCGCATCTCCGGGCTTGGAGAGGCCGACGAAGCTCCCGAGGGAGGATTCCTCCGCCTCGCCGAGGCTGGCGATGTGGTGGTGGTGGTGAATCGGCTCCGCCACCGCCTCCTCCGCGACCGCCTCTTCCTCCTCAAGCTCGGTGGTGAGGTGGTGGTGGGCGCTGTGGTGGGTCGACGGGGAGGAGTGAGTGGACTCCTCCACCACGGGCAACTCCACCGTCTTTGACTCCACCGTCTCCGCCTTCTTCTCAACCGCGGCGTCCAGCACCGTCTCAACCTCCTTCTTGGTCGACTTCACCGCAGACTCCTCCTTCTCGGAGTGTGAGTGGTGGTGGCTCGCGTGGTGCGCGGTCGTCTCCAGCTCCACCTTGGGCTCCTTCACCACGACCACGGGCTCCTCCACGATCTCGGGCTCCTTGACCGCCTTCTTCAACTCCTTTCCGCTAACCTCCTCAACATTCGCCGCCTTTGTCTCCGCTTTCTTCTCCGTCACTTTCTTGTCATCCTCCTTCGTCAGCTCGGCGTGGTTGTGATGGTGGTGATGATGGTCCCTATGCGCCAAGTCTGCGTCCGCGGAGGACGCCTTGGAGGACGCCTTAGAGGACGCCTTAGAGGACGCCTTAGAGGACGAGTGCGACGCGGAGTGAGAGGCGGGAGCGGGCGGAGGCGAGGCGCCCGGAGGCGGGGACGCAGCGGGAGGCGGCGTCGTTCCGGGGGGAGGCGGCGTCGTTCCAGCGGGGGGCGGTGACGTCCCGGGTGGGGTCGCCTTGCCGGGCGGCGGCGAGGTCGGCGGGGGCGAGGTGGCGTTTGTCTCTGTGCCGTTCACGTCCGTGCCGTTCACGTCCGTGCCGTTCACCGCCGTGGAGTTGTCTGAAACCACCGTGCCGTTCACCGCCGTGGAGTTGTCCGCCGTCGCGTTCTGCACCGCGAGATAGTTCTCTTTCCACTCCTCGGAGTGCGAGTCGAACCAGAACTGTTCCTTCTCCTCCTCCGTCATCGGCGCCGGCGGGTTCGGTGCCGGCGCAGGTTTCGGTGCCGGCGCGTGATGATGATGTTCCTCGTGTTTGTGCTCCGGCGCGTGATGCTCCACCTCCTTCTTGTGCGTCGTCGGTGCGTTGTAGTACGGGTTGGGTCCGGGCGCCGGTGTGGGGCCGGGTGAGGGTCCCGGCGAGTTCCCGCCCCAGCTGGCCCAGCTGGGCCAGCTCCAGCTCGGCATGTGCACGTCGGGAGCCTTCCAGTCGGGAGCCTTCCAGTTTGGCCATTTCCAGGCGGGCATGTGCACGTCGGGAGTATCCCACTGCGGCGTCCCGCTCTGTCCAACCTTCACGTACACCATCCATCCTCCCGCGAGCAGCGCCGCGACCAACACGGCGTAAATCAGAAACTGTGATACACGAGACGGGGACGGACGCGGTCAGGATCGGACGGACGATACGCGGGTCGCGGGGGTCGGATGTCGAGTTCCTCACGCGGCATCTCATCGATCGTCGCACGTCGGGTTGTACACACGCGCGTCGCTCACCTTGCAGAAGTTGAATGTCCCTCTGGAACCACCCTTGGAGTCCCTCTTTCCTCGCCTGGCGTCCCTCTCCAGAAGCTTGCTCTTCTCCCCCGGCGCGCGTCCCGTCGCGGTCCCGGACGCTCGCGAGGGCCTTCCTCCCTGAGGCGTCGCGGCGGGCGACTCGCGTCGCGACGGGCGCTCCCTGCGCTCCCCGCCGGCCCCGTACTTGGCCTTCATGGCGTCGTACTTGGCCGAGTGCTTGAAAGTCCCCTTGGATTCCTCCATGAGGGGTTGGCGATAGCGCGGTGTCGTTCTCAGACGCCGCGCTCTCACGCTCTGTTCGTCACGATGCGGATCCGCGTCCTCTTGCTTGGATGCCACAAAAAGAATCTCCAGTCTATTTCCTTGAGTCATTTATACGGGGATGAAATGGTCGGTTGAAATAGGCAAAAGCACGAATGATTTACTCGCCAAATGTACCTGGTGTCCGACCGAAACCAAACAAAACCATTTGGTGGTTACACACGTCCAACCAAGGCCCAAACAGACGACAAAAAAGGACTTTCCTTGTGCTCGCGTGTGCGGGATCTCGCATCATTCCGGACTCCACGGAAGGGGCACGCACGCTCAGAGACGTCATCGATCGAGATGGTGCTCAGCCTGACTTGCGCGGTGCAGAACTACGACTGGGGCATTAAGGGCGGATGCGAGGTGTCCGCGCTCGGCGAGCTCAACACGGGCGTCGACTCGGATCCCTCCAAGCCGTACGCGGAGCTGTGGATGGGCACCCACCCCTCGGGCCCTTCCGTCGTGTCAGCCACCGGCGTTGGGCTCAAGGAGACTATCGCGGCGGACCCGGCCGCGCACCTCGGCGCGAAGACCGTCGAGCGCTTCGGCGATGACCTCCCTTTCCTCACCAAGGTCCTATCCGTCGCCAAGGCGCTCTCCATCCAGGCGCACCCCGACAAGACCCTCGCCGCGCAGCTCCACGCCGATCGACCCAACGTGTACAAGGACGCCAACCACAAACCCGAGATGACCCTCGCGGTGACCGAGTTCGAAGCCCTGTGCGGCTTCGTCGCCGGGGACGAACTCGCCGCCAACCTACGCGCGGTCCCCGAGCTTCGCGCCGTCGTCGGAGACGTCGTCGCGGCTGACTTTGAGAACTCGACGGGAAACAAAGACGAACTCGCCAAGGTGTTCACCGCGCTCATGACCGCCGACTCCGACGCCGTCGCCGCGCAGGTGGACACACTCGCGGCTAGACTCAAGCAGAAGGACGACAAGACCAAGACGCCCGTGGACCACCTCGCGCAACGTCTCAACGAGCAGTACCCGCAGGACGTCGGCGTGCTGTGCGCGTACGTGCTGAACTACCTCACCTTGAAACCAGGCCAGTGCATCTACCTCGCCGCGAACGAACCGCACGCGTACCTCGCGGGCGAGTGCGTGGAGTGCATGGCCACGAGCGACAACGTGGTCCGCGCGGGACTCACACCAAAGCTACGGGACACCGCCATCCTGTGCGACATGCTGACGTACAACGCGGGTGCGCCCGTGGTGCTGGACGGCGATGCCGTGGATTCGAACACCACGCGGTACGTGCCGCCGTTCGACGAGTTCATGCTCGAGATCGTGACCGTGGATACGAACGAGTCGTACACCGTGTCGCCGTCGCCCGGGCCGTGCGTGTACCTCGTGATGAAGGGCGGCGGCGTCGTCGGCGATGCAGAGGCGAAGAGGGGATCGGTGCTGTTCGCCGCGGCTGGCGACGCTACCGCCATCGCCGCGGGTGATGAGGGTGCGACGCTGTACCGCGCGATGATCAACTCCAGGGTGTACGCGTGAGCGTGTTTAGGGCGCTGGGCGGGTCGGGACGCGCGTCTGGGGGACCCGGGGTGGATATATAATTAGCAATTATGACTGATTTGCATACGTTCCTCAAACCGTAAACTCTTCATCGTACTCGTATGGTTTTAATAGGTTCGACGACTTTTGACGCGGGGCACCCTTTCGGGTTTTGGGTGGATTTGGGCGATGCGCTTTTTTGCAAGTCAGCGTGCCAAAAGAGAAATTGAACGACAAGTCCGGAACCTGATCACGCGAGTCCCATACTCGGGCGAGCCGGAGAAGGGGGGTTCGTGGCGTTTTTGGTGAGACCGCGACCTGTGCCGTCGCGGGGACTGGCTTCTGGGGATGGGGTGCTGCATTAGGTGAGGACCCCGGCCCCTCCTTCCCAAACCGTCCACGTGTGCTTAATTCTTCCGCACCCGCCCGTTCGGTCTTTGCGTCGTCTTTGTCTTGTCGGCGCCCGCCTTTACGCGCCCTCGATCGTGCATCAACCTGACCGCACGTCCCATGTTATCCCGTTTTATCTCGCAGCAAGCCGAATGGAGGGGATAGCCCCGGCCGGACGCAGCCCCTGGTGGACCACAGACGGTCGAACGGCCACTCGCCGCAAGGCATCGAGCTGTTCGACGAGCCGGAAGACTTTTTCGACTGCCTCGACACCCTCGAGGACGGGTTCGACGCGCTCGGAACCCCGCGGCAGAGCACGTCGGGAACCTCTCCGAGGGCCAGCACGAGCGCCCCCGCGGAGTTCCTGGAGCTGACTCCGCAGGAGCAGGTGGCGAGCGTGGTCAAGGAGGGCGGCGTCCCGTTCGAGCTCTGCGGGTACGCGTGGAACCAGGGGCGGCACACGGATCGGATCCAGCGCCTGCTCGCGGCGACGAAGGACCGGGTGGCGCGGGAGAAAGGGGTGGATCGCGCGGTCGCCAAGGCCAGGGCGCGCGCGACGTTGAAGAACGACACGAGCTCGGACACCGAGGACGTCGCCGCGCAGGCCAAGTCTCTCATGGGGACGCTCAAGATGGGGCAGGACATATCCAAGTTTGAGCTGCCGGCGACGTTCTTGACGCCCTTCTCCGCGATCCAGGCCACCGAGGACGTCCTCACGATCATCTGCGGCACCGAGCGGGACCTCGAGACGTGGAGATCGATGAGCGACGTGGGAGTGCCCACCGTGCAGAGGTTCCTCCGCATCATGCAGCTCTACATCGACATGGAATCGGTGCGCTCGGAGGAGGGCACCAGCGGGGGCACCAAGAGCTCGTTCCCTCTGCCCAGCATGAAGAAACCGATCAACAGCGTCATCGGCGAGACGCACAGGGTGCGCGTCGGGGACATAGAGATGCTCGCGGAGCAGGTGAGTCACCACCCGCCGATCACGTGCTGGGAGCTGGAGCACGAGGGCGCCGGCGTGCGCATGACGGGGAACCTCGCGCCCAAGCCCGTGTTTCACGGCACGTCCGTCCAGATTGCGTTGAGGGCGACGCTGATGATCGAGCTCGAGGCGACCGGGGAGGTGTACTCGGCGTCCGTGCCGGACCTGCACATTCGTTTCTTCGGCCTCGGCGGGTCCTACAACGAGACGGTTGGTAAGATTCGGTTCGAACGCGTCTGCCCCGGGCGCACGGGCGACGACCGCAAGCTCTGGGCGGACCTCCACTTCAAACCACGGGGCAGCGCCGGGTGGAAGAGTAAGGCGAACAGGATGGAAGGGTGCGTGTACGAGGCGCCGGCGTCCTCACACGGCGGGTGCGGCGCGGGGGGCGGCATGGGGTACGGGTACCTACAGAACTTTGGGCACGTCGAGGAAGACGTCGCGTCGAAGGCTGCGAAGTGGTGCGTGCGTCCCCCCGTGGGCGCGACGACGTTGGGGGACGCGAAGATCGTGATGACCCTCAAGGGGCACTGGAACGATACCCTGTACGCGGACGGGGATCCCAGTAAACCGTTCTGGCACGCGGCGAGACGAAAACGGCAGATGCCAATCGCGCAGACGGTGCCGCTCGACCTGGAGACTGAATCGCACCTGGTGTGGGGGGACCTGATCCGCGCCATCGTCAACAAGGAGTGGAAGAAGGCCAACGTCGCTAAGAAACGCCTCGAGGTGGCGCAGAGACGGCTGATGAAGGAGATCAAGGAGGGGCGAAAGAAGTGGGAGCCCCGGCTGTTCCGGTTGGGCGAGCACCCCGACCGCGGACCGCTCGCGGGTCTCTACACCACCAAGAGTAACGTCCGGACCGACCCGCCGGGCACCGACCCGCTGTGGCACGAACTCATCGCGAAAGAGGTGTTCACGGACCTGTGAGGCCCCTGAAACCCAGCTTAGCTTGCATCTAATTCACACGAGAGAACGCGTGCGTAACAAATCAGCCTCTTCATTTTATTCGTCTGCGCTGAAACCGGGTTCACTGATTCTTAGGGTTCGCGTGATTGGCGTCTTCCATTTTGGCGCGCGCGCTCGGTTCGGAACCCGTTTCGTACCTCACGCGCCATGGCCAGGCGCGGCGGCCGGGAGGTGGCCAAGCTCGCCATGAGCCAGTTCAGGAGCCAGACCCGCATCGGGCGCAGGAAGGGCCTGCTCGGGGAGACGGAGAAGATCCTCCGATCGGGTCACGTGGAGGTGCCCAAGTGGTTCGAGGCGCTCAAGGCTGTGCCGCCCACCGCGCAGATGAGCGCCATGAAGCCGGAGCGGATCGTGTACCCGGAGGATAAGCTCATCCGCGCGTACTACAAGCGCAACCCAACCGAACGGTTCCAGCCCATCGACCTCGCGAGCGCCGAACCGCACTACGTCCGGAACTTCGCGCGGAGGCAGCTCAAGATTATGAATCGCAGCAGGGTCCCCGAGGACGTGGCGCTCAAGATCGTGGAGGAGATGGCGTCGGAGGAGGACAGGACGGCGAGGGAACGGGAGGCGCAGGGGCTGCCGGCCACGCGCCAGCTCACTCCGAAGCACGCGCTCCGCACGAGCATCATCGACGCGATCCAACAAGAAGAGGAGCTCGCGTGGCAGCTGGCCAAGACGGACCAGATCAAGCGAACGGCGCAGAAGAGGGAGGCGGAGGCGGCGGCCAAGCTGGAGAAGAAAAAACAGTACGAGGAGAGGCAAGCGCGTCTGGCGGCCGGCCTGGAGGAAGAGGAAAAGGAGGAGGACGCCCCAAAGACACCGGAGAAGAAGGGCAAGGGGAAGCAAACTTCAAAGGGGAAAAAATAGTCAAACTTATTAGTCGAATTGAGATTGAAGCTGCTAGTACTGCCTCCTCCCGCGACGCTCCAGCGGGCTCGGCAACTCCCCGTAGATGGCGTCCGTCAGACTCGGCGGCACCGCGAACTTACCCGCGGACCCAGGCGGGGACGTGGGCTCCCGCGGCATCGAATCGTCCGGGACCCGCCAAGCGTCCACAGTCGCCGCGAATGGCGAAGTTTCTTGCCAACTTCTTCCCGACGCGCCGACTCCGCGGTCTAACCCCATGGATCGACCTTCAAATCGAACGGAATCCTGCTTCTCCATCGGCGTGGAGACGATGCCGGTGGGGGTGATGACCGACGACCTGTGGAACGCGGTGGCCACGTCGAGGGGCACGCGCCCGGCGCCGCCGCCCAGCTTGGCCGTCGCCGCGGCGGACATCTCGCGAGCCTTGGTGCTCAGGTCGTACAGGGACGGGGACTTCCGACCGTCCAGAGGGCTCCTCGTCTTTGGGGACGCCGAAGACGGCGTCCGCGTGAGCTTGCGAATGGAGTTCCTGGACACGAGCCTGTACCTCGCCCGCCGTTCCCTGTCCGCCTCCCTGCAGTGCGTTTTCCAGGCTCGGAGGCACAGCTGCATGAACTCCATCCGGGCAATCTCCCGCTCGACGACGGCCATCGCCATCTCCCGTTCCCTCGCCGCGCGCCTCGCCACCTTGCTCTCCTCGCTCCAACCCCGCCACACGTCCAGCGCGGACGACAGCACGCGGGTCGTGGACATGTAGTCGGCGATCAGCGTCAGATCCTCCCACTCCTGCGCCGACCTCGACTCGCTTCGAACAGCCGCCCTGGACTTGGGCTCGGTCGCGGGGGACGCGTCACCGAACGGGCTGGAAGGGGACCCCGGGCCGGGCGGGGAGACGGGCCCGCCGAAGGAGGACCCGCCGCCGTTCTCGGCAGCCTCGCGGAAGGCGGACTCGGCGATGCGTTCGAGGGAAGCCTTGGCGAGCTGCGCGACGACCGCCCTCCACTTCCCCGGCGATGACACGCCGCCCAGGTCGATGGCGGGGAGGCCGGTGGTCGGGGACGTGACGGTCGTCGTCGCACCCGACCCGGTCGTCGTCGCGCCCGACCCGGGGCTCAACGGCCACGTCGCGGACGTCGGCAGGGGCGTCTCGGAGAACATCAGGTTGGCGGCGTTGTTGCCCGACTCCATCCACGCGGCGAAGACCGCCTCTTCCAGCTGCGCTCGCTCCTGCCTGGGGCGCGGTGGGGTGTTCCGTCCCCGCGTCGGGGAGGTGGGCGGGACCGGGTTCAACCCGATGGAGCTCGTCGTAGACCGCGGCGACGCCATCGCGCTCCCGCCGCTCTCCTTCCGCTCGAGCGCGGCGGTGAGCGCGGCGGAGGCGGCGTCGCAAGCCTGCCACACGTTGACGATGGCGCCCGTCACTCCCGCAGCCTCACGCTCCATGTGCTCCTCGGGGGATAGCGGGGCGTCGTCCTTTGGCTTCGTCTCGAGCGCGCCGACGTTGAGATCGGGCCAGTGACGGACGGAGAGGGACTCGGCGATGGCGTGGAGCGCCTCGGAGAGTTTCACCCTCGCGTCGTGCATCGCCAAATCCGCCTCGGGGATCGTCAGCCGCGCCGTGGACGTGGCGTTTGGATCACCCAGCCGCGTCTTCACCGGCGATAGCGGCGGGTGGTTCTTACCCGTCGGGGAGATCATGTCCGCCAGGGCCTCGTCGACCAAGGTCGAGACGACGCCCTCCGTCACCGCGTCCTCGATCGCGAGCTCCTTTGTCATCAATTCCATCGCCTGCCTCGGCGAGAGGGCGGTATCCGAGGTTGACGGCGACGCGGGCCGCGGCGGGGAGGACTGCGCCTGCTGGAACTCGTCGTCATCGTTGTCCATCGTCTTCGTCCTCGCCTGGTTCGCGCCCTCGGTGGGTGAACCTGGGGAGGCGCCCCCCGCCATGAGCGCGGAGACGCCCCCCGCGGTGAACCTCTCCTTGCCGGTCATCGGTCGGTTCGGGGAACGCCGGCGCGCCAGCTCCACGCGCGCTCGGCGCATGAACTCATCCGGGCCCGGCAGGCTGGACCCGCTCGAGTCCGAGCCGGAGTCCTCGTCGAAGTCCTCGAACATCGTCGCGCCTCTCTCGTCGAGGGCCGACTTGTTCAATTCTGACAATCCAATTCTGTCTCCC
>Ga0115566_10004724_pt1 | contig 10801 bp, 9 predicted proteins | sample COGITO_mtgs_1204_3_FD_87173 | JGI IMG/M metagenome (GOLD analysis project Ga0115566, IMG submission 87173) | Pelagic marine microbial communities from North Sea - COGITO_mtgs_120405 | ecosystem: Environmental > Aquatic > Marine > Epipelagic | place: Germany:Helgoland, sampling site Kabeltonne...
AGTTTAGTAACAAATGCTTGGTTAAAAAACTGGCTACGACCATACGCACCCTATTATGCATAAAACCAGTAGCATTCAGTTCTCGCATTCCTGCATCTACCAAGCCATAACCTGTCATCCCTTCACACCATGCTTTAAAATGTTCTTCATTGGTACTCCAGTGAATCTGGTCATACTGTGGTTTAAAACTACCCTCTACCGTATGCGGAAAATGATGTAGGATGTGTACATAAAAATCTCGCCAAATAAGTTCGTTAAGCCATTTTTCACTCGTTTTTTTCCCTTTAGCTGCTTTATCTCTAATGCTCACGGTGCCAAATCTCAAATGCAAGGAAAGTCTAGATGTGCCTGCAATAGCAGGAAAGTCACGATTTGCTTCGTAATTTTTGATAACGCTCAGTGTAGTGGTCTTCGGTGGGAATGCAATCTTACTTTTCTTGAATCCCATTTCTTCTAGCGTTATGAGCGGAGTAGGAGCACGGTGATTAAAAGAGTTGAAGTATTTTTCTGTAGGATATGGTTTTAGTTGATAGGGTGTTAACGTAGCTTTCCATTTACGACTATACGGCGTAAAAACCACATAAGGAGTATCGTCATCTTTGAGTACTTCATCCATTTCAAATAGAACATGATCCTTGTACGTGTTGAATGAAATAGGGTGTTTTAGCAAAATAGTAGATACCTCCGTATCTCGTTTTTTGGCATAGGGCTCGTAGTCACGATTTGTATAAACCGCGCTCGGTTGTAATTCTTCTAGTATAGACGGCCATAGCTCTACTGGATTGCCATAATACACCAACAAATCACTCCCTAAGGCTTGTAATTCTTGCTTCAGTCGACTAAGCTCTTGATGAATAAACGTAACTCGAGCATCAGATTTATCTTCCAGTTTATTTAGTATTTCCGTATCAAAAATGAAGATAGGTTGAACCGGGATGCCGCTTTTAAGTGCGTAATAAAGTGCTGCATTATCGGCTAAACGCAAGTCTCGTTTAAACCAATGTATCGCTAAATTCATAAAGCGTTAAGTGCGTCTTTAAGGTTATGGTATTTATGAAGCTTGAATTGGGCCATCTTAGTCGAAGTGATGCGATAGCTATTAAGCAGCGTAGCCGACGCTTCACCCAATAGCCATTTTAAAAGAAAAGCAGGAATAGAAGGGAGAATTACGCTTCGATTTTCGTTTTTGGCTATGGCTGAAATAAAATCATCCATCATAAAGGCATTTTCACCCACCACATTATACACATCTGCAGGTATTTCTTTTTTGACCAAGGCCAGAATAAATTCATTTAACTCATCTCTGTGTGTATAGTTGGCCCACATCTTACCTTTGCCAAAGGCAGATGCGGCATAAAATTTAGCCAAAAGAGCTAAGCTTTTGTATACACCCCCAGCTCTACTCAAATAAAGTCCGATGCGTATCACGCTTCTTTCTATGCTAGGATTAAGTTCTAACGATGGTTTTTCCCAAGCCACACATAAATGAGCCATAAAATCGTTGCCCGCATGAGTGGCTTCAGTGATGATAGTATCCTTACAATCCCCATAATATCCCATGGCACTGCCTTGTATATACTGCGTAACCTTTGTTTTATTACTGTTTAAATAGTGGGTTAATAATTGAGAAGAGTCTACACGCGAGCGGGTAAGCTCTTTTTTGCGTTTGGTGGTCCATCGGCCACCAATGATCAGACTGCCGGCAAGATTGATTACGGTAGTTATGCCGTCAAATGATTTTGGGTCAATATAGTTTTTGGCGAGATCCCAATGATAAAGATAGTTTGCCTCATTGGTACTCCCTCGGGTTAGTATGTTTACTTGGTGTCCTTGCGCTCTTAAGTACTTTGTTAATTCAGAACCTATAAGACCAGAACCTCCTGCTATTAATATACCCATATATGCTTAACACTATCCTTTTTTAAATGTTTGTAGATAGTTGGCTCAAAGTAAATTAATTTTTTGTTTTTGGGGAGTAAATCACTTCAAATATCCTGCTTAAAAAAGCATCGACCCTCTGCTTTTAAAGTTATTGTGCGCTAAAATGGATGATTCGTTTCTTATACTTTTTGATAAGTTAAATTTTAGCACCTTTGCATCGTGAACGGAACCACCCTAAGAATAAGAGGATATCATTGTGATGCATATGGACACGTAAATAATGCTCGTTATTTAGAGCTTCTAGAAGAGGCGCGTTGGGAGTTTTTAGAGCCTGCCCTTCACGAAAAGTTTTTTGAAAGTAGAAACCTGCTTTTTATTGTGGTGAATATCAATATTTCCTACAAAAAGTCATTGGTTCCTAACCAAGATGTGCTCATCAAAATTACGAATGTAGTTTACTATAATAAGAGTATGGTTGTAACCCAAGAAATTAGAGATTTGGCTTCAGATATCCTATGCAGCAGTGCCGAAGTAACTTTTGTATTGCTTAATTCAACTACGGGAAAACCAGAAACAATATCGGAAGAAATCATTGCTAAGTTTGACGCATTAGAGGCATTAACCCATGTTTAAGAAAATAGCAAAATGGCTTTTTGAAGTTGTGTGGGGTTGGAAAGTCGTAGGTCCCGTTCCTACTATTCCAAAATACTTAATAGTTGTGGCACCACATACCAGTAATTGGGATTTTTTGATTGGAGTGCTCTTTCGCCGCTACACCGAAGGTTTTGATCCGAAATACTTGGCAAAAAAAGAATTGTTCATTTGGCCTCTTGGCTATTTCTTCAGAGGTCTAGGTGGCTTCCCGGTGGAACGTAGTAAGAACACCAATTTTGTAGATTCACTGGTAAACGTATACAACACCAACGACGCGTTTGTAACAACCATAACCCCAGAAGGAATGCGTAAATACAATCAAAAATGGAAAACCGGTTTTTACCACATTGCCAAAAAAGCGAATATCCCATTAGTAACCGTTGCCTTTGATTATGGTACTAAGCGAGTGGTATTTGATGAACCGTTTTATATAACGCAAGAAGTAGATAAAACCGTTATTGAGTTAAAAAAGTATTTCAGTCAATTTAAAGGAAAACACCCAGCTTACGGACCCCAATGGCCAGAATGAAAATAGATATGCCCAAGGAATGGTATTTTAGCATTACAATGAAGGTACGCGTTACCGATTTAAATTACGGTAATCATCTCGCCAATCAGCAGTTTTTAGCGTTTGCACAAGAGGCGCGAATGGCCTATTTCGCACAATACGGTTTTACGGAATTAGACTTTGGAGGAACCTCACTTATTCAAGCAGATGCCGCTATTACCTATAAAGGAGAGGGGCACCTAAACGATGAAGTGCAGATAGAAGTAGCCGCTCAAACAGAAGGTGGATCTTCATTTAACATCTTTTATAAATTCACCAATCTCACTAAAAATAAACCCATGGCAGAAATTAGAACGGCCCTCGTTTGTTTTGATTATACCAAAGGAAAACCGGTAGCGCTTGGCGAAAAAGTGCTTGCATCTGGTTTATTTAAGTAAAATATACTTTTGGACATGCCGTTATTCAGTATAAGGAACAGGTAATGGACGTTTTCTATGACGCTTTAGCGGAGAGGATGACTTTAATATTTTTACATTAAATGGAGCTAAATAACTATTATTGCCAGCTATAATGTGGCTTAGTTTTTTTTCCAATATTCTAATTTTTGTGGTGGGAGCGGCAGTGTATTTTATTCATAAACCAAAGCTTGCACATGACTTTGCGTGGTTTTTAACTACTACGGCTTTGTCTGCACTAATAGGTGCTTTTGGCCATTTGGAAATTTTACCTCTTCAAACACAAGCTATTTTATTGTTTTGTTCAAGAGTTATTAATCTGATTAGTTTTTACTTTTTTGCCCGAGGTAGCTTACATCTCTTTGGATGGCTAGATAGAGGGCAGATTAAGCATATACACAATGCAATCTTGGTGCTCGCTAGTTTATGGTTGGTTTACCTCAATGTGCTCTATCCAGGAACGAAACTTGGATTTAGACCCGTGATGACATACGGTATTATTCAAATGTTGCTGATAAGCGGATTTTTATTTGTTAAAAATCTAAAGCAAAATATATCGGCAAATAAAACCATACTTAATGGGATAGGAATCATATTGGTTTCTGCCGTTGTTTTTAACGGTATTCCACCAGGATTAGGCCTGAAACCTAGTGATATAAGCCACGTTTTAATAGCGCAATCACTTTTTGTCTTGTCAAAAGGATTTGTAAAATTATAATGAGAATAAAAATAGTTCTACTTCTTATCAGCTTTTGGAGTATCCAGGCATTTGGACAGCAACCGGCATACACAAGCAGTGATTCACTCACCCTACGCAAAATTTTTGATGAAGCACTTGTGCATGGTGAGAGCTATCTGAATTTAAATGTGTTGTGTAAGTCAATTGGTCATCGGTTAACAGGGTCGCCACAAGCCGATCAAGCAGTGAATTGGGCGCTTCAAGAAGTTTCGGATTACCAAGTAAGCAATGTGTACAAGCAAGAAGTAACAGCTGTTCGTTGGGTTAGAGGTGATATAGAATCGGTAAGCGTGCAGCAGATTTCGCCATCTCCTCAAAAAAGCTATTCTAAACTGGTAGACGAACAAAATATACATGCCACGGCCTTGGGTGGAAGCGTCGGTACCAATGGTCCGCTAACCGCTCCAGTAGTAGAAGTAGGTAGTATTGCCGAGTTAGCTAAATTCACCGAAAATGAACTGCGTGGGAAAATAGTGTTTCTGAACGGATCTATGGACAAAACGCAGATTAGCACCTTTGATGCCTACGGTGCTTGTGTATCGCAACGCTACGCGGGTGCATCAGAGTCGGCAAGTTATGGTGCCATTGGCGTGTTGGTTAGATCTATGACCACACTTACCGACGAGCATGCACATGCAGGAAGCATGTCGTATAAAAAAGGAGTAACTCAAATTCCTGCTGCAGCTATAAGTACGTCAGATGCAGATATACTGCATGAGTATCTTCAGCTGCATGGTTCGATGGAAGCTACCATGAATTTTAATTGTTACACCGCTGCCGATTCTGTGAAAACCAGTAATTTAGTAGCAGAAATAAAAGGCACCCAAAATCCAGAACAAATCATTGTTTTTGGAGCACATATCGACAGTTGGGATTTGGGCGAAGGTGCCCACGACGATGGGGCAGGAGTGGTACAATGTATGGAAGTACTTCGCTTGTTTAATGCACTGAATATTAAACCTAAAAACACCATCCGAATGGTGCTGTACATGAACGAAGAAAACGGCAATATGGGTGGCAAAACCTATGCGGCAAATGCTAAATTAGCGGGTGAAAATCATATTTGTGCGCTTGAAAGTGACAGAGGTGGGTTTTCTCCACGAGGTTTTAGTATAGATGGGAAAGAGGCGCAACTGGCGGTAATACAACAATGGCAAGCCTTGCTAGATCCTTACGGATTGCATTACTTTAAACCCGGATACGGCGGAGTAGATATTGGGCCACTCAAAAATGCAGAAAATAAAGTGAATGAAGATATAATGCTGTTGGGACTATACCCAGATCCACAGCGTTATTTTGATTACCATCACAGCAGTGACGACGTGTTTGAAAATGTAAATCAACGTGAGTTAGAACTGGGCGGTGCCAGCATGGCTGCCATGATCTATTTAATAGATACGTATTGGGCAAAATTTAAAACCAATTAAGCGATGAAAAAAACGATCATAATCCTGTTTTGGATGGCATCTACATTTGCTTCAAGTGCTCAACTAAAACCCTATAATGCCACATTAGGTTTTAATTATAACAATAGCCAGCGTGTTCCTTCGAGTGTAATTGAGTCTATTTTTGAAAACACCAGTAATCGAGATGCAGAACACAACACGACCTTAAATAGGGTTTTTAGCGATTACGGAATGGGATTTACAACACCACGTAAGCATGTGTTTATCGATTTATCCATCCTACAAGGCACGGATTATTGGTACAGCAATACCTATAGAAGCGAAACGAGCAATGATACCAATTATACCTATTACGATTACTACGACGTAAGTGCTTCATTAGTGGGGTTGCGCGCTGGACTCCGTTTGAGCACTCCTACCGATAATCAATTTTTTGTACACTACAGTATCGGTGTAGAAGAACTCATCGGGTATGGCATGCAGGCTTATGGTACGGGCACAAAAAGACTTTCGAATTCGTTTGAGGAGCAAGAAAGTACTACGTTAGAGCCCGTGTTTACAGGGGCATATTCCAGTAGTAACATCGTTCAAAATGTAGGTTTTGCGGTTAAACTCGGAAAAGATGAAAGCAAGTTCCCTTTTAATAAAGTCTATGTGGAGTCTGATTTTCAATTGCTTAATAACATTACATTCCTAAATAAGAACGTAAGTCATTACCGGACTTTTGGATGTATTATAGCCTTAGGGTATCAGTTTTAGGCTCACCTAGTCTTCCCATATTTTTCGGGGATTTAATATCCCATTGGGGTCAAATACATTTTTAATCCCTTTCATGAGTTCGATATGAATAGGGTCTAGTACTTCATTCAAATACTTTTTCTGTACCCAACCAATGCCGTGCTCGCCGCTTATCGTACCTCCCAGACTTTTGCAAAGTCTAAAAATTTTGCGAATGCCTTCTTCCAGATGCGGACCGTTCCATTTTTCGGCCGTCATGTCTCCTTTTAAGATGTTGATGTGCAAGTTTCCGTCGCCGGCATGCCCGTAGCACACACTGTCAAAACCGTATGATGCTCCTAGCTCTTTTACGCCTTTCATGAGCGCAGGCAAACTAGCACGTTGCACTACGGCATCTTCTTCCTTGTAGGTGCTGTGTATTTTTACCATTTCGCCTATGGTGCGTCTTATTTTCCACAGCTTTTCTTTTTGCTCTGACGTATCTGCAAACTGTACTTCAAGTACGTGATTTGCCTCCAGTACTTCGTTGATGCCTTCGCATGCGATAAAGAGTTGGTCCATGTCATTTCCGTCTACTTCAATAAGCAGATAGGCTTTGGTATTTTCTTCGATAGGAAATTGGAGATCAGGCGTGTGGTTTACCACCATTTGCACTCCAGAAGTTTCCATAAGTTCGAGAGCACTTGGGCTTAAGCCTTTGCTAAATATTTCGGGTACCGCTTTGCATGCGTCATCTATACTTTTAAACTTTGCGAGCATGAGTAGGTTATGCTGAGGCAAGGGAAGCAGTTTAAATACAATTTTGGTTACTACGGCCAAGGTGCCTTCGCTACCAATCATGAGTTGAGTCAGATTATAACCCGTGCTGTTTTTTAAGGTGTTGGCACCTGTCCACATAATCTCTCCGTTGGCCAATACGATTTCCAAGTTTAATACATAATCTTTGGTGGTTCCGTATTTCAGTGCTTTGGGACCGCCGCTGCTGTGCGCAATATTGCCACCCAAAAAGCAACTTCCTTTACTGGCAGGATCGGGAGGATAGAACAAGCCTTTTTCTTTAACAGCTTGTTGAAATGCCTCATTTACCACGCCACATTCCACCGTTGCTTGAAAATTTTGCTCGTCTATCTCCAGTATCTTGTTGAAATGTTCCATAGACAGCGACACGCCCCCCATTACCGGCAAACTACCACCACTTAATCCTGTGCCGGCACCTCGGGGAGTTACAGGTATGTTGTGTTCGTTACAAAAAGATAAAATGGTTGAAACCTGAGCCGTAGTTCGAGGTGTAGCCACCGCATGCGGTAAAAAAACGAAATCTTCCGTGTAATCACTTGCGTAGTTTTTAAGCACATCAGAATCACTGCTAATGATGTCTTCGCCCAGTAATTTTTTAAGTGCAGCTATCCATTCCATTTTTATAAATTAGGTTATTATTGAAGCAAATTTATAGCAAGAATGAGAAACACGTTTTTTTTACTAGCAATTAGCTGTACACTATTTACTTACAGCCAAAAACGCAATATCGAATTAACTGATATTTGGGCGAGTGGCACGTTTTACCCTAAAACCATAAGTGGATTTGTGAGTATGAAAGAAGGGAAGTCATACAGTATTCAAGAAACTAATGCAGAGGGCTTTAGCGTGATCAATGAGTACGATTATGTTTCTGGGAATAAAGTAAAAGAGGTCATTAATGCGAAAGATGTTTTTAGAGGACAAAAAGTAAGTTTTGATGATTATCATTTTAACGATGATCAAAGTATTGTGTTGTTGTACTACAACTCTCAGGCAATTTACAGGCATTCTACTGTAGGTGATTTTCGTGTGTTTGATTTAAAAGGCAACATTGAAACCGGCAAAGGGGAGCAAGTACGTTACCCAACATTAAGTCCTAAAGGCGATAAGGTAGCGTATGTTAAAGAAAATGATATTTATATTCTAGACTTAATCAAAGGAAAAACCAAACGAATGACCAAAGACGGAAGCTATAATTCAATTATCAACGGAGCGGTAGATTGGGTATATGAAGAAGAGTTCTCTATGAGCCGTGGTTTTGAGTGGAATGTGGATGGTACAAAACTGGCATATTTTAAGTTTAATGAAACAGCCGTAAAAGAATGGCAAATGACCACCTACGGTAATTTATATCCGGATTTTTACAAGTTTAAATACCCTAAAGCAGGCGAAGCCAATAGCATCGTAGATGTGTATCTTGCCGATGCGGTAAAAGGGAGTAGTGCTAAATTGGAATTAGGCAGTGCTAACGATCAATACTTGCCGCGTATACAATGGACCAAAAACCCCAATATGCTTGCCGTTCAACGTTTAAATAGATTACAAAATAAGTGGGAAATGCTGATGGTTACCGGAACAACGGTGGAAGAATCGCTTACAGAAACCAGTAAATACTACGTAGAAATTACCGATGATGTGTACTTCTTAAACGATGGTAGACACATGATTGTAAGCAGCGAGAGCGATGGTCACAAACACTTGTATTTTCATAAAGTAGAAGGTCCGCAGATATATCAGATCACCAATGGAGATTGGGAAGTGGATGCGGTACTGGGCATAGATCAAGCCAATGAGTTGATTTATTATACCTCCACAGAAGTGCATCCTACCGAGCGCCATATTTATGTAATCGATTTTCAAGGTAAAAACAAGAAAAGACTAACCACCGAAGCGGGATGGCATACTGCCGAGTTTAGTAACGATTTTTCGTTGGCGTTGCATTCGTATACTTCGGCTACGGTGCCTAACCAATACAGTATAAAAAACAAAGCATGGGAAACCCTACGTGTCTTAGAAGACAATAAAGAATTTAGTACACGAAATAATGCATTCATTCAAGGCAATATTTCATTTGATAAACTAGCGGTGAACGGTGTTGAACTCAATTATTGGATGATAAAGCCCGATAATTTTAACGATTCTATCTCGTATCCTATGTTGATGCATGTGTATGGTGGTCCGGGGTCTCAAACCGTAAAAAATAGTTTTGGATACAGCAATTACTATTGGCACCAAATGTTGGCGAATAAGTATGGAATAATTGTAGTGTCTGTCGATAATAGAGGTACAGGCGCACGTGGCGAAGAGTTCAAGAAAATGACCTACAAGCAATTAGGCAAGTACGAAACAGAAGATCAAATTGCTGCAGCTCAAGCATTAGGAGAGATGTCCTTTATCGATAAAAACAGAATAGGTATTTGGGGATGGAGTTATGGCGGGTACATGAGTAGTTTAGCGCTAGCCAAAGGAAACGATGTATTTAAAATGGCTATCGCGATTGCGCCGGTTACTAACTGGAGATTTTACGATAACATCTACACCGAACGATATATGGCATTGCCGCAAGAAAACGGCAGTGGCTACGACGACAATTCACCTATCAATTTTGTGAAAGACATCAAAGGAAAGTATTTAATCGTGCACGGAACGGGTGACGATAACGTGCATTTTGAGAATAGTGTGATGATGGTTAATGAGATGATCAAAAATAATATCCCATTTGATTCAGAATATTATCCCAACAAAAACCATAGTATCTACGGAGGCAAAACAAGATTACATCTGTATACCAAGATGACAGATTTTGTAATCAAAAATTTGTAATTCAATTTTAAAATTTATTTTTACCCGCAAATTATTCAAACTATATGAGTCAAAATAATCACCCTAAGGGATTGTACATTTTGTTCTTTACAGAGATGTGGGAGCGTTTCGGTTACTATTTAATGCTCGGCATTTTTTCCTTGTACATGCTCGATTCTTGGGAAAACGGCGGTATGGGATTTGGAAGCCTTCAAAAATCTGATATTTACGGAACATATTTAGGATTGGTTTATCTAACACCCTTTTTAGGTGGTTTATTGGCAGATAGGGTTTTAGGATACCGTAAATCAATCATTGCCGGCGGACTACTCATGGCCGCAGGATATTTAACTTTATCCATTCACGATACTTCTGCGTTTTTTGTGGCGCTTACCCTTATCATTATCGGAAATGGTTTCTTCAAACCGAATATTTCTACCTTGTTAGGTAATTTATACAACAAAGACGAGTACAAATTGAATAAGGACGCAGGCTATAATATCTTCTACATGGGGATTAACATAGGCGCCTTTATATGCAATTTTGTGGCCGCCTTTATGCGAAATAATTATGGCTGGAACTGGGCTTTTGTGGCTGCAGGTATAGGCATGCTTATTGGAGTTGCCACTTTTGCCCTTGGACAAAAAACCGTAAAAGAAGCCGATGTGATAAGACCTTTGGAAGAAGGAGATATGAGCACCGGAAAAATATTAAGTCTTACCTTATTGCCTATGATTATTTTCGGGGTATTGGGTTATTTAATTCCAGGAAACTTGTTGGGTACAGATACCAACGATGCCTTTATCTTTGGATGTATACC
>Ga0115566_10004727_pt1 | contig 10799 bp, 12 predicted proteins | sample COGITO_mtgs_1204_3_FD_87173 | JGI IMG/M metagenome (GOLD analysis project Ga0115566, IMG submission 87173) | Pelagic marine microbial communities from North Sea - COGITO_mtgs_120405 | ecosystem: Environmental > Aquatic > Marine > Epipelagic | place: Germany:Helgoland, sampling site Kabeltonne...
GAGCACATCCCGGAACGCCTACTGTGTTGTCCTTTGGAAAGGTGATTGCTAATGGCGCGACCAACGTGATTCCAAATGAGGTCAATATTGCTGGAACTTTCAGAACATTTGATGAGCAATGGAGAAGAGAAGCGCATAAATTGATTGATAAAATTGCCTCCCAAACGGCTGAGGCAATGGGAGGGCGTTGCGAGGTAGATATCCGAGTTGGATACCCTTTTGTATTGAACGACCCAGAATTAACTGAACGTTCCAAGCAGCAAGCGATTGAGTTTTTAGGTGAAAATCAGGTCATTGACCTCGACATGCGAATGACGGGCGAAGACTTTTCATTTTACACCCAATTGATGCCGGGCTGTTTCTACAGGCTTGGGACAAAAAATGGACCTGATGGTGCTTTGAAAGGATTGCACACACCAACATTCAACGTGGATGAGAAATGTTTGGAAACAGGTTCTGGACTCATGGCTTGGATGGCGTATAAAGAATTGGAAGGATGAAGAAAAAGTGGATGATGTTACTTATGATACCTGCTATGATGGCATGTACTAGTGAAAAACAGGAAAAAATTAATGCGCTTCAATCGGAATGCATTCGAATTCACGATTTAGTGATGCCTCGAATGGGGGAAATTGTGAATTTGAGTTCGGATATAAAGACGCTGCGAAAAACCTACGAATCCGACACTGCAGATTCCTTGATTTCCTATCGAATACATTTAATGAAGCATATTCAATTGCTAGATTCGGCACACGAAGAAATGATGGTTTGGATGCAAGAATATGAACCCAATTTTGGGAAGTCGAATGGGGATGACGCCACCATAAAATATTACGAGTCTGAAATTCAGGCCATACAGCGCGTTCATGATTTAATGTTGAAGAGTATAGAAGATGGGAAGAAGGTTTTGGCGGAGCGGCATTAGTGCATTCGGAGTATTGTTATTTATTCAAGCTTGCAGCAACCAAACAGCGAAAGAATTGCCAGTATTAGGGCCTTATAAAGTTGTGGACAATATTGTGGATGGGCGATTGATAACCGATACGCTTTTTACTCAAATTCGTCCCTTTATTTTCTACGACCAAGATGGTGAAGAAATTACAGAGAAGACCATAGAAGGCAAAGTTTGCGTTGTTGATTTTTTCTTTACATCCTGCCCAACCATTTGTCCGAAAATGAAGCAACAAATGCTACGTATTTACGATGAGTTTGAAAATGAACCAGACCTCGTTTTATTGTCACATAGCATCGATCCAAAGCGAGATTCGGTTGAACGATTACATGAGTTTGCTCAAAAACTAAATGTCGAAGTGTCTCGCTGGCATTTTATGACAGGCGATCGTGATAGCATTTACAGCATGGCCAAACACTATATGATTGCGGCTCAGAAGGATGATGAAGCTCCCGGAGGATTTGCACATAGTGGAGCCTTTCTCTTGGTGGATAAGAATCGACAAATCAGAGGAATATATGATGGTGTTGATCCCGAATCAATAGATCTGATGATGGATGATATTCGGAGTATTTTGATCGAGAAGTCTGTGCTAAAATGAAATTTATCGCTTCGTTTGGCTTATTGCTAATCACAATCACGGCTTGTGATTATAAACCAAAAAATCAGGGAAAGTCATTATACTTAAAGCATTGCCAAAGTTGCCACATGGAAAATGGGCAAGGGCTTGGTCAGTTGTTTCCTCCAGTTAGTAATGCTGACTATGTTAATATCCACTCGGATGAGCTGGCTTGTATAATACGTTATGGCTTGGAAGGAGAAATCACTGTGAATGGGGTGACTTATAACGAAGCTATGTCGGGCAATCGCCAATTGTCGGACATAGAGATAGCCAACCTCACATATTACATTCTAAAGGAGCTAAACGACATAGAAAAGCCTTATTCCATTGCTGAAATAAGGCTTCAATTAGATCGTTGCAAATAGCTTACGCTTTGATTTTGACAGGTTGTTTCTTCAACTTGATGATGCCAACCATGTCGAATAGTTTGATGAAAATGTAAACAGGATCAATTTCGTGCCACTTCACTCCAAAATTTGGACGACCGCCAAATTTGTGATGATTGTTGTGATATCCTTCGCCTAACATTAGGATGTCTACCGGCATTAGATTCATTGAAGTGTCCTCCACTTCGAAGTTTCTATAACCGTATTTATGAGCGAACCAATTGATAACAGCACCATGAGCTGGTCCCATTACAAAGTGAATAGGTAATAATAAGTACATCCACCAGTGCGTGGCAAACACCACATAAAACGCGACATAAAACGCGCCCCAGAAAATTCGAACTGGCCAGCTATCTGCAAATTTTTCGAATGCAATCCACTCCGGCAGATCTTTCTTCCATTTTTCATCAATTGGCGTTCGGCCATAGAATATGTCAGAATAAATCGTTTTTGTTCGCCACATCATGGCAAATAGGTTTTTGTCATACTTAGGCGAATGAGGATCCAATTCGGTGTCAGCATGAGCGTGGTGCATTCGATGAAGGATGCCGTATGTATAAGCACTTAAATAACTTGAACCCTGAAAAATGAGTGACAAAATTTGAAAGAATCTTTCCCAACCTTTGCTCATGGTGAACATTTGGTGGGCCGCATATCGATGATGAAAAAATGTCTGCGTGAACAGAGATAAGTACCAATGCGCGATGAAGAATATGAGAATAACCATAAAGTTGAGAGAGAATTAGTTCCTAGAAAGACCGCCAATTGCCATCTTTCAAATGAGGGTGCAAATATAAGTCAATAAAACCTAGATTCCTCCTGTATTCGTTGGGAGTTGAGTTTAGAAGGAATAATTAACGCAAGTGAAAACCAAGGGTTAAGTGCTTAAAATTGAAATCATGCGCTTCACCTCATCCTCTTTTTCGATGTCGCCAAGTTTATTGTAGCTATAGGCTAGGTTATGCAATACTCGAATAAGTATTTCAACATTTGTGCAAGGTCGGTAATAGCCATCTTCCTTTTCCAGTTTCAATTGCTCTAAAAAGTGATCGATTTCTTTTGCGCTAAAAACAGTTCCTTTACTGAACGGATTAATATAAAACAAGACTTCAGTGGCAGCAATTTCGTTGGTTTTATACAAGCTGAATCGATCTAAGTAAGCAAGTACAAAATGACGAGGTAGGTTAACACCGTATATCGGTAAATCTAAATTTTGAGCTATTATGGAGTAAATAAGGCTCAAGCTCAATGGATTACCCTTTTTTGTTTCGAGGACTATATTTAGAAATGAATTCTGTGGGGAATGATAATTCTTAGTATTCCCATTGAATCCATAGACTTCGTAAATAATGTGGTTTATGACTTTAACCTGTTCGAATGCCGTCAGGTTCGCATTTAATTCGAGCCAAACAGCCTGTTGGATTTGCTCCAACGTTTTCAACATGGCAGCTTCATCAAAATCGGGATACTGATAGCGTGAAATCAATATGACTCCATCTAAAAGTGAGGCGGCTCCAGCTTCTTGCCACTTTTGAATGTGTCGAAGTAGCGATTCAAATTGGATGTCGTGAATCAGTTGTTCAATCCTGTTTTGGAAGAGCATGCCAAAAAGGTTTGTTTCCCAGGCCGTTTCTAAGCTTGGAATTATTTCCTCACCAAAGGATACTATCTGAGTTCGAACATGGGTATATACCCCGTCATCCGGATCCTCCAGTAAATGTATTAGGGCTTCTATTTGTCGATCTGCATTCACGCAGGTCAAAGCTAAGGCCATTCAAAGCGGAAAATATTTACCTAAACCGAGCTTTTAACACATCGAGTGTTAATTGCGTTAACGATCAGAACTACAAGTTGTTAGAGTTGTTTTGATCAAGTAATCTATAGCTGGATGATAGTCTTTACTGAATTTTCCGGCCAGTCGATTGCCGATAACGACACACAGGCATAGACAGCGATGACCTAAGGCTCGACCAATGGCGTAAAGTGCAGAACTTTCCATTTCATAGTTTATGATCTGAGCGTCTTTGTGTGAAAATGAAGTCAACAATTCATTAATTGCGGGCATAGCTAATGGAATCCTAAGCTGTCGCCCTTGCGGTCCGAAAAAACCATTGGCCGTAATGGTGATACCCAACGTTCCAATATGAGAAAACAAGTCCAGCAGCGTTTCGTTTGCATCAACTGCATAGGGTTGATTCATACGGGCTTCAAGCTGCATGTGATCCATAAAAGCTTCCTCCAGTGCATGCTCCGATGGAGTTGTGATCGTTCTATAAAAGTGTTTTACCCCGTCTAAACCAATCGCTGTTTGAGTTACCGCTATACTATCCACCTCTAGGTGCGCTTGCAACGCTCCGCACGTTCCAAGCCTGATAAGATTTAAGCTTCTTAGTGCTTTGTTTGGCTGCCGAGTTATTGGGTCGATGTTAACAGCAGCGTCAAGTTCATTCACAACGATGTCAATATTATCTGTGCCGATTCCTGTTGATATGGCCGTGATTCTGGTATTATTAAAATAACCTGTATGTGTGGTGAATTCGCGGTTAGAAATCTTGTGTTCAATGCGGTCAAAAAAACCACTAATGCGTTCTACGCGAGCCGGATCGCCAACCAAAATAACATGATCGGCAACGTGTTCAGCTTTTAGATGAAGGTGGTAAACGCTGCCATCTGGGTTAAGGATTAATTCAGTTTCTTGAGTCGTCATGTTGAAAAATTCAGCGTCCAAACCTAAAGCATTTTGATAGCTTTAGCCCGGAATGAAAGCTCAAATTATTACGATTGGTGACGAAATATTGATTGGCCAAATCATCGATACCAATTCCGCTTGGTTGGCAACAGAATTAAACGTTTTAGGAATTTCGGTCGATTCAATCTTTAGTATTTCGGATACTTCCGAAGCCATTCAAGGAGCTTTGAATGATGTTCCCAAGGATGTAAGTCTTGTGCTTATGACGGGTGGGCTCGGGCCTACGAAGGATGATATTACTAAATATACCTTGGCACAATGGTTTGATTCTGAATGGAGAGTGGATGAAAAAGTGGAACAACGTGTTAAGGATCATTTTGCGCTTCGAGCTATACCCATGCCTAAAGTAAACTTAGATCAAGCTCGAGTTCCTGAAAAATGCCAAGTGCTTGCTAATATGTTGGGAACGGCTCCGGGTATGTGGTTCGAAAAAGAAGGACGTATATATATAAGTATGCCAGGAGTGCCTTTTGAAATGAAGCATATTTTTTCTGAACAAGCCATTCCTAAGATTAGAACAAAATTTAAACTCCAAAACATTGTTCACAAAACCATTCTGACCCAAGGCATCGGTGAAAGTTCGCTCATGGAGAAAATCACCGACTGGGAAGCAAGTTTGGTAGAAAAAAACATCAAGCTCGCTTATTTGCCATCTCCAGGTGCGGTGCGGCTTAGATTAAGCTCAACATCAGATTTTGCTAAGGAAAATATGCAGGGAATTAGCGATAAAGTAAATGAGCTATTGCCGCTTATTTCGGATCACGCTTTTGGTTTTGAACGAGACACACTCGAATTAGTTGTAGGGCGACTGTTGACCAAATTTGGCTACAGCCTCTCCGTTGCGGAAAGTTGCACGGGAGGCTATATTTCGCATTTAATAACTTCAGTTCCTGGGAGCAGCATCTATTTTATGGGTTCGGCCACTACCTATTCGTATGAAGCGAAAACGAGGGTGTTGGGTGTTAATAAGGCCGATTTAGAACAGGTTGGAGCCGTGAGCGAAATTGTTGCTATGCAAATGGCGCAAGGGGTTAGAGAGTTATATAAAACTGACTTTGCCGTGGCTTCCACGGGCATCGCAGGACCGGACGGTGGAACGCCTGATAAACCAGTGGGAACAGTATGGATAGGTGTTTCGGGGCCATTGGGCACTTATGCACAACGGTTTTATATGGGTGATAAGCGTGATCGAAACATTCGAAAAACTGCCCTTCAGGCATTACAACTACTCCGAAAAGAAATTGTTAAGACCGTAAAAATATCTGAAATAGATTCGCTATTTATAAAAGAATAATGATCTATATTTGCAGCCCGATTTTTAAGGATTAACAGAAGGAAATACAGATAGTCATGAGAGCTTGTCAAATTACAGGAAAGACCGCACAGACAGGAAACACAGTTTCGCATTCAAACGCTAAGTCGAAAAGACGATTTCATGTTAATCTTCAAAAGAAGCGTTTCTTCATTCCAGAAGAAGACAAGTGGATCGAATTAAAAGTAAGTGCAGCTGGTATTCGTAATATCAATAAAAAAGGCATTAGTGCTTGCTTGAAAGAAGCAAAAGAAAAGGGTTACCTTTCTTAAGAATTTCACCAAACAATTGGTAAGGGTCGTCCAAAAGGACGACCCTTTTTTTTGCTTTTCACTTTCCGAAGTTAGTAATTGCTCAAACTTCAAGTTTTGTCGGGGCTACAAGGCTTTTGCTTTGTAGTATGTTGAATAAAATACGCCCTTTTGGTTTAATGATCTTAGGATTGGCCAGTATAATGTCTGTCCAAGCGCAAAAACCACTAGATGAATCGACCTTCAAGTTGGCTCACTTACCCGTAATTGACGAGGAATTGTCTCCTGCATTTTTTCTCAAGAACCGAGAGAGATTGAGAGATACCATGCCAGATAGTTCCATGATCGTATTGTTCTCTGCCTCTCAAAAGCAGCGCTCAAACGACATTGATTATCCATTTCATCAAGACCCTGATTTTTTCTATTTCACCGGCATAAAAGAAGCGAATGCCATGGTCATCATTTTCAAGGAGAAGCATAAAATCGCTGGTGTAAACACGAATGAAATCTTATTTGTAGAAACGAAGGATGCAAAAAAGGAACAATGGACGGGTAAAATGATCGGTTTAGAAGGAGCTCGAGATGTGAGTGCCATATTAAATGTTCTTCCAAACACAGATTTTAAAAACTTGGATCTACCCTGGGAGCGACTTGAATATATAGGCAGTAATAAAAGTCAACACATCGAGCGAGATAATATGGAACATGCGGGCGATTTGATGAGCATGAAAAAGCATTTTAATGCTAAACTAGATCGAGCGCAGCGTACATCCAAAGTCAATGAGACCGAGGATTTGATTGGATTTATTCGACAACGAAAGAGCGCTGAAGAAATCACCATGATACAACGAGCGGTTGATATTACTTGTGAAGCTCAAAAGAATGCCATGCGAGCGATTCGCGGTGGAATGACAGAGTATCAAATACAGGCTGTAATTGAATATACCTTTCTTTCGAATGGAGCCGATGCCGAGGCGTTTCCATCCATTGTAGCTTCAGGAAGAAATGGTGCCATCATGCACTATACCGAGAATTCATCCCTATTAATCCCAGGGGATATGATTATTATGGATATCGGAGCTCAATATGAGGGATATGCGGCCGACATCACTCGAACGGTTCCTGTGAATGGCATATTTTCTGACGAGCAGGCGGCTGTCTATCACGTTGTACTCGATGCACAAACCGTGGCCATTCGTTACGCCACACCGGGTTATAAATTCTGGACTCCGCATGAAGAAGCCTATCGAACCATAGGTAAAGGATTAATCAAACTTGGAATCATTACAGAATGGGGAGACATCGGCAATTACTTTATACACGGAACCAGCCACTATTTGGGACTAGATGTGCATGACGCTGGAATTTATAGCTCTTTAAAACCAGGCGAAGTAATCACTGTTGAACCGGGTATTTATATTCCAGAAGGATCACCTTGCGATCCGAAATGGTGGAATATTTATGTGCGTATTGAGGATGATTTGCTCATTACTGATGGCCCAGCAAAGGTTTTGAGCGCTGGCGCTCCAAAAACAATTTCTGAAATTGAGAAAATCATGAGCAGAGATCAGGTCAACATCATGGATTAAAGGTTGATGATTTATAAGGATTGTTAGATTCACACGAATAGGCACAAATAGGAGTTGTGATTTTAGCCTAAAGAAACGACAGATTTAGAGCTCACAATTTGAAGCTTGATTTGCTAGATAATAACATAGAATAGAACTACTTTCGCGCGGCCAAAAAAAACGCCCCATTATGTTTAATATTAAGGAAATAAGCACAGCAACCATGGTGCTTTTCGCGGTTATTGATATCATCGGATCTATTCCGATTATTATTCAACTTCGACAAAAAGTTGGTCACATTCAAAGTGGTAAAGCGAGTATCGTCTCTTTAATTATCATGGTGGCCTTCTTATACTTAGGAGAGGAAATACTTCAGTTGATTGGGATAGATATTAATTCGTTTGCGATTGCAGGCTCTTTCATTTTGTTTTTTCTATCCCTTGAGCTCATCCTTGGCATTCGAATTTATCGTGATGAAATGCCAACGAGCGCATCGATTGTACCGCTTGCTTTTCCTTTAATTGCTGGAGCTGGAACCATGACTTCGTTGATTTCGCTTCGGGCGGAATATGAAGTGCAAAACATTATCGTAGCTATCGTTATCAATGTCATATTGGTTTATGGAGTATTGAAAACAACCAAGCAAATCGAGCATTTGTTGGGGCCGACTGGAATCGCGGTAATCCGAAAAGTCTTTGGAATAATCCTATTGGCGATTGCTGTGAAACTTTTCCGATCCAATATCGGAGTGCTTTAATAAGCTAAATTCGTTTTGTGAGTATAAAATCAATCGGTGCGAAAATTCTAGCTAAACGCGATGTTTCTATCATCAAAAAATGGGCTGGTAAACCGATTGAATCTCAATTAAAAACGTATGAATTTCTTCGAAATCAGCTCGCCATTACGGTGTTTGGAGAGGAGATAAGAGCTGATGAAATTCGATCCAAATCGGATTGGAAAGAAGCCGTGCCATTGGGTGATTATGAAGCCATTCGAGGACACATCGAGCGGATTCAAAATGGAGAAAGAAATATTCTCTATCCGGGGCTGCCAGCATATTTCTGTAAAACATCTGGAACAACTTCAGGTACGAAGTATATTCCCATGACGGATCATGGTATTAAAGCCCAAATTGCCGCTGCCCGTAATTCCCTTCTTTGCTACGTTAACGAAACAGGCAACAGCCAATTTGTTGATGGTAAAATGATTTTTCTGCAAGGAAGTCCTGAATTGATTGAGAAGAATGGAATTAGCATTGGACGGCTCTCTGGCATCGTTGCGCACCATGTTCCAAACTATTTGCAACGCAATCGAATGCCTTCGTGGGAAACAAACAACATGCAAGATTGGGAGAAAAAGATCAATGCTATTGTCGATGAAACTATCCATCTGGACATGCGTTTAATTAGCGGCATTCCTCCGTGGGTTCAAATGTATTTTGAGCGTTTATTGCAGAAATCAGGTAAAAAGACCGTAGCTGAAATCTTTCCAAACTTTACTCTATTTGCCCATGGTGGGGTGAATTTTGATCCCTACCGGGCCATTTTTAAGGAGCTTATAGGCCACCAAGTGGACAGCATCGAGACCTATCCGGCCTCGGAAGGATTTATCGCTTTTCAAGACACACAACATGAAGATGGATTGCTTTTAAATTTAGCTGGCGGCATTTTCTATGAGTTCATTCCATTAGATGAAATTCACAACGAAAAGCCTTCAAGACTGCATTTAGAGGAGGTCGAGCTAAACACCCAATACGCCATTGTATTAAATACGTCTAGTGGACTTTGGGGCTATATTATTGGTGATACAGTGAAGTTTATATCCTTAACGCCATTCCGAATTACGGTAACGGGTCGAGTGGCTCATTTTATTTCCGCGTTTGGCGAACACGTAATAGCCGATGAAGTTGAGCAGGCCATGGTGGAGGCATCGCGAAAGTTTGGGCTTAATGTTTGCGAGTTTCACGTTGCACCTCATGTGAAACCTACGGAAGGACTTCCTTATCACGAATGGTTTATTGAAACCGAGCAAGCTCTATCGAATGATTTTGCCCTAGGCTTGGATGAGGAGCTTCGAAAGCGAAACTCCTATTATAAAGACCTTATTGACGGGAAGGTGCTTCAACCGCTAAAAATTCATCAACTAAAGCGTGGTAGCTTTAATTTGTATATGGACTCCATTGGTAAACTTGGAGGTCAAAACAAGCTTCCAAGGTTAGCCAATGACAGAAAAATTGCCGATTATTTCGAAGCGGTTTAGTAGTTTCCCTTTTCCCACCACTTATAAGCAGTGGCTTTTTCGGCATTGAATCCAAAGATCAAATAGTCCTTGTCGCGCCATAGATAAACGACATAATAATCGCCTGCAGGTATTTTGTATTGAGGTGGTAAGGATTTTCCCAACATTTTTCCACCTCTACCAACAGTAACCTTTTGATTTTCATAGTCTGAAAGGGCACCTCTATAATAAGGTTCGCCTAATTGAGTTACAACGGCATCAGGGCTTGAATTAGCAGCTGTAAGCTTCTTTGCAAGTTCTTCCATCATCTTATGTAAATCACTATTTGTAGTGTCGCAATAAGGATTACCATAAGACTGTAGTCTTTGAAAGTCGGCTCCTAACTCATCAATGGAAGCGGCTTCGATGCTCTCGAGCATGGTCCCACAGGCAGTAGGCTCTTGAGAAATAGAAACTAATGGATTTAAAAGGAAACAAGAAAGGGCAAGTAAGACAATTCGATTCATGGGGAACTCAGTTTAGGGTCAAATTTAATTATTCGATTAGGAAATTTACAGGACTATAATCCAAAGGTGAAACCAGCATTGATAATTGGATTTCTATATGGACTATAGGTTGATGGAAGGACATTAAACATCGCGGAGATACCGAGTCCGGCTCGATTAGAAAACTTATATAAATAGCCGCCACCCACGAATAAGCTGTTCACATTGAATCGCTC
>Ga0115566_10004734_pt1 | contig 10786 bp, 7 predicted proteins | sample COGITO_mtgs_1204_3_FD_87173 | JGI IMG/M metagenome (GOLD analysis project Ga0115566, IMG submission 87173) | Pelagic marine microbial communities from North Sea - COGITO_mtgs_120405 | ecosystem: Environmental > Aquatic > Marine > Epipelagic | place: Germany:Helgoland, sampling site Kabeltonne...
CTAGCCATTACATTTGGTTTAGCTCTTTGCTCATAGAGGACGGGTTTGTTTTCATACTTCACAAGATTACAAAGTAGATTCTCTAGAGTTGGTATTGAAGCATCAGTCCATTTGGTGGGGAACTTCCTGTTAAACATCAGCCCAGTACTAATGACATCTTCTTTGTTGAGAGTTTGACCTGTGGTGAGATACAGATTGAGGTAAGCCATACCAAATTGTACTGTAATTTTTTGGTTCTCTATAGAGGACAGTGCAGCCTTATATACCTATAAAGCTTTATAAAGTAATCCTTTTATTTATTAATACCAATTTAAATAAATTAATATCTAAATGAACAATGTTTTTAGTAGCTAGATAACCCCGATAAAGCCTTTTAAAGTCAGTATCTAGAGGTTTACTGTTAGGTTTTATTGCTACTATTAATTAATATAACACCGCATATCAATATATTAAGCTGTATAAACCAGTTATTTACCCTCTATGTCTGATTCTAGTTTGTTGACTTCTTCTCTTAGTCTTTCATTGCTATGTTTTAGACTGTTTACTTTTCTTTTCTTTAGCAACAGAACAAAGATTATTACCAGTGAAGCAAGTCCAATTAGTATAAACAGATAGTGCATTTTTTTATCTTAACCTCGCAATCTAAAACATAAAGCTACTAGCATCGTATTGCTGAAGATAATTTATTACTAAACCCTTTCAAACCTTCTTCATCCTACTTACTGTTTGAATAGGTACCGGTGAATTACACACCTGTTCAGCTACGTACTGAGCCTTTCTAATTCCAGCAGTGTTAACAGTGAAAGACTTAAGAGGTGTCTGTCTTTTAAATTTAATCTCTACTCGTTCAGCGTTTTCAAAACTTGGAAACTTCTTTAGCTTGAACCAATGAACATACTCACCATCATCCTCAAACCCAAACTCTTGTTCCAACTTTAAAAGTGCTGGTTTGTTTTTATCCACTATCATCTCAGCCAAAACAATATCTCCATTAGAGTAAGTGTTGGTTTTACTTCTCACCATTATGATTGGTTGAGTTGCAACACAGTGAGGTCTACTCACACTGAAAGCCAATAGAGATTTCCAAGCTTGTGAAGTGTCTGAAGTTTTGGCAACGAGTAAAGTCTGTTCATCAAAATCATTTATATCCCAATCTGAAAGAGTGGTTATGTTTATCTCTGCATTTGTAAAAGTTGTATTGATAAGAGCCAAAAATAAAATACCTTTTCTCACTACAAATCTACTCCTTCATCAAACTCAGGTGCAGGATATGTGCTATCCCATGTATCAAAATAAAAGCCTTGCATCACTTTTAATTCTTTTGCCTTCCCACATAGAAAAGCTATGCCACTCATATAACTATCTTTCTCTTTATCAATCACCTTTGGTCTATTAACTATTTCTCCATTCTGAAGCGTAGGAGATTTATCAAATGCTCCAAAGTTATATTCGTTGTTTAAAAGAATCTCTGTAACTCTGTTATCAATAAAATCATTTACCTCAGTTAGCTTTGCTAGGTGACTGTGAGCATCTCGCTCAACATAGTTTCTATCTGCTAGTTTCTGTGGAGAGTGCATTAGAATTACATCTTGATAAACTGACTCGTGTCCAATAAAAAGAGATACGTTTGAACAGGTTCTTCTGAGTGAATGGGCTGTAATATGAGGAACTTCATCGTCATTCATCTCCTTTAATACGCTGGGTATGAACTTATTCAGCACCGATAAGGTCTTTTTCATAGTTCTATTAGAGGGAAACACGTACTTACAGTTGTGATTTCTCATTCTTAACTGTCTAAACTGCAACAACCATAGGATTTGCTTAGTCATTTTGAAGTAAACCTTGCTGTCTTGACCTTTAAGCTTTTGAATTGTGATTGTTCTTCCCCTGAAATCCACATCTTTCCATTGCAAATCCAAAGCGTTTCTTAATCTAAAGCCTGATAACAGGATAAACAAACAGGCGTGAAGGTAGACTTCGTTTGCTCCGTTAGGCACAGGGTCGTAAACATCATATGGTTTGAAGCCTTCGGGAACAGACTTACCAATAGACACTAAATCTTTTTCATCAAATGTAGCTCTATAATCTCCATATGTTAATCGAAGTGCGTGATGAACAAACTGACCGAGCTGTTCAGTTACAGGGTTGGGAGAAAGATAAACTGTTCTTTTGTTTCGAGAGTCATAGATTTGGTTTCCTCGTTTCACACTGAGCATCTCTTTGGGCGACTTACTGCCATCGGTATAACCCATACTGTTCCAGACTGAATGAATGAGTCTAAAGGTGTTGTAGTTCTTTGACCACAACCCACTTGAATCATACTCGTCATACATCTTTTCCCAGTGCTTAAGTTCTAATTCAGAGAAGCTTCTTTTCTTAATCCAGTTGGGGAGGGAGTTTGCTAACGACCTTAAAGTCTTGCTGGTCTTTTCGCCGTGTCTTGGCTTTAGACCTTGTCTACCTCGAATTAGAAACGTGTCGATTGCCTCTTCAATGGTAGGCTCTTGTTCAGCTTTTCTATTGAAGTTAGGGTGAAAGCCGTTATCAATATCAGTGACGTTCTGCCTATGAATTTTTCTAGCATCCTTTAAAGAGTAAATCTTTGCATCTCCAATGGAAATTCTTTCGGGGCTTCCTTTAATCTTTTTATAGGTCTTATAAATTTTCCCCCCAGATGGAGTGACGTAACAATACATCCCTGACTCTTCATCTTTAACAGGGTAGGGCTTATTTCGTGGTTGGAGTTTCTGAATCTTAGCTTCAGTAAATACAAATGCTACCGTCTTATTGCTAAATCTAAGTACGTTATCTTTGGGTGTTCCATTGCCTACCATCCATAAATTGTATACTCAAATTAGGTAATATGCTACCCGTTTACTACAGTATAAACGTTGTACCTATAGGCTTAAGAAGGTGAACGTTATCCGAGTAAGTTATTGATCTCTATAAGATTTTCTGGGCTTAAGGTTCCAGCAGCGAGATGTAAGCGCAGGGTAGTAATCAAGTAGTCATACTTCGCATTGGCTAAATTTCTTTCAGCGCTGTAAAGATTTTTTTCAGCTTGCAACAGATCAACAATATTTCTTGTGCCGACTTCATAACCAACTCGCGTTGCTTCTAAGGCACTTGATGCTGAGATAACAGCTTGCTTTTGTGCTCTTAGATTAGCCACTAATGTCACAACATTTGAATACTGGCTTCTTACATCCTGGATTGCTCCTCGTTCAGCAAATAAAGCATCTTCTGAGGATTTATTAGATTCTGCATAGGCCTGCTTGGTTCTTGAGATCACAGCACCACCTTGGAATATTGGCATTGAAAGTCTCAGGCTATAAGTGTCCCTTTGAGTTTCACTCGGGACAGTAATATTGAAAGCTCCCCCAGTGTTTAAGCCATCATAGGCATACTGATTAGTCTCTGATTCTGTTTGCGTACCCACAATATCTACCTTGGGTAGGTGGTTGGATGCAACGCTTCGCGCGTTATTTTTTGAGGCATATTTTCTAAGATTTGCTGCTTTCAATTTAAAATTATTCTCTACAGCTTTTCTTGCCCATTCTTCTTTTGAGGCTGGTACCGGATTTGATACATTCAGATCATTTACCAAGCCATCTAAGGATAGAATTTCTCTACCAACTAATGCATTTAGCGCTTCTTGAGCAGTGTAAACACTTCCCTCAATTCTAATTCTAGAAGCCATGCTAAGATCAAAGGCAAGCTGCGCTTCTTGAACTTCAGTGATAGCTGAAAGGCCGACCTCGTACCTTTGGCTAGTTTGATCTAATTGCTTTTTAATAGCCTTTTCTTCAGATCTTGCAGCATTCAAATTATCAATAGCCCGCAATACATTGAAGTATAGTTCAGCTGTTCTTACAATTAATGCTTGCTGTGAATATGCAAAATCTGCTTCTGCTGCATCCGTTAAAAACTTTGATTGTCGATATTTAAACCAGCTGTCCATTCGCAAAAGTGGCTGTGTCAGCGAAGCAGAAGCATTAAAGTTATTATATTCATTCTGGAGGTTGCCGTCTTGGTAGTATTCATTCCAGTTAGTTTGCGCATTGAGACTGATGCTAGGCAAGAGCCCAGCTCGACCTTGAACTTTAATTTGCTTTCCTGATAAATATGAAAATTCAGCAGACCTGAACTGAGGATCATTCTCCAAGGCATCATTGTAGATATCGAGAAGACTCTCTGAAGTTGCAGCGGTGCTCATGGTTAACAGGAGGGCGAATAAATATTTAAATTTCATAATTTTTCTTCATGTTTACAGTGCTAACATTAAACCTTTTTTAGGTTCTCTATGTCAATCAGCTTATTTTAATGCATTGCTAAAAAATCTCCTAAATTAATGCATTTGTTTCAATGGAGTTAGAGTAGAATATTACCTAAAAGTTCATCGAGATTGAGCTTCATATTTACAGGACACTTTAATTGGCAAAAGATTACGATTCACAATCGATTGAGGTTCTCTCTGGTCTAGATCCAGTGCGAAAGAGGCCTGGAATGTACACCGATACCACGTGCCCCAACCATTTGATTCAAGAGGTGGTTGATAATTCAATTGATGAAGCGCTAGCAGGCCACTGCTCAACTATTAAAGTGACCTTAGCTAAAGATGGGATGATTTCTGTGGGCGATGATGGGCGAGGAATGCCGATTGACATTCATCCAGAGCATAAGGTTTCTGGGGTTGAGCTGATCATGTGTAAGCTGCATGCAGGTGCAAAATTCTCAGGTGAAGATTATAATTTTTCAGGAGGGCTGCACGGTGTTGGGGTATCTGTTGTTAATGCGCTTTCACAAAAATTATTGGTAGAGATTAAAAGAGCTGGCAAGCAGTTTGAGATGTCATTTGAAGGGGGAGAAAAAAAATCCGAGCTGACAGAAGTGGGCGAGGTAGGTGCTAGGAACTCTGGTACTAATATTAATTTTCAGCCAGACCCTCAGTACTTTGAAACACTACAAATTCAAACAGAAGCCCTTAAGCATCTTTTAAAGGCAAAAGCAGTTCTATGCCCCGGTTTAACCATTCACTATGCTGACGATAAAAAGGGGGAGAAGATCTCATGGAATTATGAGAATGGCTTGATTTCATACCTATCTGAAGCTTCTGAGGGCATCGATTTGTTGTTGGAGGAGTCAATTTCTTGCAGCAAACTAGCAAAAGACAACGCGCTCGATTTTGTTCTCAACTGGTCAACAAACCCTGTTAAAAATTTAATGGGTGAATCATATGTCAATCTGATTCCTACGGCTCAAGGTGGATCTCACTTAAATGGTTTTAAAGCAGGGCTACTTGATGCGGTAAAAGAATTTTGTGAGTTTAGAAATTTAATACCCAAGGGTCTCAAGATCACGGCTGACGATGTAATTCAGCATAGTACTTTCGTTGTATCTTCTAAGCTATCTAATCCTCAGTTTGCAGGTCAAACCAAAGAACGATTAGATTCCAAAGATCATCAGAGTTTTGTTAATTCCACTACTAAAGATGTTCTCAGCATTTGGTTCAATCAGCACACTGAGGAAGGAGAGAAACTCGCTGAACTGGCGATTGCGTCAGCACAAGCGAGAGCTAGAGAAACTAAGGTTGTGGATCGAAAGAAGACATTTCAAGGCCCTGCACTACCTGGCAAACTTTCAGACTGCAATAGCACCAACCTTGAGGAAACGGAATTATTTTTTGTTGAAGGAGATTCTGCTGGAGGCTCTGCCAAGCAATCAAGAGAAAGAAAATTTCAAGCTATCATGCCGTTGCGAGGGAAAATACTAAATACCTGGGATCTTGAAAGCAGTGAGATTATTAAATCCATAGAAATTAAAGATATCTCAACTGCCATAGGTGTTAATCCTGGGAGCCCAGATATTTCATCACTAAGATATGGCAAAGTTTGCATTCTGGCAGATGCTGATTCTGATGGCCTACATATCGCAACTTTGTTATGCGCATTATTCCTGAGACATTACAAACCACTAGTTATTGCTGGTCATATTTATGTAGCCATGCCTTCATTGTTTAGGATTGATTGTGCCAAAGAGGTTTTCTATGCTCTTGATGAGGACGAGAAAGAGTCGATTGTAAGAACCTTAAAGGCAAAGCCTGGTAAGCCAAAAATAGATATTCAGAGGTTTAAGGGTTTGGGGGAAATGAACCCCTCGCAATTAAGAGAAACTGTCATGGACCCCAAAACCAGAAGGCTGGTTCAGCTCACAGTTAGCCCATCTGATAATGTAAATAGCATGATGGATCTTCTGCTGTCCAAAAAGAATGCAGGGGCGCGAAAGGAATGGTTAGAAAAAAGAGGAAAAATTGTCACAGTTTAATTATGGAAACTAATCAAAATATCAGCTCAATGAGTCTTAAGGAGTATGCAGAAGAGTCATACTTAAATTATGCAATGTACGTTATTTTAGACAGGGCTTTACCCCATGTTGGAGATGGCATGAAGCCTGTGCAAAGGCGCATTTTATATGCAATGAGCGAACTAGGGTTAAATGCTGGATCTAAGTATAAAAAATCAGCGAGGACAGTGGGAGATGTCATAGGTAAATTTCATCCTCACGGGGATAGTGCCGCATATGAAGCTATGGTGCTGATGGCTCAAAACTTTTCTTTTAGGTACCCGTTAGTAGATGGCCAAGGCAATTGGGGCACTCAGGATGACCCTAAGTCTTTTGCGGCTATGCGATACACAGAATCTAAATTAACAGGGTTTGCAGATTTACTGTTATCAGAGCTGAAATTAGGCACTGTTGACTGGCAGCCTAATTTTGATGGCTCATTATTAGAGCCAACGATTTTGCCTGCAAAAATTCCAAGCATCCTATTGAATGGAACCACTGGAATTGCTGTGGGCATGGCCACTGATATACCTTCACATAATATCGAAGAGGTCCTGGATGCTTGCATACATGTGCTAGATAATCCTAAAGCCTCAACCAAAGAGCTTATGAATTTTATTAAAGGTCCTGACTTTAGTAATAATGCACCACTCATCGCTTCCGATGAAGAGTTATTGGAAATGTATGAGACTGGACGGGGGGGCTTTAAGATTAGGTCTCAATGGATCACAGAGGGCAATGATATTGTAATCAACGCTTTGCCTCACCAGGCATCAGGCTCAAAGATCTTAGAGCAAATAGCTGATCAAATGCAGAAGAAAAAAATACCCATGGTTGTCGATCTGAGGGACGAAGGCGACCACAAAGAGCCGGTTAGATTAGTGGTGACCCTGAAATCAAATAGAGTGGATGCTGCGGAGGTCATGAATCACTTGTATGCAACTACGGATCTTCAAAAAAATTATAGAGCAAACATTAACCTGATAAGCCTAAAAGGCTCCCCTCGTGTTTTTGCATTAAATGATCTGATCTCAGAGTGGCTCTCCTTCCGTCAGCACACAGTCATGAGAAAGCTGGTTCATCGATTAGATCAGGTGGATGATCGTATTCATATCCTGGAAGGATTATTGATTGTGTACCTAGATCTTGACAAGGTGATTCATATTATTAGAAATAGTGATGAGCCAAAAACAGAGCTAATGAAAGCTTTTAAGATTTCAGAAATTCAAACAAATGCAATTTTAGAAATAAGACTGAGGCAGCTGGCTAAGCTTGAGCAAATTAAACTGGAGGAAGAAAAGGGTCATTTAGAATTAGAGCGAGCAGAATTAGAAAAGGTCATTAAATCGAAGGCTAGACTTAAAACATACATTAAAAATGAGCTGATAGAGATTAAAGAAAAGTTTGGAGATCACAGAAATTCACCAATCGAAGCTATGTCTGTAGCCAAAGCATTTTCAGAAGAAGAGATGGTTACTTCCGAACCAGTGACAGTCGTGCTATCTAAAGGCGGATGGATAAGATCGGCTAAGGGTCATGATATAGATCCTGAAGCATTAACGTTTAGAGGTGATGATAGCTTGCAGCATTTTGCTAAAGGTAAGAATAATCAAACCGCTGTTTTTTTTGATTCTGGGGGAAAAGCTTTTGCGCTAGCTGCACATTCTTTACCATCTGCGCGAGGTCTAGGAGAGCCATTAACTGGAAGAGTTGCATCTGAGTCTGGCGTAACATTTATGGGCGCAGCCATTGGAGCTGACTCATCAAAGATTTTGATTGCTAATTCCGCTGGATACGGTTTTGTGAGTGAATTATCTAATGCTATTTCAAATCAAAAGAAAGGCAAAGCTTTTATGAGACTGCCAGAGAAGGCTGAGTTACTGCCGCCGTTGCCCTTGCAGGAATCGCATCTACATCTTGTCGCTATTTCATCCATAGGACGGATGCTAATCTTTGATGTGTCTGAACTACCAGTTCTTCCGAAGGGAAAAGGGAATAAAATTATTAACATTCCAAAACCTAAGTTACTGGCTGGAGAAGAATCCATGAGTTTTATTTGCCTTTTATCAGAGTCCAGCACCTTGCAAATACATAGCGGTAAACGTTTTATGTCTCTTCAATTGAAAGACTTAGAAAATTATATTTCTACCAGAGCAAAACGAGGAATGATGCTGCCTCAAGGGTATCGAAAGGTAGATCAGGTGATTGAAATCACAACTGATACTGAAGTTGCTCCTGAATAGCAGATCTTAATATTGCCAGACCATCCTGAATTACATCGTCTTCAATAATGAGGCTAGGTGCAATGCGAATTGTGTTGTTATTTGCTTTTAAAATCATCAAACCCCTTTCATAGCAAGCCTGCATCATAGTATCTAAATTAAAGTTTTCTTGAACATTTAATTTACACCCTATCCATAAACCAGAGCTTCTGATTTCTTCAAAGCATTTAAATTCTTTATTAATTTTCTTTAACTCTTGGAGAAAAATTTTCTCTTTTTTCTTCACACCATTTAACAGTGTTTTTTTTGAAAGAATAGTCATGACTTTTTCAGCTACCGCGCATGCCAATGGATTGCCTCCAAATGTTGATCCATGAGATCCAAGCTGCATGCATTCTGCAATTTTTGAGGAGGTTAAGACAGCGCCTATCGGAATACCACCTCCAATTCCTTTTGCGCAACACATAATATCCGGTTTGATGCCAAACTGTTCATATGCAAATAAAGTTCCTGTTCTGCCGGCGCCAGATTGCACCTCATCTACAATAATTAGAGCTTTATGTTGCTTGCACAGTCTTTTAATTTTCTGAATGAAGTCTCTTTTTGCTTTGATGATTCCCGCTTCACCCTGCACAAGCTCAATCACAACAGCCGCTGTATTTTTATTAATTTTTTTCTCTAAATTCTTTATTTCATTAAATGGGTGATGAGTTATACCGCCAGGCATGGGCCCAAACCCCTCTACAAACCTATCAGAGCCATTAAGCGCTATGGCCATCATAGTTCGACCATGAAATGCATCTGAAAACGCAACAATATCATTTTTCTTTTTACTGATATTTGTGTATGCATATTTACGGGCTGTTTTAACAGCTGCCTCAATAGCCTCAGCACCTGAATTAGAGAAAAATACCTTCTCAGCAAAAGTTGTTTTGCATAAAATCTTAGCTAATTTCAGTGCCGGCTCATTGGTTAACAGGTTAGATAAGTGCCAGATTTTTTTTGACTGGTCCAGCAATGCTTTGTTGAGCTCAGGATGGCAATGCCCAAGACTTGAAACAGCAATACCAGAAGCAAAGTCTATATATTTTTTCTTTTTTTTGTCCCAGACAAAGGACCCCTTAGCTTTAGAGGGAATAAATTCAGCTGGCTTGTATACCGGCATCATATATCGGTTAAAATCTTTGCGAGCTGCCATAAACACCATTGTAATATGATTCAGATTCAAGAAACCAGTGAAAATAATTTTTTAGTTGAAGTGACTCCTAATAGCTCCCTAGAAGGACGAGCTCGGTTAATTTTTCTTGGCAGCCTTTCGTTTGTGTGTCTGATAATTGGAATCTTTTTTTTCTTCATGGGGGCCATTTTGATTCTTCCATTTGCTGGCCTAGAGGTCATCTTAGTTTTAACATGTTTTTATCTGAGTTTTCGTTGGAGCCAACAGAGAGAGTTAATTTTTCTTACCAATGAAAGAATTAAATTAGAAAGAGGGCGCCTGCTTAAAGAATTTACATGGGAAGAATTTAGAAGCTTCACTGTCTTAAGAGTGGAGGTAGATAATCGAGATATTCGTCATTTTAGCTTTCGATCTAAAGGTAAGCAGGTACCTTTTGGATCTTTTTTAAATGAGGATGATAAGTTGGAGTTACAGAGAGAATTGCAAACTATTATCGGCAAGCTGAATGCTCTAAGCCCAGGGCTTTAGTTTTTTTTGAACCATATGCATTTTTCCAGCCTTGTAACTCATTGTGCGTTTAGGATCTGAATCTCCTTCAACTAATGGCTGAAAGTATGCTTTGGCTTTGCTTGTAAGACTAAATCCATCCTTGCTAATAAAGTTGGCTGGTAGTTTTTTTTCAACATTCGCAATTTTATTTAGGGGCGCAGGCACAACTTTCCATTTATAGGGAGAGTCGCTAATTCTTTGGATAATTGGCATAACCCCATTCATTCCTTTAACCGCATATTCCACAGCTTTCTTACCAACCTCATAGGCATGTTTTCTATCAACACCGGAAGAAAGATGGCTGGCACTGCGCTGAAGATAATCGGCAACTGCCCAGTGATTTTTAAGTTTTAATTTTTTTTCAATTAGCTCTGCTATTCTGGGAGCAACTCCTCCAAGCTGACTGTGTCCAAATGCATCTTTGGAGCTTGATTCAGCCAAGAATTTACCCCGAGAATTTTTGATGCCTTCAGATGCTACGATCACACAGAAGCCA
>Ga0115566_10004735_pt1 | contig 10785 bp, 12 predicted proteins | sample COGITO_mtgs_1204_3_FD_87173 | JGI IMG/M metagenome (GOLD analysis project Ga0115566, IMG submission 87173) | Pelagic marine microbial communities from North Sea - COGITO_mtgs_120405 | ecosystem: Environmental > Aquatic > Marine > Epipelagic | place: Germany:Helgoland, sampling site Kabeltonne...
CCGGCGACGGAGACGGCGACGATCCCATCCCCGCGGGCGGCGCAACGCGACCCGACTGGCTCGTCTACCCGACCGACGCCACAGGCGCCCCACGACCCGTCAAAGCCTATTCACCCACCCTCGCCACCGCGGGTCTCGATACCTTCGACCCCGCCTCCCTCCGCGTCACACCCGATCAACTGACGAAGCTCCCGAAGTTCACCGCACAGTTCTGGCGACTCAAAGCGTCCTTAATGGACTGCGTGATCGTGTGCAGGCACGGCTCCTTCTACAACATGTTCGACGTGGACTCTGACGTGGGTGTCGGGATAGGTGAGTGTTTCTTTTAACGCGTGTACGGGCAATTAGACTGATGACGGCGTGTTTGTTTTGTCACAGGGTTGAGGATATCCGGAAAACCGGCTCGTTTCATGCAAAAAGTCGGGTGCCACAAGGACCACTTCGACGCGTGGGCGGCTAAGCTACTAGGGCAAGGGTACGCCGTCGCGAGGGTCGAGGAGACGTCGCGGCGCGAGGGCGGCGCGCCAGGGAAGGACAAGGACGGCGGTAAAGGTTGTAAAGGAACCAATACAAAGGGTGGATCCGGATCGATCATCGAGCGGGAGGTTTCCGAGATTTACACGCCGGCGCTGGATCGGGGATTAACTCGCGAGGAAGGCGCGAGGTACCTCCTGGCACTCGCCGAGTTACCCATCGAGGATGACGGCGGGGGTGCCGAGGGGGGTGCCGTCGAGATCGGCGTCGCGCTCGTGGACGCCGACGTCGGCGAGATCGTCGTCGGCGGGTTCAGGTGAGTATATTTTAATTTTCACACGGGCGATTAAACTGACGTCGTGTTTTGTTCACAGGGACTCCCCGGCGAGGGACGCGCTCGCGACGTTACTGGCCGTGTTCGAGCCGAGGGAGATCGTGACGTCACGCACTCGCGTCGGTGAAGGGTCGTTGACGGCGCCGACGCTCGCGGCGCTTCGCAGGCGGTCCGCGGACTTACCCGAGGGGTGCGCGTTTCGTTTCGTGGAAAGGGGCGGGGCCGCGGCGCCGAGTTTTAACGCCGAAGATACCCTCGCGGCGTTGGCGCACTTCGACGCCGTGGTGTACCCGTGGGCGGTTCACGAGGATGGGAACGTCGAGTGTTACCAGCCGGATATTTTGCCGGAGGCGTTGCGGGACGCGAGTGACGCTGCGTTCGAGGTGAGTATATTTTTATTTTCGTGCGGGCAATCGGATTGACGACGTGACCCTTTGTTGACAGGCGCTGGCGTACGCGACGCGTCACCTGGCGTGGAGCGGAGCCGCGGTCACGACGTTGTGCCAGTGTAGGTTCAGGAAGTTGCTCGTGGGACTGGACGACGCCCCCGCGGCTAAGGTCAACGCGACCACCGGACCGGATATGTATGATAGGAAGTCCGTCGCGGGGAGGCGCGCGGTGCCTACGAGGAGGGAATACTGGGACAACATCTGGGGGGAGGGAGAAGCCGACATGCGAACGCCTTCGCCTTCGCCCGGGAGTATCACCACGGACTTCGGGCGAGCCCACCCGCAGTACGCTCCACCCGATCGCCGCCGCCGGGAATCGCGAAGGGTCGGCGAGGCTCACGGTCCATCCGTCGTCCGCCTGGACGCCTCCGCGATCACGTCACTGCACCTTCTCCGCGGCGACGACGACGCCAAAGACGGCTCCATCGGTTCCCTCTTCAACTACCTCGACGCCACCGTGAGTGTGCTTTTTTGTGTTCTCACTGTTTGCCCATGCGAACTAACTTTGTGTTTTTCAGGTCACCGCGCCTGGGCGAAGAAGGCTCCGCGAATGGATCCTTCAGCCCTTGGGCGACGCTGCGTCGATCGAAGAACGACTGGACGCCGCAGAAGAGCTCATCGACGTGTTCGGCGCGGACTGCGCGGGTATCCGTGAATCGCTGGTATCAGCCGCGTCCGGGGGTACCGACGCCGTGAGGGGGATCTCGCGGTCCATCGCGCTCGCCGCCGACGCGTGCGACGCCGCGAATGAAGCGATGCTGCGGGACGCTCCGCCCCCGATTTACCCGCAGTCCGGTGACGGGTTCGCGTGCCCCGGCGCGATCAGTGGCCTGGACAACGTCACCGACCGGGGATGGCGGTACGGGTGGGCGCCGCCGCGGGCGGAGTTTCACAGCAAGCGATCCGACGATGCGATCGAATACGGCTTGACGATCGAACAGATGGTCGAGAGACGATACGACTACACGGAGCGGGAGGAGCTGGAGGGCGAGGAGATGGAGTTACTCGGCGAGGCTGCCGTCGCGTTCTTCGCGATGAGGCGAAAGGAAGTGCGGGGATTCGTGGATTCACTCGACGCGATCGCCGGGTGCGCCGCGGCGCTGGCGTCGCTGGGGGACGCCGACTGCGGCTTACTGGCCGATTTCCGCGAACTCGGCGAAAAAACGCTCCCCGGTGCGTTTCTTTTTTACCTTTTTCGTATGGGCAATTAGTATGACGGCGTGTTTTGTGTACAGGTGCGAGCGCGTTGCGCGCGAGGCTGGTGCACACGCACGAGTACGCGTCGCGCGTCTACGGAGACCCGGCGTCGGCGGACGACGAGGACGACGACGCCGACGCTGAGGGCAAGCCCAAGAAGGCCGGGCGTGTTAAAAAGTCCAAGGGAAAGTCCAAAAAGTCCAAGGGGAAATCCGCGGACTCTTTCGGGTGGATCTTCGACGAGGGCGGCGGCGCGCTCGGTGACCTCGCCGCGCTCCCCTCCCCCGGCACGTGCCCCGCGTTCGACGACGCGCTTCACGACGCGCTTCGCCACGACGAGCGGGGGAACGAAGCGGAAGCCGCGGAAGCCGCGAAGGAGGCGTGCCGTTTCGCGGCGCGAAATACTTCAGGTGCGTTTCTACTTTATTTTCGTACGGGCAATTAGAATGACGTCGTGTTTTGTGCATCACAGCGTCGCTCGCGGATTTCGCGGAGAATAGAAACGCGTGGAGGGAGGTCGTGAGCGCGGCGGCTGACCTGGACGTCCTCCAGGCGTTCGCCGTGCGCACGGGTCCGAAAGGCGACCGCGCGTCCGGGTCCCCTGGGTCCTTCAGCCGGTGAGTATATTTTTATTTCCGCATGGGCGATTTATTTGAATGACATCGTGTTTTGTTTACTCAAAGGCCCGTGTTCCTGGACGATGCCCGGGACGGCGCCGCCGCCAACCGGCTGGCGCTGACCGGGAGCTGGCACCCGTTGGTCCCGGCGCCCGCGTTCGTCCGCAACGACGTCGTCTTGGGCGCCGACGATGCGCCCGGATGCGTGCTGCTCACGGGACCCAACATGGGAGGTAAGTCCACCCTCCTGCGGCAAGTCGCGCTCGCAGTCATCACCGCGCACATCGGATGCAGAGTCCCGGCGAGTACGTGCGAGCTAAACGTCGTGGACTCGGTGTACTGCCGCGTGGGCGCTGGTGACGGGATCCAGTCCGGGGTTTCAACGTTCTTGGCCGAAATGTCAGACGTCGCCGCGATGGTGAGTTTGTTTTTACTTTCGTACGGGCAATTAGAGCTTGGCAATTAGAGATTGGCAATTAGATTGACGTCGTGTTTTGTCAACAGCTCAACGGCGCGTCGCGGAAGAGCTTGCTCATCATCGACGAGCTCGGCCGCGGAACTTCCACGGCTGATGGGTACGCCATCGCGTTCGCAGTCGCGGGCGCAATCGCCGACCGGGTACGTTTATTTGAAGTGTTAATTCTCGCATGGGCAATTTGATGAACGAGCTCGTGTTTTGTTTAACTCTCACAGGGCGCCCGGTGCCTCTTTGCCACCCACTACCACGCGCTGGCCCAGGACCTGGCCAAGTCGCCTTCGAACGCGACGCGAATCTCCGCGTGGCACATGGGCGCGGTCGTCGGGGAAGGCGACGCGGTGCGGTTCACGTATGAGCTAACGCCAGGGCCTGCTCCGTTGGGCTCGTGCGCGATGAACGTGGCGAGAATAGCGGGTTTCCCCGCGGATCTTTTGAAACGAGCGAAGGACGTCGCAGATAAGAGCGCGCTCTCCGGTGCCATCGCGTCGGCGCCCGAAGGAGCGATAGATGGGATGACAACGCCGGCATGTGAGGAGCCGTTGAGTGAGGAGGAGGAGGCGTTGGTGCGAAGGCTGACGTCTGATCCGGTGGTGTGCGGTGAAGCAGAAGCTGACGAGGCGTGGGTGGAGTCGCTGATCGAAACGCAAAAGCTGTGCGTTCGACTGTGAAACGGCTACGAACGTGAAACGGCTACGACGTCTAACGTTCGCTACATCACGATATCGCCACGCTATGTGAGTTGAATGAACCCTGATTGATGACGAGATTATCGTCCAGCTTGCGCTCGTCATCCTGCGCTGCGAGATCGACTACCGAGATTCCCTCGAAGTCCGAGTCGTCGTCTTCTTCGTCGCTATCGATATCCTCGAACCCCCCGCGTCTGAGCCACGCGTAATCCGGCGCGTGTCCGTGCAGGTGCTCCAACGTCTCCGTCCCTTCCCTCAGACGTCGCACGTTCGCACCGACGACCACAGAGACGTCGCCCTCGTCGTCGTCGCCGCCGTCATCGTGTTTCCCCCTCCGCGTTCCAATCCTCACCATCGCCGGAGGACCCAGATCGTGCCGTTCGCCCACGAGCCGCGCGCCTTCGGTGTCCGGCGTGTGCAACACAGCCTCGAGCTCGTTCTCCCGGACGACGCACGCGCCGGACAACACGCCGCGGCCGCCACGTTCGAAGAGCAACCCGTGCAACTTACATCGCTCAACGACGCAATCACTAAGCGCCACCGCGCCGTGGTCAGTGACCTTGACCCCGCTTCCCCTGCCGTCCGCGATGACGCATGAAGTTAACCTCGGCGATGTTTTCCAGCCCAGCACCAATAGTCCCCCGCGCAGGTCGCACTTGAGAAACTTGGGTGCGCCGTTGACCACGGACACCGCGAACGCGTTGGATCGGTTTCGACTTTTGATGGATACGTTGCAAGCGAAGGACTTCTCGCCGGTGTCGCCGATGTTCCAGCCCATGGTGTCGCCCCTACCGCGTTCGGACATGCCGAGACCCGCGAACGCGAGCGCGGGTTCCCATCCGCTGCCCTCGATGACGACGGAACCGCGCGGGCCCCACCCGAGGAGAGCGCAGGTTCGGGTCATGCGAACATTCTCGGAATGGACGCCTGGGGTGAGTAAAACCACCGGACCGGTACCCAAGACTTGGTCCTCGTCGTCGTCGTCGTCTATGTGGGACTTTCCCGCGATGCGGGATAGCGCGCGACGCGTCGAGAGAGCGCGTTCGATGGCGTCGTCCGTCGCGGGCCTCGCGCGGCTCACGCCCAGCTGCACCGTCGGGCAGAGGGAGCTCGGCACCACCGCCATGGGGATCCCGCCCCGTACCACATCCTCGAACCACTCGCGCGATGCGAAGCGCCGGCACGTACCCCGCCAGGAGCGGCACCACTCCTTCAAGCCCCCCGCGATCACGCACGTCTCCGCGATGCGCTCCACGAGCTCCTCCGGCAGCTCCATCGACGGAGACGCCCCGAACCCGAACCCGCAGTCCGCGGCCGCCACAAACAGTGAAGACTTATTTCGCAATGAAAACGTAGAAAACTCTCGTCTGCTCGTCTAGTAAGAGACTCTTACGACACTACACCTCTCTACATGATATGATATATACGCGTTTTATAGACTACCCCTCGTACTACAGAAGCCGTGTCTACTTGCCGAGCACGGACTTGACGATGTCGCCGGCTTCATCCCCGACCCGCACGAGATCCGCCTTGAGCGAAACCGATCCGGCATCCGCGTATCGACCAACCGCCTTCCCGCAGACGTACACGCCGCCCAGCTCGAGCAGCCTCGGGACGATGAGGCCGAGGAGTGGGAAGTGCGCGACGTAGGACGCCGCGACGCACGCGCCCACCGCCGCCGCCTTCGGCGCGAGCTCCTCGACCGGATCGTCGAGGCCGTTGAACCTGTAAGAGTTGGACAAAGCACACCATCAGTCGAATTGCCAAAAATAAAAATAAAAATAAACGCACCACTCGTTGAAGTCGCCGACGACGGCGTCGACTTCCGGAAGGCTCACGAGCCCCGCGAATTTGGTCACGGGCTCGACCACCTCCATGGCCACGTCAGGTACCCCGGGCGGGATCCCAGCCGCGAAGTTTGTGATGTCGGACTCGTAGCTAGACTCCTTCGTGACGAAGTATTTGGCGGCGAGGAGAGTCGCGGCGACGGTGCCGACGAACTCTACGGGCCCCGGGAAGAAGAACCCGAGCACCGGAAGATGAATCGCCGCGTCTACTGCGACCACCCCGCCGAGGAGGCACGCCTTGCCGATCGCGGCGTCCTGGTTGGCGCCGGTGACGAGGCTTTTGATTTCGTCCACGGCGCCCTCGACGTCGCCGCCGAGAGTTTTGTCCTTGATCGACGGGGAGACGAGCGCGAGCGCGGCGAGGGAACCGAGCGCGGCGACGGTGACGTCGCCGATGACGTAGTCGAAGACGCCGGGGGACTTGGGCTTGGGCTTGGCCGCCGCCTTCTTGGGCGCGGGCTTGGACGCGGGCGCGGGGGCAGCAGCCTTCTTGGCGGGTGCGGGGGCGGGCTTTGACTCAGCCTTGGGCGCCGGGGCCGCCGGCTTCGACTCAGCCTTGGCCGCGGCGGCTGCTGCGCGCTTGGCCTCGGCCGCCTCCGCGGCAGCCTTGGCGGCGGCGACGCGCTCGGCCTGTGCGTCCGCCTGCGCCTGCTTGATGGCCTCGGCCTTGGCGGCTTTCTCTGCGGCGGCGGCTTCGGCCGCCGCCGCCGACGCGGCTTGGCGTTCTGCGAGTCGCGCCTTGGCGTCCGCCTTGGCGTCGACCGGGGGACCTGTTGGCGCCTTGGGGACCGACGCGGCGGCGGGCGCGGGTGCCTCGGACGCCGCGGGTGCCTCGGTCTCGGGCGCGGGCGCCGGGGCGGCGCGCTTGGGGGTGGGATACGCCTTGGGCGCGGGGGCGTCGAGTGGGATGCCGGCTTTTTTTTTGATCTTTTTCACCGCCGCGGCTTCCTGGGAGGTGACGGTATCGCGGCACGCGGAGGAAGGGCACTTGGATCGCTGGCTCTCGAACTGCGCGGTGACCTGCGCGATTTGCTCATCGACCGGGGAGAGGGCGAGCTCGGCGATGGACGGCGCGGCGACCTACGGGAGGGGGCATGGGGGCGACGGCGTCAGACGGCGAAGCGGCATCAAGATCGAAATCGTTATTCATTGGAACATTCATCAACAACCATCGTTCGACGCGGGAACGAAGGCATCGGGGCGGTGCGACGGGAACGAGGCGGTGGTATCGGAGGACGCACCGCGGGTAACGCGACGGCGGCGGACGCGAGCGTCGCGACGACCGCGCGCTTCACGTCGGCGACGCGAGCGTCGCCGTCGCTGCCGGCAGCGGACACGACGCGCGAACGCGTGACACGGCTGGATCTCTGCTTCGTCGCGCGAGTGGAAACGAGCCCCGAGGCCTTCTTCGCCGCGAGGGCGGACGGGTTCGCGGAGTGAATGATGGCGGACATCTTTGGTGTGCGTGGACTCGTGAGGAAGTCGGTGGGTGCGTGTGCCGTCGGTGGGTGACGCGCGCGAACACTGGCGAGCAAACACTCAGCGCCCGAAGCCAACAAGCGGTAGCCAACCAACTCTCAGAGACGACGATTCGAGTGCGCAAACAGCTGTTCGGGAGTTCGCAGATCGAAGAATCGCAGCCGTGAAGTGAGGATCAACTCGCGCGTTTTCATTGGCCGCTGATGACACTGTGGCATTTGAGTCTGGCAAAAAGATCCGGGAAAAAATCGCCAGTGGGCACCCTTCACAAAACACGCCGTCAGTCTAATTGCCCGTACGAAAATAAAAAGAAATTCACGAAAACGGGAAACACAGCTGGCACGGTTCCTCTTTTCTTTGGAACGTTCCTAGTACCAAACATCCATCCGGCGTCTTCGCATACTCCCGCACACGCGTCCAACGCACGCACGTTCAAAAATGGCTCTCACCATGTCCAACGCCCTCGTCGGCACCGGCCTCGTCGCCAAGCCCGCCGTCCGCTCCGTCCAGGCGCGCGCCGGCCTCAAGGTCTTCGCCCGCATGACCAAAGATCGCGTCGGGCTCAAGAAGGACCAAAAGCTCGGCAAGTCCCGCATCGAGATCTACCCGGTGCGTACACGCGACTCTGTTAACACCCTCTCGTCACCCGCGCGGCGTCCATGAAGCACCGTACCGTCGATGCGTCCGCCTCGTTCGCGGTCGTTTCCCACCACGACCGTTCCGCGCCGCGGTCCTACACCCGAGGGACAGAGATCGCATTTGGCCCCAACCGAAAAGCCCGCAGATATCTGTCCGCGCCCCGTGAGCCGCCGTCGAGTGTCCCTTCGCGTTCGTAACGGTCTCTGACCGGCGTTCGCGCGGACTTCCGATGAACCCGCCCGTTTTGAAACCAAAAACCAAATCACTCGAAACCAAAAACTGACGCACTCGCCTTCAAAACCCAAAATTCCAAAAAAAACAGGAGTGGGGCGAGTTCCCGTCAACCGAGCGCACCTCCCCGCTCACCTCCCTCACCTACGACGAGTACAAGAACAACGTCTCCACCGAGATCATCCACGGCCGCTTCGCCATGCTCGGCGTGACCGGCGCCTGGGCGCAGGAGAACCTCACCGGCATCCCTTGGTTCATGGCTGGCGAGGAGTGCACGTTCGACTCGTGCTCAATCTCCTACCTCAACCAGTCCTTCACCCCGTCGTACGACGGCGCTCTCGTCGGGCTCATCTTCCTCGAGGTTCTCCTCATGGGCTACGCCGAGGGCACCCGCACCGGGCTCATCGAGAACCCGTTCGATGACGTCGTCGCGGGCTCCGTCTTCCCCGGCGGTCGGTTCGACCCGCTCAACTTTTCCGACGGCAAAGAGGCCAACTTTTTCGGCGACGACCTCGACACGCTGAAGATCAAGGAGCTCAAGCACTGCCGCCTGGCGATGCTCGCGTGGCTCGGCATCCTCGCGCAGTCCGTGTCCACCAACCCCGAGGGGACCGCGAAGCCCATCGGCGCCGTCGCTAACTGGTCCGCGCACGTCGCCGACGTCGTGCACTGCAACGTCGTCGACCGCTCCGGCTGCGTGTTTTAAGATTGGAAAAATCTTTTGGATCTTCAGTTATTGGTCTGTGTGAGAAACGAGTACGTGCGGGGATGGACGGTGGCATCTAGCCGTCCGAGGTGGCCTACCCTGGTGTGCGGAAGGTACCCCCGCGGGCGCATGCGGGGATAGCGGGAACGGGAAACCTCCATAGCAATGCGTAGCGCTTAGAAGCGAACGATGTTACAAAAACTAACGTCGCCATCGTCGTCTCACCACTGGATGCTGCCCACGTGGATCCGAATATCGAAAAGTCGCCAAAAACCTGATCAAACCTAACAACGCCCGCGCCGATCTGTCGCACGACCCGAGACGATGGAGCTCAAATCCACCAACAAAGCCTTCGGCGGCGAGGTACGCAAGTACACCCACGCCTCCACCGCCACGGGCACCGACATGACCTTCACCGTCTACGTCCCGCCAGCCGCGTCCCTCGCCAAGTGCCCCGTCATTTACTACCTCTCCGGCCTGACCTGCACCGACGACAACGCGGTGCAGAAGGGCGGCGCGTTCCAGGCGTGCGCCGAGCTCGGATGCATGATGGTGTTCCCGGACACCTCCCCGAGGGGCGACGACGTCCCCGACGACGACGCCTACGACCTCGGCAAAGGCGCAGGCTTCTACGTCGACGCCACCGCGGACCCATGGGCGAAAAACTTCAAGATGTACTCGTACGTCACGCGAGAGCTCCCGGCGCTCATCGAAAGCAACCTGCCCGCGGCACCAGGGCTCAAATCCATCTGCGGGCACAGCATGGGCGGCCACGGCGCGCTCACCATCGCGCTCAAGTCCCCGGACGCGTGGGCGTCCACCAGCGCATTCGCGCCAATCTGCAATCCGACGGAGTGCCCGTGGGGTAAGAAGGCGTTTGCCGCATACGGCGTCGACGGCGCCGCACACGACGCCACGACGCTCCTCAAAGCCGCCGGAGCCGCCGTGTACCCCGACATCCTCATCGACCAGGGCCTGGATGATCAGTTCCTTGCGGAGCAGCTCGGCGTGGACGCGTTTGAAGCCGCGGCGAAATCCGTGGGCCAAAAAGTTTCGATTCGGAAGCGCGCGGGGTTCGACCACTCTTACTTTTTCATCTCCTCGTTCATGGCGGATCACGTCAAGTTCCACGCGGACGCGCTGAACAAAAAGGCGGAGAACGCGCTCGTGGACGTGGCCGTGACCGACGATGCCGCCCTGGCGGAGTTTGCAAAGACGGCGGGGAAGCCCATCACGTGAGTTTCTTCAAAATATTTTCGTAATCACGGCAATCACGTTGACGTCGTGTTCAACTCTTCTTACAGGTGCAAAGCCGCGGTGGCGTGGGCGGCGAACCAGCCGCTGAGCGATGAGACCGTCGTCGTCGCGCCCCCCCGTGCTGGCGAGATCCGCGTCAAGGTCATGGCCAACGCGCTGTGCCACACGGACGTGTACACCCTCGAGGGGCAGGATCCCGAGGGTTTGTTTCCCTGCATCCTGGGCCACGAGGTTCGTTTATTTTTATTTATTTTCGTAGCACTATGGGCAAATCGACTGACGACGTGTTTTTTAACAGGCGGGCGCGATCGTCGAATCCGTCGGCCCCGGTGTTGTCTCCGTCGTTCCCGGCGATCACGTGATCCCGTGCTACACCCCACAGTGCAACCAG
>Ga0115566_10004736_pt1 | contig 10784 bp, 8 predicted proteins | sample COGITO_mtgs_1204_3_FD_87173 | JGI IMG/M metagenome (GOLD analysis project Ga0115566, IMG submission 87173) | Pelagic marine microbial communities from North Sea - COGITO_mtgs_120405 | ecosystem: Environmental > Aquatic > Marine > Epipelagic | place: Germany:Helgoland, sampling site Kabeltonne...
CCCGGGGGGCGGCGGAGTCGGACGGACGAATCCGAATCCGAATCCACCTCTTAATGCACCTGGAGTGGGAGGGCTTGCAATTTGTCCCGCCCGGAAATACAGGCGTCCGACATCTCCCGAACACACAGAGGCATTCCAGGTAGGATGAATCTCACAAGCTTCTTCATCCGTGGCGACGCTGTCGTTCTCGCCATCATGGATCAGGATGAAGGCGTCGCCCATGCCACCCACCGAGCCGTCCAGGTCGTGGATCGCCAGGCTCCGGTAGGCCACAGCACCCCGGTTGTCACTGTCGAACCTGGGATCGATGTTCGGGAAATACACCGGCTTGGCATTGACGAATTGCGCCCCCCTGACAGTGTTTTCGGTGGTAACTCCCGCGCCCGTGAACAGCAGCCAGGAAAGTGCGCCTGTCTTGCGTCGCTCATTGTCCTGGTAATTCACGAATGTCGTGTTCACCACCTCATGACGGTAATCATAGTATTCGTAGCCGCGGATCGGGAAATCCGGAATGAGAGGCTTCGGCAGGCTGCGGCCGTAGGCGATTTCCTCCGGCGTCGTGGGATTGCCGATGTTGTCGGTTTCGCCCACGACCAGCGCATCGACCAGCCGCGAGGTAAAGCGCTCACTGCCGAACGTCCCGGTGGAATGCGTCATGCCAATGGCGTTGTCGGCGAGTTTCGCGTTGCTGAATACGTGAAGCTCACCCCGGCCCCAGAACCCCCCATGGCGGTTCTTGTAGGCGGTCAGATCCTCGAAGTGCGATTCCACCATCTCGCTGTATGGGTCAGCAGGATTTTCCAGCGGCGTGTATGCGGTGAAGGACAGGTCGAAGGTGTTGTCTTCATTGATGTTGCGGTCGTACATGAAACCGTCGTAGTTGGAATGGGCCACGTTGCCCCTGAATTCACGCAACGGGGTACGGCGCGGCCAGGTGTCGAGACTGTCTTGCGAGCCCAGGAAAGCACCGTTGGGGTGCTCCGGCATGGAAAACCAGAAGCCGGTTTCATCGGAACCGGCGGCCACGTTATCCACATAGGTATTGTCAGGGTTGGTGATCCAGTAGGCCGCTACCGTATTGTCGGAAGGCAGCAGGGTATTCTCGCCGGACATGCTGATGCGCCTGAGGGCCTGACGGTTTTCAGCATCAATCTCACCGTTTGGAGCAAGGTTGTACGGCACACATTCCAGGGTGGGATGACATTTGACCTGGATCGCCAGGTTTTTGACAAACTCGTTGCCGTGCTCGATGCCGTCTTCCATGAAGAAACAGTGGCCGACGGTGTTATAGGTAACGTTATTTTCAACACGCAGTTCATTGGTACCGTGCACCGTTACGCAGCGGTTGAAGGTGTCGTGGATGGCTGCGTTCCTGATGTACTGTCCTTTGCCGCCGTCACCTACAAGGTGCCAGTGAATCGGGTAGCGGGCCAGCTCCATGTGTTGCCCCATGCGGTTCAGCTCAACGCCCTCGACATACATCTTGCTGGTGATCATCGCCATGATGTGGCCGCCGAAATATGACTCAAGCGAATCTTCTGATGACTGAACCTTGATGTTCCGGGTCAGGAGTCCCACTTCACCGCGTTCATCCACACCGAAAGTAATCTCGCCAAAGTGCATGTATTCCAGAGGTTCATTCAGGGTGATGGTGTTGCCATTGATGGCTGTGATATAGCGGGTTTCGGCCTGGCGCGGGTTGTAATCCGTCGAAGCGAGGACAATCTGGTCACCTGCCTGCCACTGATCGGCATTCGCAACGATGATTGAGCTGCTGCCAGCCTCCGCAGTGCTGGCCAGTTTGGTCCAGGCATTGGTACGGTTGCCGTGCAGGTTCAGGGTACCACCCGAAAGCATGATGCCGCGATCGCCCATGCCCATCAGTTGCTCATCCTTGACCTTGTCGGTGAGGGTAATGGTCGCCCTGGATATGTGAGGCCTGGCTTCGGTGCCGATCTCGAGCTCGCCGAACACCAGAATCCACTCAGTGGTCAATTCAATATCTGACTTATCCGAGAAGCCAAGCTTGCCGTTGATCGTGATGCCACTTAATGCTGGAGGGCTGACATCGAGCACGACATTGACGTCATCGACAATGTTGACTCTGCCACCCGCTTGCGGAACTTCTCCTCCTGACCAGATAGATGCATCAGACCAAAGCCCGCTTTCCACTGCTTCCTGAGCCTGGACGCTGAAGGCTAAACAAGCTGATACCAGTAATGAATAAATCAACAAACGACCAGATTTCATCACTTTATTCCTTTTCATATTATTGTTTTGGGGTTTCTTTTCCAGACTGCCGAAACTAGCATAAGAATCGTACCAGATGTAGTACTTATGGCTCACCTCAACGCTCGTTCCACCTCTGGTTTCGCTACGTCTGGGCCCTTCAGCACTAACAAACCCAGCTGTGCGCTTATTATCGTAAATCTTCATTTGTCCCGATGAAAGCGCTCATTTTTTTAAATATGCTAAGGCAAAAATACGGGAGCTATCCGCCATGGGAAAGAAACATATTTCATAATAAACCTGAATTCTCTTCTGTTTTGGTCTTTGATTAATTAAATCTTTGATAAAGCCTTTATAATTGCTGAATTAAGTGAGGCTTTCATTCCCCATAACCCGTCACAGAATGAAATGTTCTGCTAAGGCATTTTTTTACTCAAATAACTCTCAAACCGGACACTACAATGAAACTACTAGTACGCAACCTGGCCCGCAACACCACCGAAGCAGAATTATTGGCAATGTTTCAGGAACACGGTCCCGTCCAATCCTGCAGTCTTGTCATGGACGAAAAGAGCAAAGAGTCTAAAGGCTTTGCCTTTGTTGAAATGCCAAAACCAGGCAATGCCAAAGCGGCAATAGTGCATTTGAATGGCAAGGTCGTTGCTGGTAGCAAGATTCGGGTTAAGAAAGCTGAGGTGAAGAATGCTGAGTAGCCTGGATTTCCAGCAGTTCGTGCTTATATCTTTTTACTCTCTTTTTACTCTCTTTTTACTATGAATTTTTACTCTGACCCCAATTTTTGGCAGAATCAGAATGTAGAATATATTTAACAAGCGGATCTGATTTATCAGAAAAGCTGACACAGTCCAATAATCCCAGAGATCAAATTTAGAGCTCCCCTATGAAAATATTTTTTGTGTTGTTTACGCTGCTTACGATCACTACACCTGCAACAGCCCAATGGCTGGATCGTCCCTGGACGGGCATCCCGCGCACAGCAGATGGTGAGCCTGACCTGAGCGCGCCTGCGCCACGCGGATTCGATGGCAAGCCGGATTTTACTGGCGTATGGACCGGGCCGCCTCCTGTCGCCAGTCTCGATCCCGCTATATTGCAACCCAGTTTCGCTGCCCTTGCCAATCAACGCCAGCAAGACTTCTATAAGGAGCGTCCGCTTTTTCGCTGCCTGCCCAATGGTCCCGAGACAGAAAGTTCTGGCGGCTGGAAACGTGTTATTCAAACCCCTCAGACTATTGTCATCCTGAATGAAGATCTCACATATCGGGTGATTCATATGGATGGTCGCGAGTTGGAAGCAGACCCGATACCAAGCTTTACCGGTTATTCGGTGGGCCATTGGCTTGGTGACACGCTTATTGTGGATACCAATGGCTTTAATGATCAAACCTGGGTAAGTCGCTATGGGGTTTCGCACACTGAAGGACTGCGTGTTAATGAACAATTCACCCGTTCAGATTTCGGCCATATGCAAGTAAAGGTGACCTTCACCGATCCTGATGCATTCTCAACACCGTGGGGTTTTGACATGAGTATGGAGCTGGCAGCGGATACCGAAATGCTCGAGTCAGTGTGCGAACGTGGTAGTGATGACTGGACTGGTAATCTATCGGATACCGAGGCGAAAAGAGTGTCTGTGCCTCCAGAAACCCTGGCACAGTATGCCGGTGTTTACCGTGGAATTTATGGGGGTGGTGAGCGCACATATGAAATTACTGTCGAAGGCAGCGAACTGATCGCCAGTATCGTTGGTGAATACAGTGCATTAGGTCTGGGAGCTGCTGGCCTGGAGCAAGGCGTACCGCGTGCACTGGTGCCTTTATCCCAGACCTTATTTGACGGACTTGGCCTCGGTTACCGGTTTATAGTCAACGACGATGGTGAAGTGGAAAGCGTAATCATTTCACATGTATCAGGTGACTATACTTATTCGCGACTGCCATAAAATAATCCAGAAGCACGCTTGCAAATTAAATCATCCAAACAAAGAGTTCTTGATGGAGAAATTTTATGATAGTGAATAATTCTTGGTATTTAGCCGCCTGGGCAGATGAGCTTACTACCACTCCTCTGGCAAGACGAATATGTAACAAGCCTGTCGTTTTATATCGAACACTGGATGGCAAGGCTAATGCTCTTATAGACAGCTGCAGTCATAGAGGAGCACCTCTTAGCCTGGGAACAGTGGTGGAAAATGGTATTCGCTGTAATTATCACGGCCTTGTCTTTGGCTGTAGTGGAGCATGTGTAGAAATCCCCAATCAGGACAACATTCCACCAAAAGCCCGGGTTGATAGTTTTCCCTTGGTGGAAAAAGATCAAATGCTATGGATATGGATTGGCTCCCCGGAAAAGGCAGACGAAAGTTTAATTCCCGATTACCCCTTTCATAACGACACAAAAAACTGGCCTCATTACCACGACGTACTACCCGTTAAATGTCATTACATTATGCTGGTTGATAATCTGCTGGACGCCACACATTTATCCTATCTTCACTCTGCTTCAGTGGGCGGATCCTCACCGGATGTGCATATGGTGGCGCAAAATGATTTGTCTACTACCGACAACGGCATAACACTTAATCGCTTTATGCAAAACTCCCCTCCACCAGAAACCTATAATAATTGCGTGGCGCTACCAGAGCGGATTGATCGCTGGCAGGAATTTGAATTTGTTGCCCCCTCTACTGTGATTCAGTATTCCGGGGGTGTTCCTGCTGGTGAAGATCGAAAAACCGCTGGCGCACCACGTTTTGACATGCGTATATTTCATACACTGACCCCTGAAACAGACACCAGTTGTTTTTATTTTTGGTCAGTAGCCAATGGACACGACACTGATAATCCTGCAGCCACTGAAACAATAACAGAAGAAATTCAGGTCGCACTGACTGAAGATAAGGCTATGGTAGAAGCGCAACAACTGCGCATTACAGAATTGGGCGAAGAGCGACTAGCCAACAATGCGGCAGACAGGCCACGCGTTTTAGCGCGCAATGCAATTAAGAAATTAAATGAAAGGCAAAATCCTGAAACAGGCTAAGTTAACTTTTATTTAAAAAATATGAAAAAAAATAGAGACGCTTGCAAGCGTCCCTGTCATTTACTAACGCAGTTTATCCAGACTTATCTAGGCTGATAAGTATCAAAGTAAGCCGGAGGTAAACCACCGTCCTGGGTGATCAGGCGTTTGGTGATATACCAGCTGCCATCCACTTTCCTGAACTCGGTATCTTCGCGGCCCTGCTCTATCAGCCGTGGTGCCAGATAGACTGAATCATTCATCACTTCCGTGTAAATCATATGCGCTGTTGCCGTGTTGCCAGTGACGATAATACGCGGGTTGGTCATTAGCACATGAACCTTGCCAGGCACATTTTCTTCCGGCGAGATTTCTGCATAGTTGTCATAGAGTCCCTGTATGGCTTCTTTGCCTTCATACACCAGTCCATTTATATCCAGTACCGCATCATCGGTATACATCGTGGTCCAGTCATGCCCGTCATCCACCTCAAAACCGTAATAATAGGCGAGCAGCATATCTTCCAGCTGCAGCCGGTCCAAAAGCGTTTCCTGTGTGGTGATCTGTATTTGTGCTGCAACAGGTAACACAGCAGCAAGCGTCAATAACAAGCAACCCCATAGTGAGACTTTCAGGCGTCGCAGCTTGTTGTTTGAAGGTTGAGAGTTGCGCATTTTTATTCCTCTTTCCGATTTATTATTCATTATAAAATAACAGCTGCTTGTCAGGGCAGCAGCTCCTGTCTTATTTTTCCACTATCTTCATCAGTCAGCCAGCCATTGGCAACCAGAGAGTCCAGTCTCTGACTAACCTTGTTGGCATAATTTTCAGCATTGCCATACAGCAGTTCCAGCTTCTGCCAGGAAAATGGGTCTTTCCTGCCAAGATTAGTACACACTGCTGGCCCCGGACTTGAATCGAAATAGCTGGCAACTGGCACATCAAGGTAAACATTTCTCATTCCACCAAACGCATTGCCATTCACGTCTGTGATAATGTCTGGCTCTGCCGAATTTTCCTGGCTCACAAAAATGCGTTGCGCCCTTGGCGGAGACACCCCGGTATTTATCCAAGGGGTCATGGCAGAAAACGCTGCATTCACGGCATGTCGCATGACTGGAAAATCAAGAAGATCTATATCTGGCACACACTGATAAGCCATGGGCCAGTTGGCAAGAAATCCGGTCTGGCCAAATTTGACCTGATCCTCAACTACAGGCATGTGCTGATAATAAAGCTTGTCCATATGAGGAGCACCGGCTACTTCCCAAAGTCTGAATCGATCTGAGGGCTCATCACTGTCTTCACGTCGTACCGACAAGGTTGTCAGTACATCTCCCTGGGCAATCACTCTAAGCACGGGTACACCTGCATCCCGAATTATCCTTCGCTGATCACCATCCGGCGGAGCTAATGCACAGCGGCTGATGCGGTCGGCAACAACATATTCTGATTTGATCACAAAGCCATCATAGACCGGCTGACCATTGCTGCGTCTCGAATTTTTATGAATGGCATTGGCATAGGTTGTCAGTTCACTGGTGTGGGTACTTGCCACAAGGGTTTCTACATCGAAGCCTGCCAAGGGACCCGTTTCACTTCTAAGCAGTACACCAACCTGACTTATCAGATCCCATTTCAAACCTTCCTCTGACGCTGAGCTTAAGTTGTCAGGCCCACATGTTTCCATTGGCACTGGATTAGCCAGGCCAAGACTGGCGTAACGTTGCGGATCAAACTTTTTTAACACCTCTATCGCGGCAGGCGAATGCGTGACCGCTACATAGATATCACCGCGGTTAACAAAATGTTCATAGGACAAGGCCCAGATAAAGGCCCAGTCATAGCGCCGCGCATTATTGAGTGTTTCGACAATAACATTGCCACTGAATTGCCCAGGATTTAACGGCCTTCTGACCAGGATGCGCGTGGTATAGGGTGCGTCAGCGCTTTTTACGGCCACACTGCCATCCAGCGCCCATTCATAGACATTAGCCTTGCCACTCACCAGGTATTCTTCTTCCACATAGCCCATTGCGTCGAGATCAAGATTAACCTGGGTTCGATGTGCAGCAAGCTGAGGATAACTCTGAGCGCTTACCGTAAGAGGCCCCGAATAATCAGGGGCAGATATCTGGAAATATTCTCCAGTTTGCGCCGCCACACAAGCCGGCAAGATAAAAAAAGTCACACTCCAGATTAAGGGTTTAAGCAGATTTTTATGAAGCATCGACATAAGGTCTCCAAAAAAAGGGGTCAGAACATATTTCTTATATAAAGATTGAGAATCAAAGTAATTTTATTCTGAAATTGCGCAATAGAATCTCAACCTTTCAGAAAGATCGCAACAGAAAATCCAGCAGATCTAAAAACAATAGCAGGTTCGAGTGGCTCTGACTCCTTTCCATAGCATTTAGGGGCAATAGAGTGGTAAATTCACCCTTTGTTCTTTTGGGGGTTTTTTATGTCAGTTACATTCAGTCAAGTTATGTCAAACAAACCACTGCGACTGTTCCAGGTGGTTACATTTATTATTTGCGCAGTGGTGCTTATCGCCGATGGTATGGACGCACAAATGCTCGGTATCGTGGCGCCCCTTATCATTGAGGATTTTGGTATTGACCGGGGTACTTTTGGCTTGGCCCTGAGTGCTGCACTGGTCGGTTTTGGCCTCGGTTCATGGGGCGGGGGATGGCTCGGGGATACCATCGGGCGGCGCTGGTCTCTGGCAATTGCTGCTGTTATTTTTTCCCTTGGCACAATCGCCGTCAGTACATCCGCGGATGTATGGCAAATGGCATTTTGGCGACTTGTCAGTGGCCTGGGCTTTGGTTCTGCCTATGCCAATGCCATCACTCTGGCTGGCGAGTGGCTACCGGAGCGTTGGCGTTCAGTAGGCGTGACCACGCTTTCAGTCGGCACACCCGCTGGCGGTATGGTGGTGGGGTTCATGGCTCCCGGATTGGTAGAAAGTTATGGCTGGACTGGCTCCTTTGTCTTTCTGGGTATTCTTACGTTGCTGGTGGTCATCTTAATCATCGCCTTCTTACGCGACAGTCCTACTTTCCTGATGGCAAGAGGTAAAGTTGAGGAAGCGAAAAAAGCCGCACTAAGGGTAACTGACGAAGAGAATGAGCTTATTGAAGAAACTCACTCACCTGATGCAGATGGCGGCACAATTGGTGTGTTGCATCGCAGTAACAAGCGACTCAATATCGGCGTTGGCCTTGCCTTTACTGCAGCGACGATGGTGGCTTATGGCATTCTGGGCTGGACCACCACCATACTGACAGCTAAAGGCTTCGAGTTTGATCAAGCCTCCTATGCGGTTGCCGTCGCCGGGATGACCTCTATTTTTTCTTCTATTGCCGCCGGTCTGATTGTGCAACGTTGGGGTTCAAAACTGGCCATGACCTGGTTCAGCAGCACCTTGTTTGTGACTCTGCTCCTGCTCACTATTATGCTGGAATCACTGGCAGGTGCGCCAAGTGACGGGGAACGAATTTTGGTGGTTATATTGATCGGCACAGCTGCGGCTTTGTTCAGTGCCAGTATCGCCAGCATGTATGCCATCATGACCCACGCCTATCCACCATCATGCCGTTCGGCCGGAATTGGCTTTGGGATCTTCATGGGTCGCTTTGGTGCTATCGGCTCCAGCGCCTTCGGTGGCACGTTGCTGGATATTGGTGCCGGCAGTACGGTGCCGTTCTTTGCTGTAATGTGCGTTGGTGCCGTGCTGATTTCCAGTGCCGCATTCGTAATTGACCGTCCCGTACCGCCTGCAAGCAAGGCCTGATCAGAACTGCACCACTCAAATCAACAATAATTTTACTCTGACCCCTATTTAATAATGGGGGTCAGAGTGAGTTATTAAATCAGTAGTAACCAACGCTCCACGCCCCTGAGAATCATATCCACAGCAAAAGATCCGGTGAACAATGCCGTAATACGGCCTGCGATTTCTACATAGCGTTCCATATATTTTTCACTGCGGGACTGCACAAAATCATGCACCCACTTAAATAGAATGATGGACCCTAATGCGGCGACCAGACCTGTGAATATTGCCATACTGGAATACACCAGTCCCATTTTGGTACCAGCAATCACACTGGCACTGATGGTTCCCGGCCCAACAATAAATGGCATGGCTATCGCGCCAGCCACTTCTGATGAATGAGGGTTCAGGGAGGACATGGGAGGCCCAATGCCCAATATCAGGCGAACACCTATAATCAGAAAGGTAATCCCGCCAAAAATCATGAAGGCCGGAAAACGGACCTGAAGCACAGAGTCAAATATCATCTCGCCCAGCCAGGCAAAAAGAAAAAACACCACGAAGCTGATCATTCCGGCGCGGATCATGAGACTGGCGAACTGCCTGATTGGTACCTCCTTGATGAGGGCAAGCAGGTAGACACTCATAATAAAAGGATTAAGCAAAACGAAAATCAGGAGAAATGACTGGGTGAATATTTCCATGACATCACTTGAGAGATAAAAGGAAAGGCATCATAAGTGGTTTCCTTTCAGTATTCAGAAAAATATGCAGAAAGGTCCGAAAATGATGACTGTTCGCTCAAACAGTTTTTTCATCCATGGAGAGTTTTTTCTTTAGTGACCAGGCAACTGCAATAATAACCAGACTAAAAGGCAGTCCCATACTCACTGCCCCGGCTTGCAATGCACCCAGACCTCCCAACATCAGCAGGATAATTGCCAGAATACCTTCAGTACATGCCCAGAAAATTCTTTGCAAAACCGGGGGATTGGGATTGCCGCCAGAAGTCAGCATGTCCACCACAAACGATCCTGAATCAGACGAGGTAATGAAGAAAATTGCCACCAGGATAATCGCCATCCAATTGACTAATGTTGAAAGAGGAAAGTTAGCCAGCAAAGCATAGATGGCAGTTGCAGAATTTTCCTGTACTGCCTCGGTCAATCCGCCGCTACCAAATAGCTCGACTTGCAATGCCGCACCCCCAAAAACACCAAACCAGAGCAGGCTCAAGAGTGTAGGAACTACCAACACACCGAGAACAAACTGGCGAATTGTTCTGCCACGCGAGATTCTGGCAATGAACATGCCCACAAAGGGTGACCATGACAACCACCAGGCCCAGTAAAAAATGGTCCAGGACTTTTGCCACTCCAGTGTTCTGAAAGGATGTGTACTCAGGCTTAAGCCGGGCAGACCTTGCAGGTAATTGCCCAGATGATCAGGAAACCCACGCAACAGGGCAGCAGTGGGACCGGTAAAAAGTACAAAGCCCATCAGCAATAATGCCAGCAGCATATTAAATTCACTCAGGCGGCGTATGCCCTTCTTCAAGCCCAGTACCAGTGAGGCTGTAGCACAAAAAGTGATGATTACAATAACGATAATCTGGGTTTGAAGAATTTCGGAAGTATTTTCCGACAGAAGGTGCGCTACCAATCATCAGAGATGTTTCATCGAACAGGTATTGGATCAATGAACGCCTTCTAAAAATCAGTGTCGATGGAAG
>Ga0115566_10004737_pt1 | contig 10783 bp, 8 predicted proteins | sample COGITO_mtgs_1204_3_FD_87173 | JGI IMG/M metagenome (GOLD analysis project Ga0115566, IMG submission 87173) | Pelagic marine microbial communities from North Sea - COGITO_mtgs_120405 | ecosystem: Environmental > Aquatic > Marine > Epipelagic | place: Germany:Helgoland, sampling site Kabeltonne...
ACGCACATACGTACGTACGTACGTACGTAGGTATATGTACGTACGAACTGATATATGCAAGGTTACCAATGATCGATTGCAATTGGTTGGCATACGTCCGCAACCGCGAAGGGATGCACCTCAGACGCACGCAGCTGCGGGCCAATCCTCCACACATAGCGCAACACCTAATCCAGTGCATCCTGATGTCGGTAACGAGTGCCACACTCCTACTGCATCTGATATTGGTAACAGCTACTCTGCCAGCGAGGTACAGATGGAGATAGCGTGCCACACTCCTACTACACCTGATATTGGTAACAGCCTCTCTGACAACGAGGTACATGCGGATGATGACAATAGCGAGATCCCTGGCAGCGAGGTACATCCGGATGATTCGGCCACTCTCCGGAGAGATCGATTGCTGGATCATGAAGAATTTATGCAGTTTTGTGATCGCGATAATAGGAATGATCCCGTATTGGATCGTAACGGCCGCGTGGTGGACGGCGGTGATACGAATAACCCAAATAGACCGACTAGTGAGCTACAGACCAGATGGAGTGACGTTTGGCATGCGCGGGACACTGGCACTGACATGGACGTCGTGCGCAACGCAGATGAACAAACTGCAAAGTTAGCTACATATATGGAGAAATGCGTCACGGAGAGGAGACGATACGAAGAAGAAGCGAGACATTTGACCGTCATGCGGGACGAAGCCCAACAGAAGAGAAGTAGTGACCGGTTGCTAAATATGATGGATAATTTTATAGCATCGATTGGGGACATGGCTGCTGCGTGGGACAATCAAGCGCACTTCACAACTAAATATCAAGCGCTGCACAGCAACTTGCTTAGAATGAGGAAGTGCCGTATTGTAGCAAACGAAGACTCTATGAAATGCAACACTTGGATAGCCCACCCCGATCTGCCGCCTCCGGCGGACCATGACGAAGCGGCGACCCGAAGTGCCAAAGCATTATGGAAAGATGGGGTAATGAGTACTGACTCTGGCAATTTTGCACGCATCTTGTTACCGCTGCGCCACGTCGCAGATTTTTTCAGAGTAGCAAAAATTGACGTCTATACCCGAACTGGGTACATACAGGTCGACCTCGATCTACTCCAAGAAACAACTGTATATACAGATGAGATTCGGTGGCTCAGGACGGTCAAACCTGAAAAAAAGGAGCATGCCGACAGCATGCAAGAAACGTCGCATGTCGACCGCACGAACCTGACATCTTTGCATGTCCTGTTTGGCAGACCCACACCGAGTAAAAAACCATTAAAGACAGAAAAAATTCCTAACCACATCGAGTTTCATACCATTGAGTTTTCATGGAACTACGATCAGTACATGTCGCGATTCCACCTACAGACTCCGACTCGGGGTGACGCCACGCGACATGAAAGGTTTCTTGATGCCGTGTTGCACACACTACGCCTTACGAAGCAGTGCCAGTACATGCGTCAGGTCCGCGTGCCAACCGATTATCCTTTCAATGACCTTGAGGACATGCCCGTTGTTGTGTGGATGAAAAGAGCCGTACTTCGGGGAGCACAGGCGCAAGAGTCGGCACACGGCGACGCCATGGATGGGGCGGCAGGCTCTGCGGATCACGGCTGGTCGAAACGCTATACAAATCGCGATCGGCCGACAGGCTCTGCCGATCACCGTTGGGATCACGGTTGGGATCAGCAGCGAGGCGATGCACAACGGCAGATAGGCTATACAAATCGCGATTGGCATACACGCTCTGCGGATCACGGTTGGGATCACGGTCGGGAGCAGCAGCGAGGCGATGCGGAATGGCAGACAGGTTATAACAATCGCGATACACGCAATCCAACTTGGCATTGGCGATGACTCGAGCGTTCGACAGGTTTCCATGCACCACGTTGCGTGCGACAGTTGGTTTCCACATACAATTTGAATCGGCGCATGTACATACGGATGTCAGGCAGTATGGGCGGCAGTGTACGTATTTCCAAAGTCTTGATTCCTCTAGTGGAAGCTGCAGCGATTTCTATACTACAGAACTGCGTGCGGGCGTTTTGAATGTGCTCTGAAGGGTCTCATACCCTGACGGCAACCATCCGTGGATGTGCTCTGATGGGTCTCATACCCTGACTGCAACCATCCGCGTTTTAGTGGACGTGGACTGTCCACGAGTTGCCAGGGATATTGCGCTGTGAGATGCCAGGACTCGACACCAAAAACAAAAATGTGCTTGTGCATCTCGTGTATATTGCCCGCAGTATGTGCCACAGTTTGTTGCAACAGCTTTCGATTCCAAGCTTGCCTACCCAACTTCACAAAACATGTGTGCATACGTACGTATATGAACCATGCCCATGTGCTTTTACACAAGCAGTGAATTGTGGCAACTGCCAATTGGGTATTGGCGCGCGCATGGATATTATATTTCCATAATGCTATTGCCAGTTTGTTGAGCTGTATGTTGAGGTAGCATGAACTGGTGCATGAACCGCGATTTGGCAACTTTTATTGTTCACTTGAGCAATTTCGATTCAACGAGGAAACCTAACAAACAGACCATATGCCTTGTCGTTGGAAGGTTTTGTGTTAACAATGTCACATGTTAATTCGTGGCTCTGCCGCTACGCGCCCCCCTCAGTTTCAGTCTCTTGGGACCGCTGTGCCAATGGGCTGCCGGCGGAAACGCGTCAACTGATTCAGATTCTGGAAGCGCTACCAGTAGTGTTGCACTTCAAGCGACCTGTCATACGAATCAAAAGTGATGATAGACATAAGCTCCTCTATCCCAATGGTTGCACATGTGATGTCAATCAATCGATCATGAATGCACCTTGCATAATATTAACGATGTTATCCTGATAGCCCACCCCCCTCAATACCCTACACCACCTCACCCCCCAGACCACGTGCTTATGCATGCACAGAATTCTCGTGAATGTAAGGGCTGTGAATTCTTGTGAATGCAAGACCTGTATAGTAGCACTCGCAGTAGTTGAGTATGTATTGCTTGGCCACCCTAGAAGCACGGCTGGGTATACCTACCACGTACGTACTTGCACACGTATGTGACGAGCCGCTCAATTTGACCATCATGCATGCTCAAGAGTGCTCACAGGTTTTGCAATACACACATCGGTTCCTCTGCATGTGCGATCTATGTGTGTGCGTACTGCTGCCGCCGACGATGACATAAACACCAGTTGTGACGATCACGCGCACCATCCGCATATGCTGCCCACCCATGTTTGGTCCAGCCGCAGCGTTTGGTCGCTGTTGTTTGACAATGATGCCAGTCACGATCAGTCTGTTGAGTCCCAGTCATCCATTGCGAATTTACAGACTGGGATGAGGACGCCCGTGCACACACTTTGTACAATACGAAGATCAGATGCCCCGGCACGACCGACAGGCATACCTGTGTATGCTTCAGACGAAGGCACCCGTACGCATCGTGCACAATTATCGCCACCACAGAATCCATCATCAAGTCCAGAGTATGCAGAGGACGCTTGTATGCTAATTACATCACCACTGCGCAGGAGGCGCAGACACTCGTCAGCGGCTTATGCGGATGATGATCAGTCATACGGCAAACCAATCTCCGAGGTTAGACTTACCGATGGGCATACAACGATACACCAAAATTAAATTGACAGAGTACATACGTGTATACACGTACGTACGTATATGTTGGGTTCTGCCTTCCCAAGACTTCTGAAGACGCCCAAAGACTTCCGAAACTTCCGAAGTCTCTTCAAAACTGCAGAAAACAATTCAATAGGCAATTCAAAAGGCAATACAATATGCAATATAATTGGAAAACAAATGTTAAAACAATGTATGAATAATGTAAAGTAAACATATTATGTTAACAGCATGGAGAACTTATGTATAGTAAACACATTATGTGAACATAGTGAATAAATTATGTATAGTAAAACATTAGGTTAACATACCGGTCACAGTGTAGGTCCTTCTAAAAACTGGACCCTACAGGTCACCGGTACGGTTCGTTTAAAAATGGGCCCTATGGGCACCTGGGGCATTGGGCCCAACCCATGTTCGATTGGGTCGGCGTGCTCTCCAGGCGTTTTTTTGTAGAACATGCGTCTAACAACCACAAACATACAGGCTTCTACGAAAATAGTTGTATTTCTAGTCTCTGAACGCTTTCAATATGATATAACCAAGTTGGGTTTTGCTTTCCCAACCACCCACCAACCCCTCCAGCTATGTCCCTACCACATCAGCCCGCCCGAGCCGAACCGGTGTATAAGTATGAGTTAGGAGTTGGCGATTCCAATAATTTTCAGCGCTGCCATGCGACGCCACTGTGGCATCACATGCTGCGCCGCACCGCACAAGCACCCAACATCTCGCAGTGTTGGCATGCCAGTCCCTATCACCAAGCAGGACATCCAATCCGACGCATTCAAGACGCTAGTTCAGCGTGCATTGGTCAATGGCGTGCTCATTCGAGTGCGCGATGCTGATGCGTCGTCACAATGCAAGGCGTGCGTCTGGAGCCATATGTTAACTCTGTATGGCTTTGAACTGCCTGGATATTTCTCAATGACCCCGATTGAGTGTTGCTGCTGTCCATTGAGTGCCCAACAACTTGCAGATATGCACAGTGCGATTACGGCTGTCTTCTTTGCTGTCATGAAGGTCTTCTATGCATCGGCGGGCAGTACGATTTTCCAGGATCTGGTGCTGCCAGACCATTTTTGGTTCCTGCGTGCGGCGCCCGAGCTACCGCCACTGTTTCATGCGTCACTGCCATGTAACATCAGCCGGTGTTCTGACAGTGGCTCCCTACGACGACAAAATACACACGCTGCTCGCATGGAGTTGGCTAGATTGTGCGAAGCTGAGGTGGGGGAGCCGCTTGATTTCTTGAGAGGAGATATTCAATATGATACACTCCAGCACCTCATTATGTCTGTAATGCAGAATCAATTCAAACAACGCGTTTGGTCGCTTGTGGGCACATGTGGAGTTGTGGGCTTACGTGAAACCCTGGCCCGTTCAAGAACACGGAGCAATGGTGGACCACGCGATCTTGACACATCGGATTGTCCATTTGGTGATCACGTCCGTAGTCATTTGGCGTTGGCTTGGTTAGGCAACGAACTCCGGAAGCACACCAAAGTCGAACACATATGGATGCACACGATGGGCACAATTGCGATGCATCAATGCTACCCAAAAGAAGGCATATCATTGCACGCATATACGGGTACGTATACATACGTACGTACGTACGTATGCACGTAGGTACTGCGCAACATTTTCTACACAACGTACGTTTATGCGTATAGGTACGTACGTATGTACGTGTGTACCGTACGTACGTACGTACGTACGTGCTTGCGTATGTACGTATATGTTTGTATGCGCACGTGCGTATTTAAGTAATCGTACGCGCAGATGTGTCACGGTGTATGATTGGGACCCCGAGCCAATCTGACGAACGACGTACGTGCGTACATATTTAGTTCCATCGAGGGTTGTATCTCACATTTGTAATTATAGAGATCACAGCACACCACATGAAGGCTATGAGTGGCTGAGCAATGAACGAAAACACGTCTTCGCACATATACCCGGCATCATTGAGACCAGATACAAATGCACGGTCACGCGCACAGTTAATTGCCTTCATCTGAAGATGTGTAATCAGTGCCTCACGAATCACTTGGGCAGTCACCACCGTAACATTGCTCTGATGCTCAGCGACCGCCGCAATTTGACATGGCGACTGACCCGCTACGTTGAAATCTGGTTGTTGCTACAGTCAAGAGATATGGCTTGCGATGACTACATCCCTAGCTTCGTGTACATAGACAGACATACCCGGCACGCAAGCTTATGCTGGATGCTTGTCGAGCGCTGGATCTTCACAGCCCTTGGCTACAACGTGAAGGAAAATGCCGTGTGTGTCTTGTCGAGGAACATGACTGAATGCCAGGTCATGAACCACCCAGAGCATTGTAAGTTTTGCGGCAGCTCCAGCCTCAATGATGGACATCGCATGGATTTTAGTGCTCGTTCTGTGGCATTGTTTGATTGCATAGAGCAAGAGTTTTTTGCCACACTCTGCATGCTTGAGAGGCTTGCAGCTGAACACGCGGGTGTACAATAGTCCGTTGACTTAGTATGCCTTGGTGCGTTACGTATGTACATACGTACGCACGCATGTGCATGAGTAAGTGCGACGACAGGTGCATATCGTCAACTGTTGCTTTTATTTTTCTTTACATTATTCGCAACATGGAGATCATATGCCAGCGTGCATGCTTATGCGCTTGCGCGTAGTTATGATAGACGCCAGTTCATACAAAAACCATCGCCACAGCACGCTCACGTTGATCGGATACATCAGAACCAGCAACACGCGCACATGTATGATTTTATGCACGTACGTACGTACATACGGTATGATATATACTCCTGGACTGCTGGTGCCTGCGGAGCGCAATGTGCACACTTAATTATCAACAAAAATCATATTCGTGTGTGCATATGTAGCTTTTGTAATGAAACCATACACCTGTCTACCACCCCAACCCACCAAACCATCTTGTCGGTCTGATCATAAACTAGTTCTCGACAGAAGTGGGCAGCCGTGCGCATTGTTTGACAGCGATTCAGCGATTGAGAAGGCCGCATTCATTACAGTTATGTGTGATTGTGTAGACCTCTGTACATGTCTGGTGGTCATTCATAATCGTTATGATTAGCAATATGTTTGCATTGCTTGTTCTATCTGCATATGCTGTCTATCAAAATCGGAAGCAAGTTTGTGGCCGCCCCGATATCGTGTAGTCTACCCCAGTTGGCCATGGCCTCGCTCCTTAGTACTTCAAGATCAACGTCAGCGGCACCTCACATCCAACTCGCGTATTTCGGCGACGACGTGGGGATGGGCAAATTTGTACCGGACAGAGACACGGAGCCAGAAGGTCAGTGCTGGTTCGAGATGCCAGAGAGAGACACAGAGCCAGAAGATCAGTGCTGCTTCGAGATAATAGAAGGCCCGCATAAGGGCCAACGCAAGATGTTCCAGCGCTGGCAATTCTCACCTGGTAGTTTCCGCTTGCTGCTGCCTCACGAGGTCAGATCCTGTGAGCTTTGCGCGGAGAAACAATGCAGAGCTCTTGGATACAGACCCAAGTTCCAACAGTGTTCAGTGTGTCGTTGCTACTACTGCAGTGAAGAATGCCAACATAATGATTGGACTGCACACAAGCTAGTGTGTGCAAACCGGGTGCACCCTGGTGGACAGCATGCCCACAGCTCACATTGAACATTCGACTTCATGTTTTTAGCAGTCAGCTCGTGCTCAGAAGGGTTTCACACCCTGACGGCGACCATGCGTTTTTTAGTGGGTGTGGCGCTGTGGTCGACTGGGCGCTGACATGGACTGACCACGTGTTGCGACAAATATTGCGCTGTGGGATGCAATGCCTCAACACCAAAAACGGAAATGTGCCTGTGCATCACATGAGTGCTGCCTGCAGTATGTGTCATAGTTTGTTACTACAGTTTTTGATTCCAAGTGTGCCTACGTATCCATATTTGACAAGCCACGTGTGTACGCATACGAGCCACGCCCATATGCTTTTACGCAAACAATGAATTGTGGCAGCTGTCAATTGGGTATTGGCACACCCAATGTCCGGCCCAGTCATGCTCGGCCAACCTTCATACTGCTTTAATGTGTATGTGCAATGGAATTACATTCTTGTATCGGCAGCATTCAAGCGTACAATTTTCTTGCTGCCGCCAGTCTGCGATTTCTTTGTGGGTGCGGCGGTTGCACGACCGTGCTGCCTCTCACGCGCCATTCAATTGCAATGAACATCCCCACACATTTCCCGGGTGACGGTGGCGGCAACGCCACGGGCGGCACTGCAGACGATGCTATCACACGTGGGCCGGCGACAGAGCCAGCCGAGGCACCCGTGGAGCTGGGACGTGAGCTGGATGGCATTGCATCCCTCACCGATGAACAGGCACTCTCAGTTCTCGCTAGGGTCATCCAACCGCAGTTTCTGCACGTCCGCACCACGCTAGACTGGGACGTGGTGCATCGCATGGCTACATCGTTCCTCGCGTGCTTCCTTGCCGTGACAGAGTCACCATCCGCTGCCACCACTCAGCTGCCAGGAGCATGGTCAACAGTTGCTGACACCATTCAACTGTCCGGAGCAACACACCAGGACGCAGTAACAACGAGTGTGGCAAACACTCAGATGGGCGGATGCCTTGATGGTGCGACCACTCAATTGCCAGGAGCCGCAGCGCCGGGCACAACAGCAACAAATGTGGCCGCCACTCAATTGCCGGTCACATTTGCATCAAATCTGGCCACCATTCAATCGCAGACCAACCAGGAACACCACCTGCAGCATTGGCCTATCCCGCCTGATACACTGCGCGACATGGCTGGTCATCTGGCCCACGCATATATAACAGAGAGTATCAGTGTCATCAATGCCATAGTTGTGGCTGATGCAACACACCAGCCATGTGCCATATGTACTAGCAAGCTCACGCAGCTGACCAATCTGCTGCACCCCACCGATGAGGCCACTGAGCTAGCGACTGCGTTGGATGCAGTGTCCACCATTAGTTCGACGTGCAAGTGTGCAATCAATGAGCAGTGCGTTGATCGAACTATTCGAATATTGCGGGATGCCGTAGTGCAGCGCATCCGCTCGCATGCCAAACCTATCGACTCCCGCCCCGAATTCGAGCGATTGGTTGGTTTAGCGTGTGGTAATGCGCTGGACCGCATGGATGAGCAGCAAGTCCTAGATTTTTGGGCTCAGATACACCTCGCATATTCAAAGAACCCGTACTGCAGAACGTGGGGCTTCTCATCAAACAATGACGAAACAGCCAAGAGGCGTGGTAAGCCTCGTCCAAGACGACGCGATGGTCATACAGCGCGTTCGCCAAAGAAAAGTCCCCATGCGTCGATGCCATATACGACCGACGATGATGACTGCCGTGATGCGGGGAGCGGTGCTTGTTCCAGCATGGACCCTGCATTTGTAAATGTTGCCGAGCCCCCACTCCCCAGTGCTGATTCTGGTTACCATATCCATCACCACCACCATATCCACCACCATTATACCAACATCATTGCTCGTGGTGAGCCATTGACAATTCAACAGCAGGGAGATGATGCCCACCCACCTCATCACAACAACACATGCTCCGTTGGCCCAACAGGAGGAATATTTGTACCACCACTATACGATCCCCCGAACGTGTCCCGCACCACTCCAGCTAATCAACAAAGTCCACCAGGTGTTGGTCTGGCATGGCACGCTGCAGACATGCATTCAACATCCGTGCGTGGATTAACAATCATTGCCGATGCGCTTGACGATGTGCATGACCCATTGTTGACATGTATCCCCCAAGAGCCGGTAATGCGCGGTGCGCATAATTACAGCCACACTACCGACCAGCCCTGCACACCATCCGACGTTGACACGCATGCAGATATCGATGGCGATGGTGCTGTGGTGTACAACACCCCAGCTGGCAGCCACAGTCCTATGCTGGCATCAGCGCTTTTCTGTCCATGCCCCTATGACAACATGTGGGCAGGTACCGCACCGCAACTATGACGCAAATGGAGGCAGTCACGTGTGAATCCTTACGCAAGAATGTTTTTTCAGTGCGTACTTGCATATTAGTACGCCATCAACAGCACGATGCGATCGTCACCAATATCTAGTGATAGTAGTTTCAAGATGTGCACCACCACATTCTGCTACACAATTTGAATGCAGTGTGCAATTGACACACGCTCATAATTTAGCTTCTGCATGCGACATACGTATGTACGATTCCAAGTGCGATTGGCGGCGTAGGCCCCGATGCGTGCGATTTACAAAGCGCAATTGCCATGTTCACACTCGAAGGAGTGACATTTGCCAAGCGCTATTGACATGTGTCCACATGGATGCGTGCGATTCAGTGTTGACGTGTGTGAGCACAGATGCACATGCTCGATTGCCTCAGGGAAAATGCAGATATCGTGCCATCAATGCAACAGTACATACTACGTACGTACATATGTGCGTTCACGCCCGAGTGTGCAGGGTCATGGCGGAGCAGAGCAATTAAATCCGGTGCTTCAAAACAATGGGTCCAGTAACGTTTCGGTTTCATCTAATTAATTTACATACAATCCAGGGGTCCCATATCAGTGCGGTGACGGCTTCGTTACCAGACAACTACTAGCACTAACGTCCTGTGGTCTCAAACATGTAGTGCATCGACGTGTTGTGTTCATACAAAGTGAAAAGAAACATCGAAATCGATTTGCCCCACTAGCAGTGTCCCTATGCGTTTCCAACTCATGAACCCACACAAGTTGACGTCCAACAGCCCCACAACCTGAATCCATTAACGTGTTGGCTCCATAGAACCTTTGAAAATCAAGTGATCTCATTACAAATGCCCATTGGTTGGCAAGCGTGAGGGTAACCGATTTAATGCCAACGTTGCACCACCCTTACCATGCACCCATACACCATGTGGCTCCCACAACCCAACCCGCACACCTCACCCACCCACATTCCCTACGATTGTGAATTCATTGACGCATCACCATCTCACATTCCGGTGGATTGCAAATTAACGCCAAACGTGTTAAATTCTGCGATTGTAAATTTACAATCGCAGAATTAGGAAATTACCAATTCTGCGATTGTAAATTTACAATCTCAACTCCAGTTTGAAGTGTTAAATTCTGCGATTGTAAATTTACAA
>Ga0115566_10004748_pt1 | contig 10771 bp, 12 predicted proteins | sample COGITO_mtgs_1204_3_FD_87173 | JGI IMG/M metagenome (GOLD analysis project Ga0115566, IMG submission 87173) | Pelagic marine microbial communities from North Sea - COGITO_mtgs_120405 | ecosystem: Environmental > Aquatic > Marine > Epipelagic | place: Germany:Helgoland, sampling site Kabeltonne...
AGACTCCATTTCTAAAATGCCATTATCTAGAATCCTACGTGAAACAATGGATAAAGTTGCACAAGCTAAAGCTACGAAGGCATAAACACGATTGAATTATCTGAAAACCTAACACTACCTTCTGGAAAAGAATAGTCACGTTTTGATGTGGCTATTCCTGGGCAGTCCTTGACTAAAGAGCCTAAGTCGTATCCGTGGGAGAGCCCCGCTATGTTCACGACTAATGATGAAGTTATGGAATTCTATTTTGACAAGTTCGAAAATGATGACACTTTGTTTGGGCTATTTGCCATGCTGGAATCGGATATCCCCGTGACAACTATTGTTACATCAATGATTATGCACGGCTTTTCAGAAGGTATGTACACCCCAGACTTGGGTATTTTAGTAGCTGAAGAGCTTGGTATGCTTATCATGGCTATCGCTGAAGAAGCTGAAATAGATTACAAAGTTGGTGCAAAGGCTGGTGTCAGTGATTCTATTAAGAACGCAGTTAAACTAAAAGAATCAATTAAAGCTCGTGATGAAGCATTCATGCCAGCAGTCGAAGAAAAAATTGAAGAAATAAAAACTGAACGAACCGGTGGACTTATGGCTCCGGTGGCAGTTGAAGAAGAAGTTGTGGAGGAAACTGTATAATGGCATTTCTTGGTGGATTGATGAGCGGCACTACGGGTGCATTCATACGTGGTAGTTTAGATACTGCTACTGATTTAATACAAGCTAAGGCTGTTCGTGAGGAAGAGGATATCCAAGAACGCGTTCAAGGTTTTGGTGCTAAGAAACAAGCGTATGATACAGGTATAGCTGAGTACTCTAAAGAATCCAAAGAAATAGATAATATTGCACAGGTATTATCTATGCAAGATGATGACTTTCTTAAAGATGCTAGCCCTGATGAACTAAATAGTATAGCTCGTAATTTAATTACTTTATCTGGTGGCAAAGACCCTATTGATTTTTATTTAAAAAGACGAGATGATTTAAATATTAAACGCATAAAACCAAAAGTAGATGTAGCCACACCCCAAGTGACTCAAACAGATGCTGCGCTTGCTGAAGCAAACACGCAAGATAACAATGAAGAAGGCTTTACTTCATTCTTGGGTACCCTATTTGGTGGACGTAGTGAAAATTCTATTGAAGAAGCCACAATGAAAAAATTGGGTGTTACTAAACAACAGTATGATGCAGTTATGGCCGGTAAAATGCCCACTCGTGCGCCATTAAGTGCGGGAGTAACTGTAGCACCTACGGACAAACTAGAAAAAATAATTAATAAAAATTCTGAAGCAGTTGGAAAAATTGTAACCACCCAAGAATTTTTAAAAATAGATAATCTTGTGTTACCGGATAATACGACTGTTACCGGTAAACAGTTTGCAGGAAGCTTAATTAAAGCAGAACAGGCTTACGCAGAATCTGGTGAAGGGGGCGAAGCCATCATAGCTATGCAAAATTTTGCCCTTACTGCACTTCTTCCAGATGAAGCAAAAGGTATATTTAAAGATGTATTTGGACCTCAAATATCAAAGATACAAACAGCATTAGCCAGTCCCTTACTTCCTCAAAAGCAAGCTGACCGTCTTCAGAACATTAATGACCAGCTTGTTGATGCACAGCTTGCTTCTTATCAAAATACAGGAAATAATAATGCTGCATTCTTAAAAAATGTAAAGTCTTTAATAAATCAAGGTTTGGGTATTGCTCGTCTTGTCCCAAAAGAAGCGGGTAAACTTCCCCTACAAGCGCAGTTTATTGATGAAAGTATTAAAGATTTGTTAGGTAAATCAAATAGCACATCAGCTACAGCTCCGCAGCTAAAAGATGATGTTAAAGAAGAAGTATATGGGTTAAGGAGTGAGCTTAGAAAAGCACTAGAGAGTGACGATGCGCCGTCTGCCCTTACTGCCTTAGCTGCAAAAGTAAAGCATCTCAGTGCCACAGCATTTCAACCCGCATCTACTGATGATAAACCAACTGCGGCAGAGACTAACCAAAGTGCAATGTTTGACATTGTTAAGAAAATGCCCGAATTTAAAAACTACAATAACGAAGCCCTTAATAAAATTGCTTCTCAAATGATGCTCATTAATCCAAAAGGTATTTTTGATGATGATGACAATGGAACTTTTGTAATGATTCCAGCATCCCCAAATGATGACACAGGTTTACCTTCAAAACTTTACATAAAAACCATGCTGCCATCAGGCGCCACAACATCAGCAACAGGCAAACAAATTAAGGCCGATGCTGACAAAATGTCTAAAAACAACGCAGATTTTTCAAAACTAGCCCGTCTGTATAAGGGTGTTGAAGACAATCCTCTTGTGTTTACTGCTTTCGGTGCAATGACTGTAGGTGGTCAAACATACGCAGATATAGCTGGGCATCTAAGTAAAACTAGGCTAGGTACACTTTATAGGGATTATTTTAATGCTGCTGAACAGGCTGAAATACGGCGTGAGGCAATCTCTTTAGTTGGAAGTGCTAAGGACCGTTTGTTTGACGACCCCCGTTTGTCTGACCAAGATTTGAAACTTGTGTTAAAATACATTGCTGTTCTTGGAGAAGATGGTTCGGGAATGGGTACAGGTTCCACCGCAGCTTTGGCGGCTTTGCATGGTCTACAAATAGCATTATTGCGTGACAACGCAGCAAGATTGTATAGGTCAAAAGGGTTCGCAGATGCACCTGATACCATACTACCTGTAAATCATAAAGGTGGTATGTTGATGGCTGGTTCTTTCTATAAAGATGGGAAGTTTGTATCAGATGGCTCAATGGCTTCTACGCTATATCAACAAATCGCACTTGCATATGGAATACCAATTGAATCTAAAGATTCAATAGCTGCTATGTCACCACAAGAAGAATATCTTTACGGTAAAAAAGTAGATATGATTATGGCAATGACTGATGCAGCTTTAGAAGATGTAAAAACACATTACATCTACGGGAAGGCTGGAAGACCTCAGAGAGCTAATTTAATGGATATGGGCACTGTTGATGACAAAGGGGTAATGGTAATTGATGGTGTTAAGTACACTGTACAAAAACTTGAAGACGTAAGAGGTTCTGCATAATGAGTCAAAACTTGCAATCTATAGGTATAACCCCAAGAACTCCTGACGTTGTTGAAGAAACAGAAACAGACACAGGCCCATCCTACCCAATAGAGGTAAGACCTGGTGTTTTCTATGACCAATCAACAGCCGACGCTATGGGCTTTGAACAAACTCCCACTAATGGAATACTAGATGTATTTGGTAAATTCATTAGTGGTAAAATGAAGACCCCTCCATCAGAAGCATTTATAATGCCTGAAACACCAGACTATTATGAAGATATTCCTGTCATTTCTGCACCTCTACAAGCATTAGGTGAAAAGCTTGAAGATAGGTTTCCAAATCAGACACAGACAGTAACCCAAGACCAGTATAGAGCATTACAAGAAAACCAACAAAAGAATATGGATGATGCTCGTAGGGATAGACTACTTCCTCAAGCACAGGAATTTGGTGTTAGCATTGTTCCTGGCTACGACTCTACGTTAATTTCAGATTTAGTTGCAGAGAAATCAACAGCAATTAACCCAATAGATGGACAGCAACTTTTGTATCTCGCTGATACTCCAGAACAGTATGAGAATGCGCTAGGTGAAATATTTGGTGCTGATAATGTACGTATGATTGAGGATAAAGGAAAAAATTACAATTTCTTTGCTCCAAAATACTATGCCTCAGTAAAGACTGATGATGGGTGGACAGACTTTGCACCTGCTACAGTAGGCACTGCAGATTTCATTAGCCGTTATGCACCAGGATTGGGTGCAGAAACAGCCGCATATCTTCCAATAGTACCATTAGCTATGAAAGTGGGTGCAGCTGTTTCAGTTGCTACTGGCCCAGCAGCTATTGTTTTTGGTCCCCTTGCAGTGGGTTATACACTGTTTGCAGGAGCTAAAGGAGTCACAGCGGCTCGTCAGTGGCTACAAGATACATACGGATTAAATGGTGAGCAAGCTGATTCTATGCAAGGTTGGTTTGAAACTCTTACAAACGCTACAAAAGAAGTCGTTTTTCCCGAATGGTTGCAAGATGCAATGGATGATATTTATATTGCAGAAAGTATATTTACACCAACTGATAATGAACCCGGCAGTACAAAGCAGGAAAAAGAACAACAAATGGCCGGATATTTTGACGCTGTAACAGGTACGGTACCGGGCTTACGCAGTATGATTAGGATTGCAAAAAGTAGACTTTTTGAGTCTGGTGCTGTAGAAAAAGTTACAAAATACGTACAATCAGGTGTGGAAACACAAGCTGCAGCAAAGCAAACTATGGGAAAAGGTATAGACGGAACTGACGACCCCCTATTCCTAGGAACTGATAATGCTTTAAATTCCTTAATTCTTCCACAAGTAGTAAAATCAAAAGTTATTGACCGTTTAACTAGCTTAGTATCTCAGAATGCTGTGAAGCTTGATGAAACCTTACGTGCACAGATGCAGTCTGTCGTTCGATATGCTGGTGCGGCTAAAGATAAAATAGGTTCTGGCGATGTAAAAGCATTCTTATCTAGTATTGAAAATATTGGAGCAAGGCTCAATTCTTATAAAAATGCTGCACCACCCGAAGTGGCGGCTATGGATAAAAGTCTATTTAAAATTGGAGAAAGCTTAGATAGCCTTGACGAAATGTTTCTTGCTATACGTGGTATGGCATCAGAAAAACAATATGCAAATGTGTTTGATAAACTAAAGAATGCTGATTACGATTTAACGGGTATTAGAGAACGCCTGTCAAGTAATCTTAGAACTATAATTCCTACAACAGATGCCGCTTCTAAACGTGGGGCAAAAGTAGAACCTGGACAAATGTCACCCGTAAAAGGTGAAATGCAGTTTGATGGGTTAATTGACGAAATTATGAGTTTAGGTACACAGCCAGGCTCTGAACTTAGGCTTTTAAATAAGGGACAAGTTAAAACAGCAATTGAAAGATTTCAAAAAGACCATCCGGAATTTAATTTTGACCCAGCAGATATAACTAGCCCTGCTGAGTTATTGCATATGTATGCAAAACGTTTCGGTGATTTAGCAGTGAATACTTTTGGTACGGGTGCACCTGGTGAGAATAAGGGCCGATATGCACAAGCAATAGGTATGAAAGATGCCATACTAGATTTAATAGGCTCTCCACGTAATATAGATGAGGAAGCCGCAAAAGCAATACGGCAAGAATTATCTGACGCAAATGCGTATAGTAAAGAGACTTTTAGGCTAACTTCGACAAAAGTTCAGAATGAAACTCGCAATGTTAGAAGGAGTTCAGAAACTCCAGAACCCGGGCAATTAGCTAAAGACATAACTTATCCAAGAGCAGAAACAACACAAACTGTACTAAACATTGCCGAGCAATCAAGGCAAGTTAAAATATTTTTAGAAGAACCTAAAAATGTACGAGAGTTGAATGAATATTTAGTTAGGAAAAGCAAAAGCCTGAATGTAGATTCTGCAGCACCTCCTGCAATTAAAGCATTTGATGACGTACAAGCCTATGTTAAAAGTCGTGTTGATGATGCTTTAAATAGAACAGCTACAGCAGATACTTCTGTACAAAAACCTGTAACAGCATTAGATGATGTGTTAGCTGAATTTCCAGACCAAACTGTACGAGATGCTCTAGGGCTGACTGATGATGTAGTAGCACAGTTGCGTGTTGATGCATCCTTGCTAGCCAAATTTAGAGACAGTGATGTTATACAAGGTGTCAGAGGTTTAGCACCGGATTCATCATTTAACGATGTGTTTACTCAAATAAATTGGGATAGTCGTGCAGAAATAAGAAAAGGCTTAAACGAGCTTGGTATGCCGGCACGAAGAGCCGCTACACCAGAAGCGCAAGCAGAAGCAAAAGAAAATTTACGTCAGGGATTGTTTAACTACATGTTATCCCCCGAAAGTGGCATTTTTACAAAATCAGCTAAATCTGGTGTACTAGAAGATTACGGTGATGACATCATAGATGGTGCCAAGCTACAAAAGCTTATAGAAGACGTTAAAGCTTCTGGAGGCAAGGATATCCTTAGTGATGTTGATTTTACAATGTTGGATATGATAGCAGAGTATTCTGCTATTGTAAAAGCACAAATAGCTGACGCTGGTTCAGCCCTTTCTGGTGCACAAATTATTGGTAATCTATTTACATTAGACCCTAGGAAATTTGCTTCAGGGATTGCACGATTGACCACACAAAATAGAATTGCAAATCTATTAGTTAGCCAAGATATGATTGATATGGCTCTGGGTCAAGGTAGAAAAATGACACGTATGGAAAAATTAAAGAACCTGTTCTTTGGGAAGAATGCATTAGGCAATTTAATATTTATGGAAGCTTACAGAGATGATGGGATGAGTACATCAGAACAGACAGATGACATGCTTTCTACACAGTCTGTACCTAATGCTAATTTACAATCCATAATGGGTATAAAACCCTAACTAATCTCTACAACATCCATATTATCAGTGCGCTGTGCCATTTTACTAGCGGCATAGCGCATTTTTTGTGCCGCCTCTTTGATAAAGTCGCGGCTATCACTACTGATTTTATAATCATTACTGGCTAGCACAGGTACAGCATGCTGTTCAATCATGTCATCAGACAGCTCATCCCATGTGTACTCACTGAACGAAGTATCAGCTTCCTCACCGGATATAGTAACACCGATACCTTGCTTGGTAATACTTAAGTGTACATCCAGCTCACTGTGTATTGATAGCGTCTTTATTGATGGCATTTTCATTTTCCTTGAAAGCCTTAATTACGTCAGATGAAAATAGCTTCTGTATGTTCAGAAGATACATCTGAGAGGCGTAATTGTCACCGCCCTTGACTGTTTTCTTGTAGTCAAGATTAGCGATAATTCTTTTTAGTGACTCTGTGCTAAACACAAGTGTAGCAAAAGTAGCATCACCGATACAGAGATTGTGGAACCAGTAATCTGCTTCTGTGGCAGCGATGCCACTTGGCTTACCGTAGGATTGATACTCAATAGCAATGTTACCGGTACGTGCCCACATATCTCTTTCTGATTTCACCTCAATCTTTTTATTCTGAAGCATATCAGCGATACGCTGCTCACGTACTTTTCCATACTGCAAGTCTAAGTCAAACTTCTTACGGTCTTTCTTTACTGGTTCCAGATGCTCCATTATTTCTTGCTTTTCTCTGGTTCTGGCTTTGTTTCGTTTATAGAAGCTACCAGCATGTCACTAAATGCATTTTGTGCTACACTTAGTTGGTCTAGGTCAAACCGAGCTTGTGCAATTCTGGTGTTCAAAGAAGAAACATGATTCACCATTATTTTCTGCTTATCTTCTAGTTCTTCAAAGTTGTATTCTTTACCATCAATGGTAATCATTTGTGCGTCATCTGACATTTAAGTCTCCTAAAATAATTCTAATTGGTCGCTTACTAGGTCACCTAGTATTGGTGGCCTATAGTTTGGCCCCTTCATGACTTTACCTTCGTCATTCTTGATAGCCTTACCATCAACCATTTTGCTCATGTTGGATTCATGTATCCTATCAAAAGCCCTAGATATAGGCAAGCCAAAAGTTACAGCAAAGCCTGACGCAACATACATTACGTCACCTAGTTCTTTTAATAGATTTACATGTACTTGATGTGAAACAGCTTTGGTTTCTTCAAGTTCTTTAACAGCCGTCAAGACTTCATCACGCAATTCTTTCACTTCTTCATCAATGAATGACATACGTAATATAAGTTGTTTGCTTGATAGCTCTGTATCAATGGGTTGCTCCATGGCTTTTTGAAAGCGGCTTACTTGGTTTTCCCTAGCATTCATCGTGATTGAATCCTTTTTAAATTCTGAAAGTAACTGAGGTTGTACCCTCGTTGCCATTCTTTACCTCTAAAAGAGTCCATTGAATGTGGGTTAGCAGGTATGTGGTAATAGTCTCCACGTTTTTCTGCTTCACTAAAAGCTTTACGCCCCTCGTGGTAAAACCTGTCCACTGCTTTTTTATTAGCCATTACGTCCTCACCCTGCTGAAATATCTACAATTTCACACACACCTGCGGTACACGCTAATTCACGCCCACCTGATGTAGTATCTTCTTTCTCAAAGTCCTGTAGCTTAGACCATTCTACCTTCTTAGGCATTTTAGTCAAGAACTCTTTGTATTGCACCTCATCAATGTCTTGATAGGGTGCTTGCTGGTAGGTGTGCTCACTAAAGGGTAGAAAGCTGATGCCACTAACCTCATCAAAATGCTCGTACACCCAAGCACCTACGTCCATCCATTCCGATTCCTTAACCGAAATTGTCACGCTAGGCTTATGTTCGCACCAATGGCGCTGATATGTTAGCCACAGTTCAAGCTGTTCAATGGCAGTCATAGCAGTACGTGTCACCGCACCTTGTGGTGATTTCATAGGAAAGCTAAACACTGTGGTGCTGTCAGGCTTCATTACATCAGGCTCTGCAGGGATACCCTCAGATATTAGGAACTGTGTGAGCGGGTCTTTGTTGTCACCACGCACAGTACGAATGTAATAAGGATTGTGCCTTGCATGAATGCCGCTGGCAGCGTCTGTAAGTTGGGATACAGTACCACTAGGCTTCACACATGTAACGGCTGTGGATTGCGGAATGCCCAGCTTTTTAGCGAGTGCTTCATTTGTTTGTACGGAAACATCACGTAGCATTTCAAGCGTCACTTCTAGCTTATTACCCGCTGTAGCAGTTAGTGTGCTATCCATGATGCCAGTAAGTGACACGCCAAGCAATCTTTCTTCTTCCGTATTTTTCTTCCACACATGGCGAAGATACTTAAAGTTAGTCAATGTAGACTGGAATGTACCAAGAATAGTAGCAAGACGTACCTTGTTCTTCAATACATCAATCGTATCATTCTCACGTACCACTACCTCTGACAGATTACAAAACTGGTATGGACGCAAGATAATCTCACTGCAAGGGTTGCAGCCGAAGTCATGGTTTATCTCACGCCTACCATTTTTAGCGGCTTGCTTAATTGCAGACTGGCGATTAAAGATACCGCGTTCACCTGACTTACTGTCGTACAGTGACAGCCACTCACGCATGAACGTACCCATCTCAGGCTTAGTCTTATAAGCTACTGAATTGTTAGCCAGCGCACGTTGACCCTCATTCTCCCACCATTGACCTGACTTGGCGTGTGCCATCTGGTCATCATTAAGGTTAGATAATGAAATCAATGCGCTGCGGCGTACACCGCCCACAACTACCACTTCACCAATCTTACACATGATGTCGTGACATTCGATTGGGTATAACCGGCGCCCTGCGGCACCTTTAAACTTCTGTACAACAAACTCAAAAAGCTCAACCAGTGGCTGTGGGCCTGACGCCCTACCACCAAATGTCTTGAGCCTAGCACCTGCAGGGCGTACATCAGACACATCCCACTTGGGAACTTGACCTGTGTACAGCATAGCAATTAGTTCTTTAAGAGACTTTGCCCATCCAGGACGGCTGTCGCCAACCTTAATTACTGTGTCTGTTGTGTGAAACTCTTCCGCTACGATGGGTAGCTTTTCGATACAGTGGCGTTCAACAGAGAAGCCTACCCCTGTACCGCACATAAGAATGTACATTGTCTCATCAAACGCACGCGGGCTATCCACTGGCACGTAAGAACAATTGTACCCACCTACATGGCAACGGTCTAATGCAGGACCAGCAGTCATCAAGGCTCTCATGCTAGGCATAATGGCCTGACTTAGGACAGCTTCTTCTAGTTCTTTCTTCAGTGCGGGCTGTAACTTATAACCATGTTTAAAATGCAAATGGTCAGCCATATAGTCAAAATATCTGGATACAGTCTCACTCCAAGTCTCACGACGCTGTTCGTCTTCTTTCCATCTCGCATAGCGAGACAATGCAATAAAATTCTGGTAGTCTGTAGGTAGTTGATTATTCATGTGCCATCCTCACGCTAATTTTAGCAGGTTTTATACCTTCAACATCAAACAATAAATCTTCTAAGTATTCTTTCAAAGTATCAGAAGTTTCATCAATATCAATATTAAACTCATCTAAATCAATAGATGCAGATATCGTAATGTTAGCTTTTATCTTCCTGCTCATTTTTTAGTTCCAAAATTAAACGGTCTGTATAAAACCGCGCTTTCTGCAAATCCTCAACAGACTTGCCCTTGTGACGTTCCCGCCACGTGTATTTGATATTGCTACCCTTACAGTAGCCCCTAAACTCTTCTGGAGTCAGGGCAGCTTTAATAGCCTCAATACATTCAATCCCACCCTTTTTATAATGGGGTGGGTGATTGACCATATCAACATTGTGCGCCTCTTTCATAGCTTCTTTCATAAAATCTTCGTGTCTCATATTTATCCTCAATCACAAGAGTCCATTCTAGACATGTAAGCGACGTACTTATTATCTTCTAGGGCTGTTTTAATAACTTTTGTATCGTAGCCCAATGATGGATACATTCTGTAGTACCTATCTATATCTTCTTGTAGTTCTGCAGAACTTTCGGCTTCTAACCTACGTCGAATATCTTTTGGCATTTTCTACTACCTTTATTGATTCAGCAATTTGTTGTGCGATTTGAGGGACAATGGCATTGCCTAGTCCTTTAAGTCTGTCCACCCTTTTGGGTATCCCATTAGCCACTCTACCCACATTGGGTTCAGTTGTCCACCAGTTTTGCTTTGATTGTCCGTGTG
>Ga0115566_10004749_pt1 | contig 10770 bp, 5 predicted proteins | sample COGITO_mtgs_1204_3_FD_87173 | JGI IMG/M metagenome (GOLD analysis project Ga0115566, IMG submission 87173) | Pelagic marine microbial communities from North Sea - COGITO_mtgs_120405 | ecosystem: Environmental > Aquatic > Marine > Epipelagic | place: Germany:Helgoland, sampling site Kabeltonne...
GATGCGAAAGATCAAGTCCGACAATCGACTGACATCGTCGATCTCATAGGTGGTTATTTAAATCTTAGCCGTCGAGGTCCGATGTATGTTGCGCTTTGTCCTTGGCATGATGACAGCCATCCAAGTCTGCAGGTGAACCAAAGTCGCCAAAGCTGGAAGTGTTGGGTGTGCAATGTTGGTGGCGATATTTTCAGCTTTGTCATGCAACATGAAAATGTTGATTTCCGCGGTGCGCTTGAGATCCTGGCCGAACGAGCTGGCATTGAATTACGCCAAACCGGAAAGCCGACCAAGGCAGGCGACCCGAATGACAAAAAAACCTTGTTTGCAGCAAACGGATGGGCGGCGGAACAATATCACAAATGCCTGACTGATTCATCAGAAGCCAACTCGGCGCGACAGTATCTGTCCGCTCGCGGAATTTCCGACGACAGCATTTCTACATTCAGAATCGGATATGCTCCAAATCAATGGTCGTGGTTGAATGAGCGTGGCAAAACTCAATATTCCCCACGTGTCTTTGAAGCATGCGGTTTAGTTGGAAAAAGTGAGCGTGGCGGTAACTACTACGACAAACTGCGTGGACGGATCATTTTTCCGATCTTCGACACACAGCAACGTGCAATCGCGTTTGGCGGTCGAGTCCTTCCTGAGATCGAGGAAGAAGCGGCAGCAAAAGGTCAGCGGCTTGCAAAATACTGGAACTCGCCCGAGACAAGATTGTTCTCCAAGAGCGACAACCTTTACGCGCTGAACGTAGTTCGAGACCACGTCTCCAAATCACGCGATGTTGTCATTGTCGAAGGGTACACCGATGTTGTGATGGCTTGGCAAGCTGGCCTGCGCAACGTTGTCGCGGCACTTGGTACAGCGGTCAACGAACGCCACATCAAGGTCCTCAAACGATTCGCTGATCGGATCACGTTGCTGCTTGACGGCGACGAAGCAGGTAGGCGTCGAACAAACGAAGTCGTTGGGCTGTTTGTTGCTAGTGATGCCGACCTGAGGATTTTGACATTGCCAGACCAGCTGGATCCGTTCGATTTTATACAAAAACACGGCGTCGAGGAATTGACGAAGCTACTAGGGGCGGCGGTCGATGCGCTTGAATACAAGATCCACAACGAAACATTGGGCATTGACCTGATCGGTGATACGCATGCGGCCAATAGTGCGTTGGATAACATTCTGAGGACGCTGGCACTGGCGCCTGCGTCCTTTTCAGCCGGTTCCATTCGTTTGCGCGAACAGCAGATTATTGGAAGATTGGCTCGTCAGTTTCAAATCGATGATGAAAACATCCGCAGTCGTTTGCAGCAACTTCGTCAACGATCGAAACCGAAATTTGGTTCTGCGAACAGTTCCGGCTCTTCGAATCAATCGGGACAAAATCGTGCGACGGTTTCAATTGCACGGTGTGAGGTTCGAGAGGTCGAGCTATTGGAGATTCTGGTTTCCGATTCTCGCCTCTTTCAGAAAGCTGTTGAACAAATCTCGCCAGCGTTATTGAGCGATGGACCGCTTCGTGAAATCTTCGAAACGTACATCGATCTAGACCGCCGAAAAACTTCACTTGATTTTGAAATCGTACTAACTCATATTGAAGATCCTGGCTTGAAAAACTTGTTCGTCGAAATTGACGATCGGGCCCAAAAAAAGCTTGGAGAATCGCAACGCGATTTGGATCAACGTTTGAAAGACGTATTCGAAAGCTTTGCAAAACAAGAAACTGAAATTAAATCTCGACAATTTCAAGCCAGGTTGAACCAGGCCAAATTGTCAGATGATGAAGAAGCTGATTTGTTGTCGTCGCATTTTCAAATGAAATTGCAGCAGCATCAAATCAACCAGGAAAATCCAGCGCCTAAGGATGGGTAGCGTTCCTGATCGACTGTTCCCGCGCATGGCTGAGTCATGTACAAAATGGTCGAAATTTAACTAATGGAAAATCATAGCTGCTCGATGCAGAAGACTCGTGCGTTTCCGTCGCCTGCAACGACGGGATTCGTTTTGTATCGAAAGTTATTGAAGACCCAGTAGTGTCCACAAGCCACGGACGGCAGGAGGAAGATACGATGCAATTTGTTGAAAAAGAACTCGATAGTCTTATTGATAAAGGGCGTGAACAAGGTTGGTTAACTTACGCGGAGGTTAATCTTTACCTTCCCGATGAAGCAACCAACGCTCAAAAGCTTGACGAACTTTTGGTTGCCATCGATCAAGCTGGAATTGAACTGGTCGATGAGGCACCAGAGGATGCGGACACGTCGGAATCGAAGAAAATTTCGGCGAAAGATGGGGAGCCGCAACCAGAATATACGGTCAAGCCGAGTGATGACCCCATTCGGATGTATTTGTCGCAAATGGCTGAGATTCCTTTGTTATCCCGTGACGAAGAAATCAGTCTAGCCAAGAAGATTGAAATCAGTCGCAAACGTTTCCGCAAGACATTACTCGGATGCGACTATGCATTGCGAACGACGGTTAAGACTTTGCAAAAAGTATATGACGGCGAGCTTCCATTCGATCGCACTATCAAAGTCTCATTGACCGAGCGACTGACCAAAGAGCAGGTTTCGGCGCGAATGCCGCACAACTTGGAAACCATTGATATCCTCAGTAAGAAAAATCGAATTAACTTTGGCAGGTTGGTTCATAAAAGTGTTCCTGACTCGGTTAAACGTAAAGCTCGCGTCGATTTTCTGCGTAACCGGAACAAACTCTTGGTCTTGGTTGAGGAGTTGAGCCTTCGGACCCGCCGGGTCGCACCGTTGCTGCAGCAACTGATCGATCTAAATGATCGAATGCAGAAACTTCGTCAGCGAATTCAGGCACTAAAAGCTGATCCGAGATTTTCGACCGAATTGAAGATGGTGGTTAAGGAGTATCGTGAGTTGATTCTTTCGACTCAAGAGAGCCCGAGTAGCTTGGCAAAACGCGTTGAAGAAGCAAAAAAACTTCACGTTGAGTTTGAGTCGGTCAAGCGTCAGCTTTCTAGTGGAAACCTGCGTTTGGTCGTTTCGATCGCAAAGAAATACCGAAACCGTGGTTTGAGTTTTCTGGATTTGATTCAGGAAGGTAACACCGGTCTGATGCGGGCGGTTGATAAGTACGAATATCGGCGTGGGTTCAAATTTTCGACCTATGCGACGTGGTGGATTAGACAGGCGATCACGCGAGCGATCGCGGATCAAGCTCGAACCATTCGAATCCCTGTACACATGATTGACGTGCTTTCGAAGCTTCGTCAGATCCAAAACAAGATGCTTCAAGAGATGAAGCGTGAGCCAACCGTTTTGGAATTGGCAGAGCGAAGTGGTTTCGATATTGAAGACATCAAGCGTGTATTGGATATCGGCCGCGGTCCGGTAAGTCTGGATAGGCCGATTGGCGAAGGCGACGACGTTAGCTTCGGTGACTTTATCGAAGATGGTCATACGGACGAAAACCCATCACGACTAGCGAATAATATGTTTCTTCGCGAAAAGATCGAAAGTCTTTTGAAGACGTTGACCTATCGTGAACGAGAGATCATTCGCTTGCGTTATGGTTTGGGTGACGGTTACACCTATACACTGGAGGAGGTTGGCCGGATTTTCAAAGTGACCCGTGAACGTGTGCGTCAAATTGAAGCCAAAGCATTTCTGAAACTTCAGAATCCAATCCGAAGCCAGCATCTTGAGGGATTTCTTCAATCGATGGTGGGCTAGTACGCTGATCACATTGTGGGATAAGATTTTTCAAATCAAGTGAAACGCAGTGTTTCACTTGATTTTTTTATAGGTTGGAATTGAAACCCATTGGTAACAAGCAATGTTGCAAGGCACGCCAAAATCTGGCGAATCCGCCTACTAAATTGCAATTCAATTGGCGGCAGGTTTCCCGATATCGTATCGAGAAATGGCGTCAATTCGATTAAGCTAATAGCTCCATGTGAAAGTCGCGCAAACGAATGGCGGGATTCGCCGACTTGGTTGAAAACAAAACTCTTTGAGAATATTTGATGGATCATCCGTTCGGTTGGCTCAGCCTTCTACCACCTATCACCGCCATTGTGCTTGCAATCGCAACGAAGCGAATCGTCTTTTCGCTTTTGATCGGAATTCTAATGGGTGCCTTGGTGCTCAAGAATTGGGAGCTTATTCCCGCGGTTCAGCACATGTGCAAAGACCATTTGTGGAAACAATTAACGGATCCGGATACTCTTCACGTATTCTTTTTTACGATGATCATGGGAGTCATGGTCGGCATGATTAACCGGGCGGCGGGAATGCGTGGTTTGGTCAATGTGATTTCACCCCTGGCAAGCAATCGGAAGCGGGGTCAATTGACAACATGGTTCCTCGGGCTGTTTGTCTTTTTTGATGATTATGCAAACACTATGTTGCTGGGCAACACGCTAAAACCGTTGACCGATAAACTGAAAATAGCTCGTGAAAAACTGGCTTATCTTGTCGATTCGACCGCGGCACCGGTTGCGGGTTTGGCCCTGATTTCGACATGGGTTGCGGGCGAGATTGACTATGTCAATGACGGACTCAGTCAACTCCCTGAAACATCCGATTGGAAGGCGTTTAGTCTTTTCCTTAGCAGCATTCCGTACCGCTTTTACGTGTTGTTTGCGTTGTTGTTTGTTCCTATCGTTGCGATTTTAGGACGCGATTTCGGCCCGATGTTAACTGCGGAAAGAAAAGCAGTTCAAGGAATGCTGCCGGCCGAAACGGATTCGGATTCTCAAGAGAGTAATCTTGCAAACGACCCGACGGCGCCAAGCCCTGAAACGCCGGCCCGATGGTTCAATGCTGTGATTCCTGTCATCGTAACCGTCGTCGCCGTCATCTATTTTCTCTACACCAGTGGAAAATCGGATGACACAACGACCTTGCGCGATATTTTTGGAAATGCCGACTCCTATTCATCTTTGCTGTGGGGGGCGCTTTGGGGTGCGGGAAGTGCTTACATTTTAATCATTGCCCAGCGACTGCTTTCATTCAAAGAACTTCATCAGGCGGGTGCCAATGGTGCACGATTAATGATGCCTGCACTGATTGTTTTGTGGCTGGCGCAAAGCATGTCAAGCATGACTAAGAACGATAGCATTGGCGGTAGTCACCAACCAGTCGTTCAAGCATTGTTGGCATCGAATGCTGAACCGAAAGCGATTGTAAAATACGTGGCGACGGAGTTGGAACTTGGTGATCAGGAAGCCGCGATCTTGGTCGACTCGATGAAGATGATTGTTGCAGATCGGCATGAAAGATATTTGGCGGCCTGTGACGCTCATTTAGAATCCGAACGAGCCGGCGGTGAATCCAGCATCGAATCCTTGCGCAACAGCTTGGCGGTATTCGAGAAAAAGGAACGGGGGAAATTTGAAGAAGCGACAGCTGAGATTTTCAATGCCGCTCGAAGTGAGGAATCATTTACCAAATTTTTCGTCGGTATGCAGTTGGATGAAGCAGGGCAAACCGTCCATGCAGATCGGTTGGAATTCGCGACACAGTTTTCTCGAGGTGGTTCGGTTTCATATCGACGTTGGCAAAAAAGTGTTGCTGATACCGAAGGGTCAAAAGCGGAAACGGGTGAAAATTCAGCGGATTTGCTTTCGTTTGAAGAAGCGAATGATTTCTATCCATGGATCAATTTTGAGTTTTTATACCGCAGTGGAAAGCTTTATTCTGGTGATTTTCTTTCTGAGCGACTGGCATCGCTGAAAGAGGGTGAAGGACTCATTGCAACCAACTTTGTGCCAATGTTACCGACGATGGTTTTTGTCTTGGCCTCGATTGTTGCATTTTCTACAGGAACCAGCTGGGGCACGATGGGAATTGTGATGCCGCTGGTGATTCCGCTGGCCTATTCGCAATTGTCGACCGGTGATACGGTCGTCACCGAAGCAAATCCGATACTGCTTTGCTGTATTGGCAGCGTTTTGGCCGGTGCAATTTTCGGGGACCATTGTTCGCCGATTTCAGATACAACCGTTCTTTCATCTCAGGCAAGTGGCTGTGATCATATTGCTCATGTTCGGACTCAATTGCCCTATGCGGTTTTGGTTGGTTTGGTTTCAATCGTGTTTGGTACATTGCCTATTGGATATGGCGTGCCTGTTTGGCTTTTGTTGCCAATTGGAATCGCTGCAATGGTAGGCGCACTGTTTTTGATTGGTCGAAAGGTCGAGTAGTCCTGAATTAACGGTTTCGTTTTTATCGTGAATGGTTCCACCGGGCGTAACTTTCAGGTTTTGATATCGAACCTCCGATAAACATTGAATGGAACATTCGCTTCACAAAAAATTAAAAGAAGTCTACTGCACGGACGGTTCTACGATTGAGGTTCCGTTCGGGGATTATCGTATTGACGTTGTCAGTCGCGACAGCACGTTGATCGAGATTCAGCATGGATCCCTATCTGCTATCAAACCGAAATGCATCGAATTGTTGGCTGAGCACAAAATGCATGTCGTGAAACCGCTAATTCGTAGCAAGCAGCTCGTAAAGCTGGATAAAAAAGGTGGCGATGTGCTTTCGACTCGTCGCAGTCCGAAGACCGGCCGTTGGCTTGATGCGTTTGAGGAGCTCATTTACTTTTCAGACGTTTTTCCGCACAAAAATTTGACATTGGAATTCCTGCTAGTGGATGTGCGCGAAATTCGATTCGCCGGCCATGGGCGACGTCGTCGTCGGCGCGAGAATGATTTTCAGGTGGAGGATTTAGAACTGGTCGATATCGTGGACAGTGTCACAATGACGAAGGCAACGGATCTTTTTCAGTGGTTGCCATTTGAGGAAATTCCGAAAAAATTCGATACCTCGGAATTGGCTGAATGCATGTCAGAAAATCGGTCTGATGTGCAGAAAATCACATATTGTTTGCGTGAAACTGGGGCGATCCGTCAAACTGGAAAACGGGGCAATGCGATACTTTACGAGCGACCCATCCGTCGAAGGAAAGTCAAAGCCTCGAAGTCTCGACGCATTTCAGTTGGCTAATTGCTCTTCACCAATGGCTTAGACTGACGATGTTGCTTGTTTGTGGAGCATGTTTTCTACATCGTTGGCCACAATGACTCCGTAGTTAATTGTGCCCAGCCAACCCGACATGATGATGCCACAACTACCGGCATGATACAGACCGGTGATTTGTTCAGGCAAAGCCCGACTGACCGCCAGTCCTTCGAACTTGGTTCCAAAACTGGCACCTTCGATGTGTTTGGTGTAATGCTCAAAGGTGACCGGCGTCGCTGCTTCGGCATGCTCGACGCGTTGGCGTGCATTGGGGAGGTATTTTTCCAACGCATCCAAAGTTGTCTCCACCAAATCGGCCTTGCTTGCGTCGTAATCTTCTTTGCTCATGCCCGTCCAATCCGCGTAATTGGCGTTCGTGCTGGAAACGATCATGGTCCGATCGTGCTTGTTGGGGCGAGTGTCTGGATAATAAAACGAAAAAGTTCGACTGGTGATATCGCGACTGAGAAGCAAGTCGGTTTTGAAACGGTCGGCGGTTGAGGAAAACAGTAAATCGCCGGTGCTTCGATCGACATGGTCATCCTCATTGAGCGCCATATAAACTTGAGTACTGGAGTTATTCAGTCTGACCTCTTTGGCCTCCGACACAAAACCTGCATCGAAATGCTCTTCGCCAATGAGATTGAAAATTGTGGCGCGGAGGTTCGCGTTCGATACAACGCAATCTGTTGAGATCTCGCGTCCATTCGCTGTCACGGATTTAATCTTGGAATTGGCGATGGTGATCTTTTCGACATTGCAATTAATTCGAATATCAACGCCATTGGCGATCATTTCTTTTTCCATACACTTCACCAGCTTGTCTGTGCCACCAGAAAAAGTGTAAACACCCTTGGACATAAAGTTTGAAAAAACGATTCCATAGGTGATTGCGGGGTCTTCGAGCGTCGAACCATTTGCATACGTAATCGGTTCCATCAAAAGACGCACAACATCCTCGCGGCCCGGAAAGTATTTTTCAAAGAGTTCGCCCGTCGTCATCGCTTGGTCATCATAAAAGTTCATACTCCGAGCCGTAGTAAAAAACTCGTCGACCTTTTGCTGAGCGATTCCAAACTTTGTTGTCAACAGTTCGGTGAAGTCGACCCGATTGAACGATGTCGTCAATGAAAACATCGGATTGTCGAATCGAACGCCTTCTAATTGTATGATCGAATCAGCGATCTCTTGCGACCAATATCTCCTGCAACTTTTCAACATTCCATGCGGGAATCCATGCAGTGAGATATCAAAAATGTTTCCTCCCGGACGTTTGAACCAGGTCGCCATTCCCCCCAACTTGTAGTGCTGCTCTAGCAGCAAAACAGATCGGCCTTCACGAGCGAGAATATTAGCCGCCGTTAATCCACCCAAACCGCTGCCGATAACAACAACGTCATAATGGTCTTTAGCTCCGGCGAGAAAGTCTTTTGGCATTTAAACTTCTGAAAAACGTCGTTTTGAAATTGCAAATTGAATTTGATGATCTTAACCAAATTTGTCGTGCTTTGTGAGCGGTTAAAGTTGATGTGACAGTCGTATTTTGCCACGATCCAACCGCGAAGCCCTGAGATCGTGGGTGCTAACCGTTGAATTCCCTGCAAAATCACCGATACTGAGGAATTCATAATGGTGAGAAAAATATGGCTGACTTTCGTTGGGACCCCGTAAACGGGCAATGGGTGATTATTGCTGAAAACCGTGCTGGTCGTCCAAACGATTTCGAGCAAGCGGACACTTACGCAGATATCGTGAAATCCAAACGCGTTGATTGTCCCTTTTGTTACGGTAACGAAGCGAAAACACCGAAGGAGATTGCGGCTTACCAAGCTTGCGAAAAAGACGGTCGCTGGCTAACTCGTGTTTTTTCAAACAAGTATCCTGCGGTTCATGAAAACGGTGGAGTGAATCATCAGACGAACGTCGGTCCGTATCGAAAAGGCGATTTTCTTGGGCATCATGAGATTATTGTAGAATCGCCGGAGCACAAAACTTCGTTTTCGCAACTTTCGGATGAAGAAATTGACGCAGCGTTTAAGGCCTATCGCGATCGAATTGCGCTTTTTGCGAATGACTCAAAGTTAAGTCATGCCATGTTGTTCAAAAATTGTCGGCCCGATGCGGGGGCGTCGATCGAGCACCTGCACAGCCAAATCCTCTGCACTTCAATTACAACTGAAAAGGTCTTGCGAAGAGTCGACCGCGCCAAGCAGTATTTTGAGGCGAATCAAGTTGACGTCATTTCGGCTATTGCTGATTTCGAAGTCAGCGATGGATCGCGAGTTATCGAACAAACCGATAACTTTATCGCGTTCTGCCCCTACGCCAGTCGGTTTGGGTATCTGACAACTGTCACGCAAAAAAGCGGCGGCAATGATTTTTTTCGACTCACGGACGACGAAGTTTCCGAGTTGGGGAAATTTATCCGGAAACTTGTGATCAAGCTGGAAAACAGGTTGCCCAACGCTGCCTATAACATGTTGCTGCACATTGCTCCATTTGACATTTCGGCAGATGAATACTATCAATGGCACGTGGAGATTTTTCCGCGTTTGGCGAATCCTGCGGGGTATGAGTGGGGCACCGGTTGTTGGATTAATCCGGTTGCTCCTGAACATGCGGCTGATTCGTTGCGAAACAGTCCAGATGTCATTTGAATTGAAATCTGATGTCACCGGAATAAGCTGCGTGATCGACAGTCATTCCGTTAACTTTCAGAATTATCTAGTCGGAATCTTTTATCAAAACGCCACAGTTTGACGATCTCAATGCTGTTGGCAGGAGTGCCCATTATGTCTCAGGATGAATTCGTACATGAAAATTCTCCATTTCCGGCTCCAATTATGAATCCTTTCGTTCGCATCTGTTTTGTTATTCACAATCATCAGCCTGTTGGCAATTTTGATTTTGTAATTGAGCAGGCTTATCAAGATAGCTATCTACCGTTTCTCGACGTGTTTGAGGAGTACGAGCATTTAAAGCTTTCGCTCCATACGAGCGGGCCGTTGATGAATTGGCTGGATGCGAATCACAGCGAGTACCTTGATCGCGTGGCGGATTTGGTTGCTGCGGGCCGCGTAGAAATCATTGGCGGACCGTACTATGAACCGATTTTGACAATGATTCCATCGAGAGACCGAATCGGTCAAATCACCAGCTACTCAAAATGGCTGGAGGATCGATTCAACACACCGGTCAACGGAATGTGGATGCCGGAGCGAGTTTGGGAGCAAAACTTGACGTCGGATATTGCCGCGGCAGATATCAAGTATACCGTTCTCGACGATTATCACTTTGCCAATGCGGGCATGGATAAAGATTCGCTCAACGGATTTTACTTGACCGAAGACGAAGGCCGATTGCTGACGATCTTTCCAGGAAGTGAAAAGCTCCGTTACTTGATTCCGTTTCGGCCCGCCGCCGAAACGATTGATTTTCTGCGTGATCTTTCCGAAGACCAACCCGGCGCGATTGCGGTCTTCGGAGATGATGGTGAGAAGTTTGGCACATGGCCGAATACCAAAGTTCATGTCTATGAAAAAGGCTGGCTTCGCGAAATGTTTGGTTTGTTGACCGAGCATCGCCAATGGATTCACACATCCACGCTGAGTGATTGCATTGAGACGAACGCTCCGGCCGGAAAAATCTATCTTCCGGATTGCAGTTACCGTGAAATGACCGAATGGGCACTCCCGGTTGAAAAGCAGTTGCAGCTCGCTGATGTCAAGCATCATTTCGAGAACGACGAGGAATTCGAAAAGGC
>Ga0115566_10004750_pt1 | contig 10769 bp, 6 predicted proteins | sample COGITO_mtgs_1204_3_FD_87173 | JGI IMG/M metagenome (GOLD analysis project Ga0115566, IMG submission 87173) | Pelagic marine microbial communities from North Sea - COGITO_mtgs_120405 | ecosystem: Environmental > Aquatic > Marine > Epipelagic | place: Germany:Helgoland, sampling site Kabeltonne...
TCGAAAGACTCGCTTCGATGCTTGATTTCTCCCCCGAATCAATGCCTGGATGCAAAAGCAAACGTCTGTAACATTCAATCAACTGCACATTATTGCTATAACGATACGATGTGATGTTGGTAATGTCTGCTTTGCCGAGCTTCTCAGAGCGTTTTTCATAAAGCTGGCGTAGCATGGTCAAATAATCAAGATTCACCTGGCTTTTTTCGTCCTTAACTTGCCGCAACTTGCTAAGAAGCTGACCTTCTAACCAGACAAAGTCATTTGAATCACCTTTTTCGATCAAGCGAACAGCGAGTTGGGGTAAAAGTTTTTTTGTAAAATCAAAATCCGCGACAATGTCGTAAACCGTTCGTATCTCACGTGGATGACCATTAAGAAGGATTTCATTCAAATCCCTCAACAACACGGAGATCACGCTACTTCGCTGCTCATCATCGAGAGTTTTTATTGCTGCATTTAGACGTGTCCGTAATAAGCGACTCGTATTAATCCGTAAGTTGGATTCAATTTCGAATAAGTCGTCGTTGGTGTTTTTTTTCCGTTTGGAGGAGTGATCAACCTGCAACAGTTTCATAATCGAACGAAGAGAATCGCGAATACGACCCTGACGGAAATCGGATTCAACTTTGGCAACCAAGAATTTCTCCAGATACCTTGGGACGGTGAACAGTCTCTCCAAATCGGTGAATTGGTCCCAGTCAATGTCCTCATTTGACAGGCTCTTTCGACGCAGCAATTCCGTTAGGAGGTTTTGCGCGCTGGGCGTTGAAAGGACTCGTAAAGAACTCGCTGCCGCAGAGATAGCGTTGTCGATTTCCTGTTCGACCCAATGCAACTGAGACCTGATCAGCAATCCGTTCGCATCATTCGAGTTCGCTTTAAGAAGACTTTTCGCTAAGGTTTCCGCATATGGTTTTTGGTAGAACGCCGCGACCGTTTCTGCTGAATGCGAGATTATCCGTCCGTTGCTGGAGATGATATTTCCGAACTGAAAAGGAGTTTGCAAGATTTTTTCAATTTTTGCCTCCTTTAGATTGATGATCGCTAGTTGCTGGTTGGATGACGGTAAAAAGTAAAAATCACCTGCTAAGAAACCGGTTCCGGTTGGACGATCGGGCAGTGGAATCGAACGCGCGGAAAACCCTTTCAAGTTATCGAGTGTGATCCGATCTTTTTCGACGATCACAACCTGATCATTATATTGCCCCGCGAGAAACAGCTTATTTTCTCGCTCACGGCGCAACTTGATTCCCCCGGAATCTGGTTCGACAACGAAAAATTCGCTGGAATCGACAGGCGAAAACAGTAGTAACTCGCCGACGCGGATCAATCCGTTATCCGTCCAAACGTCATTGGTCGAAGCGTAACTAAAATCGATCGGATCATAGGTCGCACCCCACGCTAACGATCGATCTGCCAAATCAACCGCGACCAGGCCGCCGGTCAGTGTCGGGCAATATAACATTCCATTGAAAATGATCGGTGTCGCGACATTAAATTCACGAAACCGCTTATATTCGTATTCCTCTCGGTTATCGGTTCGCGCGATTTGCTGAGACCATCGTAGATCACCGGTTTGCTCATCTAATTCGGCGAGCCGAATTTGCCCGGGGACTTCGTAAAGCACATACGCTGATCCGTTATGCAATAGGGGTGGACCCATAAAAAATGCATCGGCAAACGACTCATTGCTACTGTCAGCGCCATCGATCTTCCAGGAAAATTGGCCCTCGACACGTTGTCCCGATTCATCAATCACTTTCAAGGCGATCAGTCGATTGGTTGTTGGCTTGGTTCGCGATCTTGACTGCGAAAACTCGTTGGCAAAACGACGAACGGAAATTTCTTTTTCGATAAAGAATACGGATTTGCCATTGCTGGAGAGCCTCCCGTAGATCTGATCCTTCAAAAGCCTGGTGCGCAACTCAGCTTGGATCGTGGCATCATCCCGTAGATTTGCATTTTTGGCATCGGGTGAGATATCTGATTGCAATTTCGGAGTTGTTTTCGAACCAAATGCAAGCGGACGATCCCAAGGATAATGCCAAACTCGTTCGCCAGATTCCAAATTGACTCCGAAGACATGCTCTGGAGTCCGCATGATTACGGTCCCCTTCAATGTGATCGCATTCACCGTTGGAATGACTGCCAGGTTTTTTGCCTCGGAAGATTTTGACAAGGTACGAATAAAATCGGATTGATCTTCATCGGCAAGTTGAACAGTCCATTGTGGAATCAGGAGTGGTTCACCAATTAACCCTTGAGAACTGCGTGCCTTGTCGAAACGATAATTGGTCCATTCTTGGTCAAAGTCAGCGACTGAATCTTTCGCATTTGGTTTTTCGTTTCGAAGCTCCTGCGTCACGCGTCCTAGCCACGTCTCGGTTTCATCTTCGTCTGCGATGGTATAGACCTCAGCTTTTCCGCCCACGTTCAAGCGGATGGTGGGATGTTCATTTTTCAATTGATCAATCACCGTTACGGCCGCATCGGTTAAATTCGATAGGTGCAAAGAAATCGCGTAGAGAATCGAAGTTTCGGGGTCGAGACGCGTGCGGGCCTGCTTTGAGGAATAAATTTTCTTAAAGAATCGAGTCGCTGCACCATAGTTTCCTTTGAACAACGCATTTCGTCCCAACATCATGGTCGCTACGTAACCGGCATTGGTGTGCAGGTACTTTCGGGACACGGACTGCAACGCGCGATCGTTATTGGCCTCAATGGCTCGTCGCAGTCCGTTTTTTGCGGCGATTCCATATTTCAATTCGTAGACATCCAATCCTCGCTGTGGCATTTCGCCAATCAGCGATTCCGCCGTTCGACGAACGCTCTTGGTTGCAATTCGCCGATTGGTTGGCATGAAGTAATCCTCGCGCGATTCATCGACCAACACTTCTCCCAGCAGGGTGACGGCCTCCGCATACGATTCATTGGCTAACGCCACCTTGGCTGCATCGATCGGTCGAATCACGTTGCGAGGTGCTTGCGAAAAGACATCTCGAGAGCGACGGGTTTGTCCCTCGCTTTTGTCGGCTGAAAAAAGCAATGTCACAATCAGCAAGCATTTAAAGAATAAACGCACCGCGGTATCGTTTGCGGTTCGGACATTTTTTTTGCGAAATGAAATCACGGTTGAGACTAAATTCATGAATTTTGACGATTATAAAATCGTGGCATAGGAACTCTGCACCACAAAAGAACTCAGGAACCGCAGCGGAGGATCGATACGGGAAACCTACGAGGCTGGGTCAACTCCATGAATGGTTGACCGTATTTTTATTTGCAGAGCTGTTTGAATTGTAGCGACTTTGAATCGTCTTATTTTGATCAAAAAGTGCAGAAATCGATTTCCGTTTCGTCCCGAAGTGGGGCAATTTTCTACCCATTTTCGGCTCAGTTTTTTCAATCCATGCACATGCTGATTTGGTTGGTTGACAGAAACGAATCGTCTGTCTTCCCTCTGTTTTTCAGACTTTTTCCCTTTTTCGTCTGTTTTTTGGGGGTTTTTGGCCTGTTTCGGGCTGCCTGCCAGTTGAAATTCTGTTTCGATGGACTTTAATTCAACGCAACCGAGTTAGTTTTCGGTAATGAAATACAAGTTTACTTCGTGGCATTAACCTCTCAGGGAGGAACCCAACTATGGCGAAAGCCGACGTGAAAGCTCTAACAAAAACTCAGATTATCGCCGAACTTGCGGAAAAAACCGAATTGTCAAAGAAAGACATTATCGCTGTGATGGACGCAATTACCGAACAGATCCAGGTAGCAGTTAGCAAAAGCGGACCAGGAGCATACACTTTGCCAGGTCTTTGCAAGATTTATGTTCGCGACGTTCCTGCAAAACCAAAGCGTGAAGTTCGCAATCCAGGTACAGGTCAGATGCAATGGGCTGATCCAAAGCCAGCAAGTCGTCAAATCAAAGTGCGTCCACTTAAGGCCCTTAAGGACATGGCGTAGTCAGCGGCTGCAACCCATAACGTTTGATGAAATCATCTTTTACCGCCCGATTAATCTGGCGGTATTTTTTTGCGCTGTTCGAAACCAAGGATATCCACCACAAAAATTTCGTGCGATCGATATGGCCAACTCGCGATCGATGTGGCCAACTAGGAGTATAAATCTAAAGATTCGCGGTCACCGATGATTTTGAACAGGTCACGGATTTGAGAAAGTCCATCAGCGTGTCCATAGTTTGCGCGAATTTTTCGATCGCCCAATACATAAAAGTCATCGACAGAAGTAAACAACGAAGAGTCATCATTCAGAAGTTCCGACGCGTCGATACCCAGTGACGGCAATACATCGAAATTCACAAAGCCGTCCAACTGCACATCGATCACGACATCAGCCGTGATGGGTTCGGTTTTGACGCTTGCGTCGTTTCCGGACACGATGATTTTGAAAACGGTTGTGCAAACTTCGTCCCTGTCCAATTCATCACCCTCGCTCTGCTCATCACCTTCCAGTTGCTCATCGATCAACTCGATACTTGCGACCGCATGATGGGCAAAGAGTGAGTCAATCAACAAATCGGTTTCCGAAAGTGGCTTGACGTATTTCTCCCACCAATCTCTGTTTGTCGATATCGATTCCGTAATTGATTGTGCATCAAACAAATCGCTCTGTGCGGAGATGGCTTTGCTTCCCAGTGAGGTTATGGATTGCCCTTCGATCAATTGATCTGGACGATTGCGGATCGCTTCGCAGACGGTACCCGAATCAAAAATCGATACTTGATAGCCGAGGAAACGAGCATACAAACCGGCCTCCAGCGCCAACGGATTCAAACCTACGATCACAACGTGCGCTGGCGTATCAACAGCCATTGGTTACCTGCTTTCAAAAATGAAAATACGAAACGGATCATTGTTCAGACTGAAATCGTTCTGTCGAGGACGTCAGCACAGAATGAGAAGCTGGAATTCAAAGTTCGATTCCGGTCATGGCGGTTTCGGGCAATTCTGCCGTGTCTTTTTCGAGGGAAGCAACCGGGAACGAACAATAATCTGCGGCAAAATACCCGCTGGGACGATGATTGCCACTCAATCCACAGCCACCGAAAGGAAGCTTTCCGCTCGCACCAGTCGTTTGTCGATTCCAATTCACTACACCGGCTCGAATCTTCCGAATAAACAAATCGTAAAGTTCGCGGCTGTCGCTGATTAGCCCAGCCGACAATCCGTACTTCGTTCGATTGGATCTTTGAATCGCTTCCTCAAAACTACGGACGCGAAAAACTTGGAGCAGCGGTCCGAATAGCTCTTCGTCGTCAACGTTTGCAACATCGGTAACGTCCAAAACTCCCGGTGATAATAGAGCATCACAATCACGAAGCTTTTTCATCATCACAACCGATTTAGCTCCTCTAGCGATTAAGTCCTGCTGAGCGGTTTGCAATCGAATACCGGTCTCGCGATTGACTACCGGTCCGATAAATGGCTCTTCCGGATCGTCAAAAAAACCTACGCGTACTTTCGTGATTAATTCAGAGAGTTCCTGCAAAAATTGGTGGTTTGCGTCACGATCAGATGGGCTGCCATCGACTAAATACAACCGCCGGGCACAGGTGCATCGCTGACCCGAAGTAATGAACGCGGAAAGTAGCGTTTGATAGGCGGCCGCTTTTAGATCGCTACACTGATGAACAATCAACGGGTTATTACCTCCCATTTCGAGCGCGACGATTTTCTGCGGTTGTGATGCCAATGCGGTGTTGAGTGCAATGCCGGCCCGACTGCTGCCTGTAAACAGCAAACCATCTAACTCTTCGGCTTGCACCATTGAGACACCCGTTTCTCGTCCACCTTGAACAAGATTGATCACACCTTGGGGGATTCCGGCTTGCTCCCAAAACTTGATCATTGTTTCACCGATTTGTGGCGTTAATTCACTTGGTTTGAAGACGACCGTGTTACCCGCCAAAATCGCCGGCACGATATGACCGTTTGGCAAATGCGCGGGTAGATTGAACGGACCTAAAACGCCCATCACGCCATGCGGCTTGTATCGAGTGACGGCGTTCATTTCACCGAGGGTTGTGGTTGTGGTGCTTCGCCGCGTTTGCAACGCATCAATTGCGAGCTCAACTTTTCCCGCAACCGCACCGACCTCTGTTTTGGACTCCCAAAGAGGTTTACCCATTTCGATGCTGATCGTTTCAGCGAAGGATTCGGCATTCGCCTTTACAATTGCCGAAAAGTTTCTTGCCATGGCGATGCGTTCATCAAATGACAATTCGCTCCACGATTCAAATGCCCGCCGCGCAGCGGAAAACGCAAGTTCAATGTCCGCCGCCGTTGCGGATGCTCCTTCCCAAACCACTTTTTCCGGATCGGGTGCAGAAGTGGATGGCGACACCGATTTAAATGAGTCGCCAGTGGCGTCGATCCAAACGTTGTCGATAAAGAGTTCTCGCGCCATCAAAATCCACGTGCTTCGCAAACGTCATTGAAATCGCGAATGTGGTATGAAATACCCGTGTAATCGAGAACGTTGCAAAGCCCACGCATTGCGACGCCGAATCCATCGGGTCCGCTAAAGCCTCCGAATTGCCCACCCCCTTTGACGTGTGGTTCCAAATCGCAGAACACGCCCGGTACGCCCAGCTTTTGCATGCGAGCCTCTAACTCGGGAAGGAAATCTTTCAGGTCCCGAAAGACCGCTTCGTGGCCGGAGTCTCCAAGATCCGATGGTACAAAATGCTTGAGTGCTTCTTCATCGACATGCGATTGACGCTCGAGGGGTTGTGGCGAACGGTAATCTTTGATGTGGAGCCAACCGAGACCCGGTTTCATCACACGATACTGCTGGACGACCTCTGCGGTTGGAATGCCTTGGGATACGATGTTGCCGCCATCCCAAATCAACTTCAGTTCGTCCATGTTTACTTGCGAATGAATGTCGGCCAAAATTTCGCCGGATTGGCCAACCAAGTTTGCTTCAATCTCAAGACCGTAGATTAAACCGTGGGACTTGCAGACTTCTGTGATCTTTCCCATCAAATCAGCAACATGCGACGTATGCGGCGTGGGATCGGTTCCCTTCGGATGATAAAACGAAAAACCTCGCAGCAGTTTGGTTCCCAGTTTGTTTGCCAAATCGCATGCCCGTTTGACTTCAGTTTCAAGATACTCGTTGAATTCTACGAATCGGTTGTGTGTGCCATCTTCTTCGTCCAATAATTTGACTTTGCCCAGCGGTGAGCCAAGTGACGAAACCGACAATCCATATTCGGCATGTTTTTCATTGACGATGGCGATTTCGTCTTCCGTCAATTGCATGACGTTTTTGATTCCGTTACCGACGTCGATAAAACGAATCGAATAATACTGCAATCCACAGGCGGCAAACGCTGAAAATTGTTGGTCAATGGTTTTTTGGTTTGCAGATTCGTCGCCAAATCCAGTGATGATGACTGAGCTCATTTTGTCAATTAAATAATGTTGAAGTTGAGAGTGAATTTGTTCGATCCCGTTGCCACTCGTGGGCGCTCCGGGTTAGTGTTGTGCGACTCGCAGTAAAATAAACATTCATCGCTAAAGTGCAAAAATGCGATCCATGCGTTCGGCGATTTCTGTCAATCTTTCTTTGCCACCACCTGGAATTTCAGCGGTGCCCCAGCCTTGATAGTCGATCTTCTTTAGTTCACGAATGATGTCGTACCAACCGTTGGTTCCTTCTAGTAGTTTGGCGCCAAATCCTTTGTACCAGTCGTTGTCTTTGGCCAACGCCAAATCGAATTCCTTGATATCGAGCTTTTTGATTCGTTTTCCCAATGTTCGAATCCAAATCACCGGATTTCCATACCGCACACTATTGCCTGTGTCGTAGTACGCGCCGACTCGTTCGCTGCCAAGCTCGTCGATGTACTTTGCCGTTTCGACGGGATCGGTCAAGAAGCCATTCCAGACGTTTTCCAGCAAGATGTCGATGCCCTGTTCTTCGGCGAGTGGAATCGCTTTTTTGATTTCTGGAATCGAGCGTTTCCAACATTTTTCGTAAGTCGCTTCGCCTTTGACGACAGCTGGAACGAGCAAAACGCTGCTAGCACCGTAGGATTTGGCATCTTTGATCGCGGTCATTAAAGCATCGAGACCTTGTTTTCGAACGTCCGCTGATTCGTGTGACAGCGTTTGGTTCCAATGCTTTGAATCGACAACGCCATGAACGGGTAAGCCGGTAGCATCGATCGCCGCTTTAACTTCTTCCAATTTCAAGTTGTTTGGGCTATCGAGCTCAACGCCGTCAAAGCCCAAATCTTTCAGAAGCTGAAATTTGTCGGTTAAAGATCCATTAACGCGGACCATTCCGATCTTGACCGCCTTTTTAAAGCGTTTTTCCATTGGCAAGCTTTCCAATGGAGTGGATATTATCGAACCAGTCACGGAATTAGTCGTACTATGGACCGAAAGTGCAGTCGCAGCGGACGCGGCAAGGAATGTTCTGCGTCGAATCATTTTGTATCTCAATGTAAAAACAGCCGGTTTTCCCGCAATTTATCATCCAAACGAGCGAATCTAACGAAACAAGTTTGCAGTTCGGTATGGATCGGGCTAAATCAAATTTGCTTCCCTATGTTATGCTAATACATTGAGGTTTTCACGAGTCAATCCTCAGATTTTTTGTTGAACCCTTTGCCGTATTCTGCCCAACCGCGAATATCGTATTTAAAAGCGAATCCTCTCGCTTGCATCATGAGCCACAATTCTACCAATCTTCTCTCCGAACCAGATCTAACCGGTCTGGAACTAGGTGACTTTACGATTATTTGTCGTTTAGGTCGTGGTGGCATGGCCGATGTCTATTTGGCGGAACAAGTTTCGCTGAAACGCAAAATTGCTTTGAAGGTGTTGCACCAAAGTCTTGCGTCAGATCCGACTTATGTAAAACGATTTAAGAATGAAGCGCAGGCCGCTGCCGCCCTAACCCATCCAAATATTGTTCAAATTTACGAAGTTGGCACACTTCAAGAGTTTCACTACATCTCGCAGGAATTCATCGATGGTGAAAACCTGAAAGAGTATCTCGTTAAACATAAATCGGTTAGCACATTCATGGCGATTTCAACGCTTCGCCAAGTTGCTGCCGCACTGCATAAAGCAAAAGAGCAAGGTGTAATCCATCGGGATATCAAGCCAGAAAACATTTTGGTAACCGCCGATGGCGATGTTAAGGTCGCAGACTTCGGTTTGGCAAGAATCAAGCGGTCGACCGAAAATCAGGAACTGACCCAAGTCGGAATGACGATGGGAACACCGTTGTACATGAGTCCCGAACAGGCAGAGGGAGGTGATGTCGATCATCGTAGCGACATCTATTCGCTTGGGATAACGGCGTATCACATGATTGCTGGACGGCCACCCTTTGAAAAAGAAACGGCCCTTGCCACCGCGATCGCGCACAAAACCGCACCCGCACCATCATTGTTTCTTTACCGGCCGGACGTCCCCCCGGAGCTGGCGATGATCATTGAGAAAATGATGGCCAAGCTACCGGAAGACCGCTATAAGGATTGCGGTGGAATCATCAAGGACTTATTGGGTGTTCCACTCGACAACGCTGGTGAATTCAGTGATGCATTTAAAGCACTCACTCCGTCGGAGGCCAAGGCGCTCTACGCATCTCATTTGGAAGCAACTCAAAAACTGGATCGTGTCGTTCATGGAAAGAAAGATCGCAATCGAAATTTGATTTTTGCCGCGACGATTCTGCTGCTGACGATCGCTTCCTTTTTTGGCGGTAGTTTTCTGGCACTGCTTAACCCGCCGAAACCTCTTTTAGATTCATCGCAATTTGATATCGCCGCACTCATTCCAAAACAGGGCAGCGTCAAGGAACAGTTTGATTACGCCGAAGCTTACGATGATGCTGATCCATTTCTCAAAGTCGATGCCTACAAATCGGTTGAGAAATATTATCCCTACACCGAAGGTGACGACAAAACGCTGCGGTACCGATTGTACCTAACATCCGAAATCCGAATTGGGAACGTCGAGTACGATTCAAAGAATTACGAGTCCGCTCTTGAGACGTTCGAGTCGGTTTTAAAAAAAGCAGATCAAATCAAGTTCCCTGTGCAACATGATGAAGCCTTGGGGGGAATGATCCTTGTCCTTGCGGCTCAATCGAAATACGACGAAATACGACGATACAAAGCAGATGTACAGGCACTCGAAGACCGAATGGATGTCGAGCTTTTTGAAAAGCTCCAAAACGTTTTCGACCAGATTAAGACTTTAGACGCGAAGAACCCGGAAACCAAGAATCTAGATGGAGTTAGCCGTCCTTGAATCGTATCGCTCTTTGCTTTCCCGTGACCGACGCTCAGGTCGAACAAATTCGACGAGTTGCAAGCCAATATGAAGTCGTGAACGCCGGACAAGAAGGCATCGCAAAGGCGATTCTTGACGCGGATATTTTTTGCGGGCATGCCAAGGTGCCTGTTCCCTGGTCGGAAGTTGTTCAGCAAGGACGGTTGAAGTGGATCCAAAGTTCCGCGGCTGGGATGGATCATTGCCTCAAACCAGAAGTGATTGCATCTGATATTCGTGTCACCAGTGCGTCCGGACTTTTTGCGAATCAAGTTGCAGAGCAGACGTTTGCATTGTTATTCGGATTGTTTCGAAAAATTCCCACATTCTTACGTGCATCGGAAAAGAAAGAATTCATCCGACGTCCAACCGAAGACTTTCACGGCAAAACCGTTGGAATCATCGGTTTTGGGGGGAACGGTCGACGAATCGCCGAATTACTTGCTCCGTTCGGCA
>Ga0115566_10004751_pt1 | contig 10767 bp, 10 predicted proteins | sample COGITO_mtgs_1204_3_FD_87173 | JGI IMG/M metagenome (GOLD analysis project Ga0115566, IMG submission 87173) | Pelagic marine microbial communities from North Sea - COGITO_mtgs_120405 | ecosystem: Environmental > Aquatic > Marine > Epipelagic | place: Germany:Helgoland, sampling site Kabeltonne...
CATCGCGAAGCTGGCCTTGCGGGTCAATTGAATATCGAGACGATTTATAACGCCGCCATGTTCAATCCTTTGGCGGGATGATCGTTAAAACCGACAACCTCGGTCGCTATCTCGGCGCGCTCGATAAACGCCAGATTGCGCTAAAAAACAACGGCCATGATCTAACACTCCAGGTCTTCGTTGCCGATACGGGCCGACGCGCAGGCCAAGTGATGGTGTCATTGAGCTCGCCCTCTGCGTCTGCTTTGGGCGCCGCACTGGATGATCGCACGCAAGACTGGTTTGCTGCCGTGCTAAAAGATCTTGAAGGCTCCCGTGAATACCAGCACGGCTGGGCCATGCAGTGTGAATCGTATTACACCGCCGCGCAGTAAGCTTTAACTCAGGGCCGCCCTCGGGTAGATTCCCGCGGGCGGTTATCTATCCCATCGACCACAAACGAACAATGGCGGCCCTTTTGCACCAAAGTTCTAACCCACTTCAAACCGACTGCGCTTAACCTTCAGCCGGCCGGGCAACCTTCGCGCATTGTCGGCGCTCACACTTGGCATTCATTCATGGATTCAGGCAGACTTAACAGCCGCCAAGTCGCAGCATTCAGATCAGGGCTCATATGACCGGCATTACGGTAGAAGGCACAACAGCCAAAGGCTTTGAGCCCATCCGCTCGTTATTCGAGCAAAACATGCACCGCTACCTCGAAGACAAAGCGCAACTGTGCATTTATGTGAAGGATCAATGCGTTGTCGATCTTTGGGCCCGACCATCGGATGAACCCGCCTTCGATGGCGATGCCTTGATCAACGTGTTCAGCAGTGGCAAGAGTCTTGAATCGATTGCACTGGCCTGGCTCGTGTCAGAAGGCAGGCTCCAACTGACGGACCCTGTTACGCGCTATTGGCCAGACTATGCAGCGCAAGACAAAGCCCGACAAACCATCGCCGATGTCATGCGTCACGAAGCAGGCCTTGCGGCACTCAACCAAGCGTTAGACCCAAAAGATCTCCACCGCGATCGCCTCAAGGACAATACGATTGGCGCGATTCTCGCCGCCCACCCGACCCAATATCGTCCAGGCGGCATCGAGGCCAGCCGGGATTATCATGCGCTCAGTCGCGGCTGGATTGCCAATGAGATCTTCAGGCGTGCCGACGCACAGGGCCGAACGATGGGTGAGTTTTTTGAAACCGAGATCCGCAGCGCTTTTAACGCTGATCTTCATATCGGTGTGGCCAACGAAGACCTCAATCGCATCGCTCGATTGCGGCCCGTCTCAATCGGCAAGCACCTACTGCACAGTGCATGGCCCTTTACCAAGACTCGTAAAACCCACAACACGCTCTGGGTCTTACTCGGCCGCCTATTGAATTTCGCTCTGCGGGCGTTGATGTCACCCGGCATGCGTCCTAAAGAGGCGTTTAAAGACCTACCCATCATCCAAGCCTTCAATCATCCCTTGATCATCCAAGGCGAGACCCCTTCTGCCAATGCCCATTGTTCCGCGCGCGGGCTTGCTCGCATTGGCTCTGCGCTTGCCATGGGCGGTACCAGCCAGGACAAGATGTTACTCAACCCCGAGGCTTGGCAGGCTCTGCATGCCGAACCGATTACGCGCGACATGAATATTCAAACCAGTTTTACCCAGGGCGGCGTGGCTTATTTTAGCAAGGCCAATACCGGCGCCGGCGCAATGAACCGAGCACTCAATCAGGGCAGAGAGGGTTTCTATGGCTGGATGGGCCTTGGCGGATCAATTTTTCAGTGGCATCCTGAAAAGCAAATCAGCCTCGCGTTCGTGCCCACATCATTACATCTGCTGGACCTAGTCAACGAACGCGGCAAAACCTACCAAACTGAAGTTTTACGATGCGTGGACGAGGCAAAGTAAGACCTGCGCCCTCCGCTGTCATCGTTAAAAACGCGTGACGTTCTGAATGCCGGCTAACATTATAAAGCGGCCTTCACTTCCCTCAGCAGTTCTATGGTTTTTAGACTCTGTATTTGATCCGCGCTCATGTTTCGAACAATCACCTCGGTATAGCCTTGCTGCTTGAGTTGGCCCAGCTGATCCGAGACCTCAGCAACAGAGCCGACGACCAGCGCCGCCTCCGGAATGCCGCGATAGCCAGCTGCAAGATACGGCGCAACCGCCCGCTTCGCGGCTTGACTGGTTTCAGCAATCAATATATCTCGTCGGATCGCTGCCGCCCCCATCGCTTTAGAAGCCTCCGCACAGGCTGCTTGATATTGCTCGATAGCAGTCGCCGACTCGGCAGGCGTCAACGACGGCGCGGCCAGCCAGCCATCGCCTAATGTCGCAGCACGCGCAATCGCAGGCGCCACCAGAGCACCAACCCAGACTTCAACCGGTTCTGATGGCACGGGTGAGATTCGCGCGCGCTGAAGCTGCCAGTACTTGGATTCATCAACCGTCTCGCCGCGCCAAAGTGACTGCATCACGTTTAATGCCGCAACGAACAAACCGACCTGTTGACGCATATCAATACCCAGCGCGGCACCCTGCCGGGCATCGCCCAAACCACACTGCATAATAAACCGGCCTTTAGCCAGTGCTGAGAGCGTGCCCACTTGCTCGGCCAACAAAACCGGATTCCAAAGGGGCAGCAGATACAGCGCGCCAAAAGGCTTATCGCCCCATTCGGCAAGCATCCGAGCCAGCATGACATTATTTTGAAAGTACGGCGTTTTCGTCGAATGATGATCGCCAACAAACAGATGATCTAAACCCGCCGCATTGGCCGCTCGCGCGCGCTGGATCATCCAATCTGCCGCGAGGTTCGGCGCGACATTCGGGTAGGAAGAGCTCACAGAGATCCCAATCTTCATGATGCCACCTCTTTTTTAAAACGGACTTTTTTTAAAACGGGCTACTTTTAAAACGGGCTAATTTTAAAACGGCCCTACCGTCTTTCGCTTTGTTACTCAGGACCTGTCCAAAAAAAACCAGCGCCCACGAACAATCAGGCGCTGGTTCTTAACGTTTCAACCAACCTCGCTGGTTTTTTGCCCCAAAACTATTGAACACGCCGAATGACGGCGGTCCCCCCTTCGGTCGCACCCTGATTCATGATAATCGAGTCCACGACCACCGAGCCTTCAGCCGCTGAACCCAAATTGTAGGTCATCGCCGCGACAAAACTGTGGTGTTCGGCGTGATAGCCCGAATCCGGAATCAGCCTCAACGCCACCTGATCCTCTGATTCTGTTGCAACTCGAAACTCCGGCTCCGTGCCAAGCGAGCAGTAATGCTTCACAACCAAATCACCTTCCTTTTCGGTATAGGTGGTCAACATTTCGACCCCATCTTCGATCAGCGTTTCAACCATGGTGTTGCCACCAGCAATCAAGCGGAACTCAGAGCGGGTATCAACCACTTCACCCGTCACCCGAGTCAATTTGCCTTCCCAAATACCTTCCATCTGCTTCATTTTATCGAACGCCGAATGGTGTTCTGCCAGCGCAGGCATTAACCCCGCGCCGCCCATGACAACGATTAAAAGACCTATTTTCCGGATCATACTTTTTTCCTTTCCTTAAGATTAAGCCCCTCACGCTTGCGCTTATCGAACATTACTCTCGATGTGCCGCTCGGACAACGACAAATGTTTTAAACCCAAACGCCTTCATCACGCCTCTAAACAACACGAAGCCGTCGCTACAACGTTATGATACCCTGCGCACACGCAACCGTTGCCGCGACCCCAGGGCGCGCTTGGGTCACCGTCACGGGTAAATCCAGCTGCCGCATCAAGCGCTCAAAGGGTTCGAGTTGATCTAATAATTGCACAGTAACTTGGCGAAGGGTTCCCGCAACAGCAAGGTCACGGCACGGGTGTGGGCTTTGGCCCCAATCGATGAAAAACGGCATCCTTGCGCCGTAAGCATGGCCCGAGACAAATAGCAGGCGCCACGTCAGTTGACCGCCGGTAATCGTCTCCCTGGACATCTCAAGCACCCTATGGCCAAACCCGAACGCTTCTAATCGCAGCACCAGATCCTCAAAACTAGAACAGCGCACGGCAAAGGTTCGCAAGTGCGGTGTGGTATACCCCAACAGCTGCTCTGCTAGCGTTCCGGACAACCCTTGCGTCGGATCAGGCGCGATCACTTCCAAATAGCAATCCTCGGCAAGTCCTAGCAAAGCATTACGCGTTCCCTGGCTTGGGTGACGACCACCATCTATCGCCGGCAGCCCGAACTGATTTTTGACCCACGCTTTCCCCTGGTCCAAATCGGACGCCCCGAGCATAAGGTGGTCAATCTGGTAATCCGTGGTTGCTACATTGCGCGCCAAAACATTCTCCTGCGCAGGGGGTGTCCGCGTTTCAACCGCTGGTCGCGCCACGCCCTTGCCATGAATCTCGCTTTGAGAACCATGATTGACGCGCTCCAGCGCCATGCCTTGACACACTTTAAAGCCAAATGCGTATTACCTCAAAAGATTGCACAGAAACAAACCCGATTGAATTAGACTCAACCACTCACCTCGCTGGAGATCGCTCAAACCATGAAACACGCCATATTCATCAGCCTCGCATGTTTGATCACCCTGCCGATATCGGCGAGTCTCAACTACCAAGAACCGGTCGAGGCAATCGCAAACCTCGCAAAAGCACAATTGGCGCCAAGTGTTCGCGTCAACAGCAAAGGCACGACCATGCTTTTGCTCACTCGAGCGCTCTACCCCCCGATCGCGACTCTCTCAGAACCTGAATTACGATTAGGTGGCCTCAGGGTCAATCCTCAGAAAAATATTGGTAGCCGGGTGCGCTACTACCATGATATCCAAGTACAAGCCTTGAGCGGCACGGATCAAGGCGCGACGGTCAATTCTAAGCCGGCTGATCCTACCATCGCGACACCCGTCTCCGGGCTACCCCAACAACCACGCCTGGCTTATTTTACTTGGTCACCCGATGAACAAACCGTTGCCTTTACCCATACCAGCAGGACAGGCGTCGAACTTTGGATTTTGGATATTGCAAGCGCCAAGGCTAGAAGGCTTTCAGCGCAACCGCTTAATGCGAACTTAGGCTCACCTTTTACCTGGGCCGCAGACAGTCAATCGATCTTAACCAAGGTTGTTCCTTCGACTCGATTGGCGCTCATCGACGCCGATCGCTCAGTGCCAACTGGGCCGACCGTCTCGGTCAGTCAAGGTGAAAAAGCTCAAAATCGGACCTATCAAGATCTACTAAAAAGCCCAGCTGATGCTTTTAATTTTGAACAACTCACCCGATCTGAGCTGTATCGAATTACCCTGAAGGGTCGAGCAACACGCTGGCAATCGTCCGCCCTCTATGCGTCGGTTGAGGTCTCGCCAAATGGCGAATATGTCATGGTGACTCAAGTAAAACGCCCTTTCTCCTATTTAGTCCCTTATTACCGTTTTGCCGCAGAGACCAATATTCATACCGACAGCGGCAAGCTCGTGACCCAGCTCATCGACCGGCCGGTTGAGGAGACCCGCGCTAAAGGTTTTATGGCGACCACACCCGAAAAACGCGGTTTTGCATGGCGTGCTGATCAGGCCGCAACAATCACTTGGGTTCAGGCGCTGGACGACGGCGATCCAAAACAAGTCGTCCCGTTTCGCGATGAACTCCTCGAACTTGAGGCGCCTTTTAAAGGGGAACCGAAATCGCTCATTAAAACCCAGAACAGACTACAGCGTGTTCATTGGGGCAACGCCTCGATCGCCGTGGTCGATGACATCTGGTACGACAATCGCAATACCAAAAGCTATGCATTTGATCCAACGCACCCTGAATCGGGCGCCACAATCTTATTCGATCGCAATCTTCAAGATGAGTATAACGATCCTGGTCAGTTCGCAAAGACCCGAAACACCCTGAATCAAACGGTACTAGTCCTTGATGCGGGCAAAGGTTATTTACTCGGAAAGGGCTTCTCCGATGCAGGTCAGTTCCCCTTCGTTGACACGATTGACTTCCGGCTTGGCACAACGCAGCGGCTGTACGAGTCGGCCTATACCGATCGGATTGAGCGGCTACAGAGTGCGATCAATCTAAACGCTGGCACCTTGCTTGTGAGTATCGAATCCCCAAGCACCTATCCCAACTACTACCTCAGAAATATTCGCGCGCCTTCCCTGACTCAGGTTACCGATTTTGAGAACCCTTATGCGGCGCTGGCTAATACGCAAAAAACGCTGCTGACCTACCAGCGAGAGGATGGGTTAAGTCTTTCCGGCACTTTGTATCTGCCCGATACCTATCAAACTGACTCGGGGGAGCGGCTCCCGCTCTTACTTTGGGCCTATCCCGTAGAGTACAAAGACGCCCAAAGTGCTGGACAAACGACCTCCAATCCCAATGCCTTTACCTATCCTTATTACGGCAGTCCAATCTTCTGGGTAACCCGAGGGTTTGCCGTTCTGGATGATGCGGCCTTCCCAATTGTCGGCGAAGGCGATACCGAGCCGAATGACAGTTTCCGCCGACAGTTGGTGGCCAATGCCGCCGCTGCCATCAAGGCCCTCGATCAACGCGGCATCATCGACCCGACACGGGTTGCCGTTGGCGGGCATTCCTATGGCGCCTTCATGGTGGCCAACTTGCTCAGCCACTCTAATTTATTCGCAGCTGGCATTGCGCGCTCTGGCGCCTACAACCGAACCTTGACGCCCTTCGGGTTTCAGCGCGAACAGCGCAGCTATTGGGAGGCCCCGGAGGTGTATTACGACATGTCGCCCTTTATGCATGCCGATAAGATGAAGACACCGCTTTTGCTCATTCATGGCGAAGCCGACAATAATTCTGGGACCTACCCCATGCAAAGCGAGCGTTACTTTAACGCTCTAAAGGGCTTGGGTGCACCAGCGCGGCTCGTGATTTTGCCTAAGGAGAGCCACGGTTATCGGGCTCAAGAAAGTATTCTGCATATGCTCTGGGAGCAGGACGAATGGTTGCAACAACACCTGTCGGCAACTCAAACAACGCCATAGTAGGTTGAGTGATCCGCCGATGCATTCAGGCTCGATTCTGATTTTCAGGACTGACAGGGCCCTGCACTCAACCAAGGCCTGAGGCTTTTTTGTTTTCGCCGTTCGCGCAGCGCAGTTATCTTGAGACTTGAGAGACTTAGCTGCGACCAGCGCTTTAACTCGTTGCGAATCTCTGATTAACTTAGAGTTGGTGTTAAAGGCCTGCTTTTGATGTCGCTACCCCACCCCATGGATCACATCAGTGTTCGTCAACTGCGGTTTGACTTTGACCGGGACGAGACGGGTTGCGTTTGGAGTCAAAGCTCCCCGGAATTTTCCATCTTCATCAATGCGCTTGGACTCCATGTACCTTATTTCGAGCGATTTCTGATCAAGGTCATGCGGCAATACCGCAGCGAACTGACCGATCCTGCACTTGCACTAGACGTTCAAGCCATCATTGGCCAGGAGGCCCATCACGCCTTCAATTTTATCCGTTGGAATCAAGCCTTGTGCGCCCGCTATCCGGAACTACGTCGCCTTGAACAGTCCGCTGAATCATTTTTTCAAACTGCGTTTGACGCCCGCAGCAAGCGGTTCAAGGTTGGGTTTACGGCAGGCTATGAAACCTTCACCTTTTTAGGCGGCATGATTATTCTGGATCGCTATGAAGCATTAATGGGCGAAGCAGACCCAGATCTTCGAGCCCTCTGGGTCTGGCATCAGGTTGAAGAAGTGGAGCATGGTGCCGTTGCTTTTGATTTTTACCAAGCCCTGTATCCAGATGAACAGTGGTATCGCAGGCTCATGATCCTGCAAGCTTTTATCCACATCAGCTGGCAAACCTTTAAGGCCTACCGGTACATGATGAATCGCGAAGGCTATTATCGCTCAGTTCGAAAAGCCATTAAGGGTTGGGGGTTTTTCTTTGGTTTTGCCCGGGATCTTGCTCGCAGCGCTCTGCCCGTTTTTTCGCGACACTACCACCCGCGAACACATCCGATTTGCAATGACAAACAAAACCCGGTGGCAGTTGCTTGGCGAGACTATGTGCTGGCGGGTGGCCAAGCAGAGCACCTAGATTCAAAGACGAGCCAGCACTTGTCTGCCCCGTGATAACCGCGCTCTAAAACCAACCGAGGCCCATCATGAGCAATCTTCATCCCCCATCAAACCGGCTTTGTTTTACCGTCATTGGCCACGCTATGACGGTGTTGTTTATCGGACTGGTTGCTGGGGTTTTCCTTATTTTTTCGCTTTTAGATGCGGTGACCCTTTGGCCACTACCCGCTTGGGAGGTCAGTATCCCCGGCTCGACTCGGGGCTGGCAAGCCGCGCATGTCGGGGGTATTTTAAACGGCGTGATGATCGCCGCCGGCGCGCTACTCATGGCCAAACTACAACTTGAAGGTCAGTCCGCGCGCTGGGTTGGCTGGGGGCTCATCATCACGGGCTGGGCCAATACGATCTTCTACTGGGCTGGGAACTTTGCGCAAAACCGCGGTCTTTCGGTCAGCGCAACGCCTTTCGGCGAGGGCGATCTGGCCGGCGCCATTGCATTCTTAGGCGGTGGGGTTGGCATGTTTTTTACGTTTGTCGCCATTGCCCTATTAGGACGCCGCGCCTTTGAATTGGCGGGCCAAGCGGCCAACACTGCGGATTCATAAAAGCCCGACCGGACACTTTGGGCAACCGCTATAATCCTGGTCGCACAATCTTCTAGATTGTCCACCTTACCCATCTCCCAATAAGTCCTCAGGCTTTCAAGGTTGATCTTCTGGGCACGTCAATGAATACTTTACGCATGTTATACACAACCCCTTACAAAGCCACCTGCCGACGCCTGCTCGGCCTTGCAACCGCCCTGATTGTTGTCGGTGCCGATGCGGCACCACGCCGACTGGCTTGTCTGTCTGAAACCGGTCAATCTTCTGCCCGATATTGGTCAGAACAAGCAAAAAACAACCGTAATTTTGGCAACTTCGATAAAGCCAACCAGTTTGAACAAAATGCGGCTTACTGCGAGGCGTCAGAGTATGGCAGAAAAGTTGTGGTTACCTTCGATGCGGGACCAAACGCCGTGGATATCCAATCGGCGGATTTTCAGCTCTATACCATCTGCGGGTTTGAAGGTGGCGATATCATCCCGGCAAAAATCAACATGGCAGAAGACACCTACACCGTCTCTTATTATCATAACTACTACCGAATGATGCGCTACTTCCACATAGACCGAGACAGCCTGGCCGCGGGCTTTGTAGACCAACGCGATTTCCAGTGTCGATTCGAGTCTTATGATCTCTCAGATAAATTAATGTAAGCCGCGAGTGGCACCCTAACGACCGGTACTACCGTGTTTTAAACCCAACGCGCGATGTCTGGCCGGGTTAACGATGGCCTTGTCGCCGCCAACAAATTCTGCCGCCCAGGATGGCGTTCGACGCGCGCTCACCCATCGGCTAAAAACGGATCCCGAATTCGAGCGTTGACCGAACTGTGTTTAATCGCGCGCGTCAGGCGAAAGCGCTTTGAATTGTTCTTTACGCGTCTGACGCAATACCTCGCGTTCCTCAGGTGACAGCGCAGCCCTTTTTTCCTTGCGCATCTCACGCAAAACCTCGCGATCCTCAGGTGAAAGCGAGTCCCATTTTTCCTTACGCGTCTCACGCAAAACCTCACGTTCCTCGGGTGACAGCGCGGCCAACTTTTCTTTGCGTGTCTGACGCAAAACCTCGCGTTCCTCGGGTGACAGTGCGTCCAACTTTTCCTTACGCGCCTGACGAAATGCCTCGCGCGCCTCGGGTGACCGCGGCAGCATCCGGCCACGACCCTCACCACGGTTTTCAGAATCCAGCTTCCGCGGTCGATCTGACTCTAATGCGCGCCGCTGCGTCATCCGTTGTGCACGTTCGGACGGGGATAACCCGTCTAACTTAGCCTTTCTTTCTGCGCGCTTCTGATCCCGCTGCTCGGGTGTCAGCGCGGCCCACTGCGCTCTGCGCTCTGCGCGTTGCATTTTCTCAGCAGCCTCACTCTGAGCGTTCGACGCTGGCTGCGACAGCTGCGCTGGGTCTGAAAAAACAGGGTCTACCAGCAAGCAACCGGCCAAAACCATGATAAATGTTTGGCAAAGGTTAATTTTTAACATCGCGATCCTCCAAATTGACAACCCCATTACAATGACCTGAGTTGCCTGAACCGAAGCTGAATTCGGCTGCGTTGCCACAACTTGGCTGCTAGCCAATCAAACGCTTCAAGCGGCTTACATTGGATCGGTTGCAGGCGCCCCCCGAGAAGAGTCATCCGCCATCATCATAGCCTCAGACAAGCTCTCCAACATGTGGATCCGCTTTGCATCCGTCTTCTTTACATCTTTCATTTCATTGGGGTCGGCGTCCAGGTGGAATAACTGCTCTTCGCCCTTACTGTTACGCGTATAACGATAGCCATCTTTTACCAGTGTTCGCGTTCGTGCGGGTATGGGCGTCAGTTTAGCGGTCACCAGCGGCACATCATCCTCGATCAAAACAAAATCCCGCACGGATGTGGCCGGCGCGGCAATGGTGGGCAGCAAGCTATGTCCTTGAAGCCCATCGTAGGCCTTAATCCCGCAAGCCGCCATCAGGGTCGGTCCAAGATCAATGGTTGAGGCCAGGGCCTGTGTCCTGCCGGCGGCATGCCCCGGCACTCGAATTAAGAGCGGCACTTGCAGCGTGCCCCGATAGTGCATGAAGCCTTTTAAAAACAAGCCATGCTCGCCCATCATATCCCCGTGATCCGAGGTAAAGACAATAATGGTA
>Ga0115566_10004759_pt1 | contig 10755 bp, 8 predicted proteins | sample COGITO_mtgs_1204_3_FD_87173 | JGI IMG/M metagenome (GOLD analysis project Ga0115566, IMG submission 87173) | Pelagic marine microbial communities from North Sea - COGITO_mtgs_120405 | ecosystem: Environmental > Aquatic > Marine > Epipelagic | place: Germany:Helgoland, sampling site Kabeltonne...
CATGGTACCGTTTCGAGACGCGATCAGTTCCATAGAATGGTCACGGATGCGATGAGTGTGGCTGATTTGGAGGTAGAGGCTCGGATCGCGAGCAAGGTGTGCAAGGGTGTTATCCTGGATCGCAAGGCGGCGATGGAACGATAAAAATACAATATATATTCATTATTATATGGATTTTACACAGTCTCATTGTTTGAATCGCTAGAGTTGTCTTCGGTAATCACCTCAAGTAGAAGATTATGTTCGCATCCATCATCAATAGTATCTACAATCGTGCGTGATAATAACCTGTTGTTACACTGGCGCATCCGTTTAGATATATTTATAATCGCTCGCACATCGTCATCACATGAACTGTACGATTTAACTGTTGATGACAATGTTAGGACCAGATTATCAAACTCAAAATGCATTTCATCGAGGCGGTCGCGGTCGGCTGCGCATGTAGGGCAATTCAACTGTCTTATCGTGCGATATTCACATAGACATGCACGCCCCTGTTGCCACTTCCCAAAACCTTCAATGCATTCATTGCATTCGATGAAGAGTTCAGAAATTACCTCTTTTTTCAGACAAGAGCAGTCGTTGACGAAGAACTTAGAATCGCTTGGGGATGTCATTATGTATTTGTGTTGTCAATACTAGTATACAGTATTGGTTCAATTTTTAGTAATTCATATGTATTCGAATATATATATATATATATATGAATGTGTTATAGTACAAAATTAAATCACTGGGTAACTGGCCTGCATGAGCATACCACATTGCCCTGCACCGTTGTTGAACTCGCTTCCGCGACCGAGGTAGATGTATCCCTCGTCTCCCCAAGTGGTTCCCCAGGAGTTCTTTACGCGATAGTAATCGACACCATCCATGGTGCCGTAACCTACTGTGAGGACGCCGTGGTCGAGCGAAGTACCACATGAACCAGTGAAGACGCCAGACGTATATAGTTGGAAATCCTTCTGATCGGCCTCAATGGCGATGGATACGGGTTGTTTGGCAAGAGCGTCCATCATGTCAGCGTCAGAGTTAGGGGGGACATCGACGAATGACTGAACCTTGGATCCAATGACGTTCTCGCATGTAGTCATACAATCTCCAGCGGATTTGGTGTCACCGGAAGTGTATTCGTAGTCCTCTTCGGCGCAAAGACCGTTATTGTATTCGATCCATGAGAATGCGTTGTCCATGAGACCGCCGTTGCAGCCCATATCCTTTCCGTGATTTTTGCGGTTGTCGCAGGAAACGAGTTGTTGTTCGGAGAAGGATTCGAGGTTACCATTCTTGATGAAGTAGGCTCCCTCGAGGGAACCAGTGGTGGAGAATGACCAGCATGAGCCACATTGGCCTTGGTTTTTCACAGGCGTGACGGCTCCTGCATCGACCCAATCTACGGATGCGGGTTGAGAACAACCTCCGCTGGTGGCGCGACAGGGCGCAGCACCACGGAGGTGGGAGATCTCAGAAGGCTTTTGGTTTGCATCAAATCCGAGGAAGTCTTTAAACTCAGAGATAGTCATTCCTGAAAACTGGTTGTGACCCAGAGTGTATGTTAGGTTACGTGCATTGGTTGTCTCAATATGCTTGTCGTTTTCGACCCATGCGGCAAAAGTGCCGTATTCGTGTGCGTGGTTGATGAACTTGACATCGTGAGTGTCGACCCAATCGCTAAAGCGGTCTTGAAGAGTATTTGCGGAAACAGATCCTAAAGCTACAAGGGAGAGTAAAAATAGTCTTGCGATCATTTTATTAAACATATATATTAAAATCTACCTATATCGATTTACCCCGTTGAGATGTAAATTGAGATATGTTCCATTTTAGTATGTTATATGGTGTCATTTACAACCCTCTCTAACATTGAAATATCTATTTTGGGAAGGGAAGTATGTGCTTCCCAGAAATATCGACAGAATGCCCATGTAAAATCACAGTGGTCTGGATAGTATTCTGGACACGTTTTGAGGAGGCGTGCATACACCTTGTGTGGGAGTAATGATAGGCTCCTTGGTGGGAGGACGTAGCATAATTGAACCTGAGGTGATACAGGACGAGCGGTATTTTCGCAAATAAACTGTGTATCGAAGTATGGTATATTGCGTATCAAATCTTGGAGTAGAGGTGGATATTGATATTTGTATGTCCATCTCCAATCGGGACAGGATGTTGTATAATATCGAAAAGTCCATTCCAGTCCCTCAAGATAGTTCCTACATATCTGCTGAATTCGCTCATCATCAGGTTCTGTATGGAACAGTGTTGTATAGTATTTGTACCGAAATGCGGGGTCGTCTGGTTGTAGATGTTTTTCGACAGTCCGTTCGTAGCAAGGGATGCTTTGGAATTTGTCGTATTTCATTTCAGGGGTGCTACAATCTTGTAATGCATATCGTTTTTCCCGTTTGTTGCGAAGTTCTAATTCGGAACGTATATAATCCGTTTCGCACTCTGCTAAAGCAGAGATTACGACCCGTAGGTTTTTCCAGATTATTTTTTCTGGATCTCCGTTTTGTGGAACATGTATGATACATTTTTCGGTTTTTCCTAAAGTATGTCGGTAGTGATTGAGGAGTTTGTCTATTCCTCCTGTACGTATGTTGAGTGCTGGAAAATGTGGCAGAAAGTCGTTGCCCAAAAAGAAGCACAAGAATATGTAGTCGCGTAGACGTCCGTTGTGCAGCGCCTGTGACACGGGTGTGTTGCCCATCATGTCTGTGACTATGTTCTTCGCCAGACGTGGAATATCTAGCATATAGTTTTGTTCTGGTTCTAGGTCCGCGCTGATAGATTTGATAAACTCTGGAGTTTCTCTAAATAGGTATAGGTTGTTGCATATGGGTATATGGTTGATCGAAAGCATGATTAAATCTGCATCTAGTCCGTATATGACGGTATTCGCGTTGGTATGCGTGTCTGCATGATCGCGAATGTGTTGGAAAATCTTGTGTTCTCCTTCGCCTGCAATGTCTGTTGCAGAAACAATGATATTAATGTTTGACTGATGTTTTTTGAAATGTGTTTCGATTTCTGTGTTGAGTTGCTTCATGAAGCCCGTTCCTGGTGTGATTGAAGCGGTGCTCCATTTTTCTTCGTCCTTGTTGAAGAGTGTGTTTGTGATTTTGGATTGAAACCATGATTTGTATCTGCGTGTGCGCTGTTGGTCTAGTTTCGCCAGGGGTGCGACCCCGTCGAATGCTATAATTACAGTGTCTGACGGGTTTACAACGGTTATATATTCTTCGATTTTGACAATGACTTTTTGTATCAACTCTTTAGCGATATTATTATTTTTTTCTTCGTCTGTCATGCCATAGAATGCATCATATATAATGGAATTACAGTCCATATAGAGGTTATGCATTGGCATAGTTTGGCTTAAGTATTTTTGTAGTATTTCTGGGTGATTTTTTACGATGTATAAGAAATAACTTGGTATTCCCATGGTGTCTGGATAATAGATGTCAATAAAGTAATACTACTTTTGACGTATGTTAAATAAAAACGACATTATATGTCTATATTGTTTCGATTAATGTGTCGTCTTTCTAGTATAGTCGTATGTGACGTCAATAAAATATATTTACATATATTACATATTCGGTCACTAGATAATGCAGAAGTCATTATCTACCTATGCATTAAACACCTCCAATTTTGTAAATACATCCATGCAAACTGCTCACAATCATGATGACATTCGATATTCGCTTACAACTAGATTAAATCGATTTACTGAGATTATCCAGCGAACATATATATACATAAATGATAACAGAAAGAAAAGTATTATTAAAGGTAATGATTTAAAAATGAGTGTATCAGAGTTGCGAACAGTGCGAACGACTGGTATGGATATACTTACGAGACTCAATAATATCCAAGATGATGAGTACGACAATATTATATCTGATATACAACACATGAATACAATGCTGTCAAATATCATCAAAAAATGGGGGACGGGAAGTTTTGTGGATTTTCTCTATGTATGCTTCGGCAAGGAATATCGCTCGTCTATTCTTGCCGATGTTAATCCTGATTTGGTTGTATTTCTTGAAAAACAGTTTCACCCCCTGCGATATGAGATTCATAAATTAGATACACGAACCACAACAAAGTCCGCGACGTTTGTTCCTGATCTTTCTGTCGACTGTAATGTTTTCAATATAATGGAAACCGGAAATACCTTTGACGCGTTCGATATATCGACACAGGGTGCAGATGGTTGTCTTTCTGTCCAAGTATGTGGGATGGTTCTATACATTAAGAATCCCATGAAGGGAGTGGCTATGTTCGTCACAGGAATGATGGATGATATGGATATTGAACTTGTAAATAGTGCATATATCAATGCTAGGTATATGGATTGTCACAGTTCAGTGCCGCCAGAATTACAAGGTCATGGATTTATCAACTTTTTGCAATGCATGAACATGAAAGAGTGGGTAATTCGCAAAGAATCTTCATCAATGTACCATGCGTACAATGGATATCTCACAAACATGTCTATATTCAAACGTCAGTCTCTTATCTCAATGTCGAATGATTTTTTCGCCCGACCATTGATTGCCAAACGTGATATATTATTGGCTCTCCTATTAACTGCTCATGAATGTGGAAATGATAATCGATATATAGCCTATTTTTTGTATGATTTAATGACAACCGATGATACGAACGTCAGTGGAGATACATCACGTACTCTGGATAATAGTGACCAAACCGAGTTAATTAATAGTTTCACCTGGAAAATGCATGAACTTTTTAACCGTTCTATCGTGGATACGGTGTCGTACATGAAAAAGGTTAATAAACTCGATACTTCAAAGGTTAATTTGGAACAACAAATTTGTCTTATGCGTACAACCGACAGTGTGAAAGAAAAGGCGTTAACCAAACTGCGCGAGATCAAGTCAAAACCTGATGATAATGGAACGAAGGCGCGTCAGTATCTTGATGGGCTTTTGAAGATACCATTTGGCATTGTTCGTCGTGAGACGGTAATGGATGCATCTGGTAAGATAAAAACCCTTTTTGGTGAGGCTGTCAAGGTTTCCCCCAAATTGTCCAAGATGGTACCCCCAGGACTAAAAATGAACCTATTGGATATTCGACATGTTCTTCGTGAGTTTATGGAAGTAGATGATATGGAGATTGGTCGAGCATCTATGTTACGAGACGTGTTGGCATGGTTGAAGAAACTGCCCAAGAAAGATGTCATTAATGTGATATCATTACTAGTTGGTCAAGAAACGCTTGCATGTATAAACATGACTAAGATGCATCTTATCGATGACGTTCGTGATACGATTCTGGGCGAGATGGTAGATACGAGCGTGATCGTCGGAGCGCATCGCCGACTAGACAAGACCCATGTTGCCGTTATTGCTAAGATCGACAAGCTTTTGACACAGTTTAAAGAAGTGACTGATTATATGTCCAATGTATCTAGAGCACTTGATGATGCAGTATATGGACATACCTTAGCCAAGTCACATGTCATGCGTGTAGTTGGGCAATGGATTTCAGGCGAACAAGTAGGTCACTGTTTTGGGTTTGAAGGTGCACCAGGGTGTGGTAAGACGTCTCTGGCCAAGTACGGTTTATCAAAATGTTTGCGTGACGAAAATGGTGAACCGCGACCGTTTGCAATGATTGCAATTGGTGGTGATGCGAACGGCAGTACGTTACATGGACATGGATATACATATGTGGGTTCAACCTGGGGGAGCATTGTACAAATATTGATTGACAAACAATGTATGAATCCGATTATCTTTATTGATGAACTAGATAAGATATCTAAAACGGAACATGGTCGCGAATTGGTTGGAATATTGACCCACATGTTGGATCCTACTCAGAATGATAAGTTCCAGGACAAGTATTTCGCTGGTGTTGATATCGATCTATCCAAGGTATTATTCGTCTTGTCATACAACGACCCAGACCAGATTGATCGGATCTTGTTAGACCGTATTCATCGCATCAAATTCGCACACCTGTCGTTGTCGGATAAGATACATATTGCACGTAAATACACCCTGCCTGAGATATATTCTGATATGGGTCTGTCTGGGTCTGTCAATATATCTGATGAAGTTGTTCGATTTATCGTGGACAATTATACATGCGAAGCAGGTGTTAGAAAACTTAAGGAAAAATTATTTGAGATTGTGTCTGAAGTTAACTTGGGAATGTTGACGGGAACAACCCCCCAACTATCTCCAGTTACAGTGACAATCGACGACGTGAAGAACATCTATTTCAAAGATCACAATCCTGTGATTGTAACACAGGTTCCATCAGAACCTCGAGTTGGATATGCAACGGGATTATGGGCGAACTCACTTGGTCAAGGAGGCGCATTACCCATAGAGGCTTGTTTTTTTCCAGGTGGTGAATTTTTGCGTCTCAAGTTGACAGGACAGCAAGGAGACGTTATGCAAGAATCAATGAATATTGCGATGACATTAGCATATAGATTAACACCCAAAGAACGGATTGACGAATTAGCAATCAAATATAATGGTAGTGTCAAATATGGTGTGCATGTAAACGCTCCTGGAGGTAGCGCAAAAGACGGGCCGTCAGCAGGCTCTTGTATCACTGCTATTGTCTTCAGTCTATTGACCGAAAGACCTATACGCGAGCGGTTCGCAGCCACAGGTGAAATTCAATTAGATGGCAAGATTACTGCTATCGGAGGGTTAGAACTGAAGATATTAGGTTCATTAAAGGCAGGTGTGGTCGACTATTGTTATCCTGTAGAGAACCAACGAGATTTTGACAAGTTTTATGAGAAACATGGAGAGACACTCGAAGTTGTTTCTGCGCGGTTTCATCCTGTAGAGACTATTCATGAACTTATTGAGCTCATGGTAATGGATCAAGATGTACGGTTGAAAGTAGTCGAAAACTTAATAGATGTCCCAATGAGTTCTATGTAGGTAATATAGCATTACTTCGTAAATATAATGTCACATAGTACTATACTAGCGAAGAACCATGAACAATACCCAAGATATGTTACGTCCAGCAAATATCTTAGTTTTGGTTACATTTTATATGCCATTGATAATATCCATTACTGTACTATCATGGGGCATCATCATGCAAAGTTCGAAAGGTTTCGTCTACCTCCTATTTATGTTGGGGATGTCAGTAGTTCGTGAGTTTATATTGTCCTATTCTGGACACCCCGAGAATAATCCATTAGATATGCTTAAACCAACCAATATTTGCAATACTATTAACTATAGTAAACATGGAAACAACACATTCAGTATATTTATGTTATCATTTACAACAGCGTACTTAAGCATGCCGATGTTTATCAACTCATCTGTGAACTGGTTATTTGTAGGTTCTTGTATTGTCGGTATTATTATGGATATTGGTGTACGGACGAAAGCAGGATGTTCAATATCATCAAGCGCGATCTTCACAAACATGGTTGGAGGTGTTATATTGGCTATGACTATAGTGGGTCTCATGACTGCAAATGGAGGAGAAAAGTTCTTATTTTTCAATGAGATCCAGAGCAATAAAGTCGTGTGTTCTCGACCAACAAAGCAACAGTTTAAATGCAGTGTATATAAGAATGGTGAGTTATTGACAAACACGACTGTGTAATATATATGATAGATAGTTTCAAGACATGAAATATAATTTTAGATGTTTTGAAATATGTGACACTTACTTAGACTTAGGATGATGTCTTAGCAGGTCGGAAGAATATGTGATTATTTGTAATAAGCCATGATTTAAAATCTTGTATCAACATGGAACGATGCATACTATCTGCAAGCATTCTTATATTTCCTCGCGATGAAAACACTTGTATGAACTTGTTGTATACATCGGATAGAGACATATCATTGTACTTGTCTAGGATTGTAATAGGTTGTTCATTATATTTTTTATGTTTATTTACCATATTGTGAAAATTATGCATAAACTCCCTCATCAGGGTCTTGGATGATGTGTCAACTGTATGTCTATCTAAATATTTTTGGGCATGTGAACGGCATTCTGGACAGGGGAGCAACCCACATATTCGATAGATATAACTATATATTTTTTTTCCCACATGAGAGAACTCCTTTTCCGATGCATGTTCAATGATAGTATGAAACAATGTCCATATTGGTGGACCCCATGTGTAACTCATTGTCTATCATATGTTTAGATTATATATATATAGACTATAACGCTAATTATATAAGAAGATATAAGATAATATCTATATAGAGCGAATACCTAGGTTAAGAAATGTCGGCTAGTGACATGGTATATTTTTACACCAGTTTGGAAAACGATACAGAAAGTGATACAGATGACGATAGTAATTCGCAAGGGGGGCGGTGTATGATAACCCAATCACCACTTAATACAGATCATGTTATGTTAGAATGTGGACATAAGTTTAACTACGACGCAATATTCAACGATATATATAACCACAAGAAGCGATTTCATGAGTTGGAAACATCACGTTTAAAAGGTACGCAAATACGCTGTCCATATTGTCGTAACATTCAAAATTGTCTTTTACCATGTCCATCTGGAAAAAAAATGATATGTGGAGTAAATGTCGCTGTGAATATACCTCAAGAACAGGTCATCCATATGCGAACCCCATCTATGTATTGGTTAAATTATCGACAGTTTGCTAGAGGATACTGTTGTCATGGTGTTGATAATATTGCGGGGTTGGCTACATCATGCACTGAAGTGAACTGCTCTGATACGATGGTCATATACAATGATGTAGATGAACGGGTATACTGTAAGGCTCATCTTAAGGAAACCTTTACATATATTTTTAATAATAATATCGCCAACGCTAAGAAAGAAATCGCGCATGAGAAACGCGAAATAGCGTCTATTGTGCGACAGGAAAAACTTCTTGCTAAGAAAAAAGCAGCTCTGGTTGAAAAACAAGATATTACACAAAAAACAATGGGGGAAGTACAGAGTTGGTATTCAAGCAAAATGTTTATAGCACAAACCTCCATTAACATTAATCCAGTTCCCGAAAACGTAGTTGTATCGCAATCTATTAATATCCCCAACGCAACGCATGCGCCGACAAATGGAGTGACAACACCAGCAGGTTATGAAAAACCTGTAAACAGATGTCTTGCAATTACAATTCGACATAAGACGAGATGCGCATCGAAGGCGGTTAAAGGATGTATTTATTGCTCGCGTCATAAGGCGATAGGATGAAGTTGATAGAATACATATATTATTATGTAAGTGTATCATAATTGCATTATGTTGTGTATAACACTACAAATATATGTGTAATTCATATAAACATTTTGTGAGGGTATAATATACTTATCATATTTGGTGATATTTAATTACATATATGGAAACAAAAGAAGAACTAGTTAAGAGTATCCGCGAATGGATTTCTCTTGACTCTGATATTGCAAGGTTGCAATCCCAACTCAAAGAAAAACGCGCACAGAAAAAACGCAATTCAGAGAATTTGGTCACCACCATGAAAGATAATAATATCGATTGTTTTGATATTAATGGTGGGGCTATTTTATACAAACGAAGTGTCGTTAAAAAACCATTAACTGGAAGGACGATTCTCCCCCTTCTAGAAAAGTATTTTGCAGAGAGTAATGTTAAACCAGAAGAGTTGACTAAGTTTTTGATGGATAATCGAATAGAGAAGGTGAACGAGACGGTGCAACGAAAGATAGATAAATAATATATGCAAATGAGTTAGACAAATATACTCTATACTATATAGATTTATAGTATGGAGAATAATAATATATTAGACCCACATACATCAATTGTTGACGATGATAATCTGCCTAATAGCATGTTTCAAATGACATCAGATATTTCCGATCTTGTAGATAATATTTCTTCGGGAGGTGTTGATGCTGTTCGGTATCCTATTGATAGTTCTATGTATACAGATGTGAACTACCATACTAGAGAATACCCTATCGTATGTATTCACCTGTGTGTATATCAACGACAGGTTGATTTACAAAAACACCCATTTATTCAATATGTATTACGTCTTGAAAATGGTGAAATGGGGTTTTACAACAAACCATTTTTCAATTCGGTTGAGGGTAATCTCTACATAGAAGCAACTGCAATGTTGAAAGTGCTCATGGCTCATTATGGAAAGTTTCTTGTAGACGACGATATGTATGATTATACAGGGTTTCACAAGGATGGAAATGACGTATATATGTTCTTTGATGTAACAAAAAACTGGATTGCATATCACCTACTTAACATGTCAGACCCCTTTTGGACTATCATGATTCACGAGATTGTAGACAACCACACGGTATGTGGATACCCTATATCGGCAAATACAATTGATTTTTTCGAGAAACACCCTGAATTATCAAGCCTTGTTGACAGAGACAATAAGCCATATGCGTTGCCTCGAACAGGATACTCATTAGAAGACTCAACACACTTAGACCAAGTCCTTCTTTTTGGGAAACATGCTACTCCGTTGCCTGCTTTAGGTGGGGAGTATTTTCAGTTTATGACTAGTTATGCAGATTGTGTACACGGTAAAACAAAAGATGAATTAAAAGACAAGATTGTTGTTAGATACTATCTTATGTGTGATGACCCAATTAATCCTCCCGATGATATGGTCTACGAGGAAGACGGTATAGGCCATGAGGGGACTAGTTATCACGCATCTACCCCAGATGGACGATATATTTTGGCCGTGAAAAATTACAA
>Ga0115566_10004761_pt1 | contig 10755 bp, 10 predicted proteins | sample COGITO_mtgs_1204_3_FD_87173 | JGI IMG/M metagenome (GOLD analysis project Ga0115566, IMG submission 87173) | Pelagic marine microbial communities from North Sea - COGITO_mtgs_120405 | ecosystem: Environmental > Aquatic > Marine > Epipelagic | place: Germany:Helgoland, sampling site Kabeltonne...
AAGATAAAGGGGTACCCAAATTGTAAAAGTTGCTTAACCCATCCTAGATTAATTCTTAAAAGATTAATGTCTTTACGAATCATGAATAGACCAATTGGACATACTACAATAAGAACTAATATTTGAGCACCTAATAAACCGTTTAATCCTAAACCCAACCAAACAACAGCAACTAAACCAAAACAGATACTTACTACGCGAGAAAGCAAAGCTAATGAAAAAAAACGCCAAGGTGTAAAATGTAAACGAATGACATCCAAGATAAACTGGGACCATTGCGATAATGCCATCAAAATCAATGCAGTAAATAGTGTATAAGAAGTGAGAGACAATTCTGCAACCGCGGGAAAGGTTATTACAAAGGGTATTAAGAGTGAAACCAAAACAACAGCAACAATACCGAGTGATATTTGTGAGATGAAACCGGCTGTCACAATAGTTGGTTGGTCGTTTTTGCCTGTGTTCTTATCCCAGTAAAATCTCTGTACTGAATTATTAATTCCACAATTCATTATTAAACCCAAAAGTGCAGTACTAGTTAGGATCAATTCTAAGGTGCCAAAAATTTTTGGTGAAAGTACTGCAGCGATAATGGGGAAAGTAAAAAATGAAAAAAGTTTACTAAGAAAATCAGCACCACCATATATGACTGAGTCGTTAGCTAAACGCCTAAAAATCACAAATCAACAATCCGATTTTTAACTAAAGGGTGATCGATTTTAGGTGATCGATTTGGGTAATCTCCTAAAATAGGATGATACAAATTAATTATACTTTCTTTCTTACCGTAGATATAGTCTATTACATTAGAAAATAAATAGTGTGCGGAATCATAACCATGATATTTCTCAACATACTTTCTACCAGCTTTGCCCAAGTCATCTCTTAATTGAGGATTTGTAACTAATTTCCGCAAGATATCTACAATATTTTCGGGTGTAGCAGATACTAAAGGACATTCATCTAAATATGACCATCTTCTCAAAGGAAGTGTATATTCCTCATCTTCAAGATTAGAAATCGTTGGCAATCCGGAAGCCATTCCTTCCAACCCACTCAACCCATGACCAGTAAAGATTAATTGCTCAATTAAAATATCGGTATTGTCACAAAGTATATTTTGAACTTCATCGTTTTTGACTCCCTCAACAAGTCTTAGCTCAATTTTAAGTCCCTCTTCTTTTAATTGATCAACGGCTTTTGTGATGAACTCAGTTCCCTTACATCCACGATGATTAGGCGAATGAGCAACAACTACGGGTGCATCCATTCCATTAGCACTCGATTTGTTTCTTCCAGTTGTCCATTTTTTAAGATCAAGAACCAAACTGCTAGGAGATAGAACATCACAGCGGCCAATACCATCAAAACCCATTACGCCTGGAATTACCGCATCCGCGTACCTGTTCCAATAATCAACAGTTCTAGATATAGATCGCTGCTTCCTTGAAGCAGCAGGATACGAAATATTAAGTGAATGCAGCCAAGAAGTTGACCTAATATAACGATAAGAGTATGCGTCTGAGCCGTATGGTATTACGACTATTTTTTTTCCTGCAAATTTTAATATTTGTGCTTGAAAGAATTGGATGGGCGTAGAATTCAAGAAAAATCCTTGGTAGGATATAAAAAATATATCGAATTTAAATAAAGAATCTGCGAAAGCAAACAGGGGTTTAAAATATTTAGGAATAAAAATATACTCTTCTTTTAAGACTCTGTCCCAATCTTCTCTCTTATTTATAGAGTAATAAGAATTTACATAAGTCTTTGATAAGTAGCCAAAAGATGACATAGCAAACGACCAATATGAATTGTTAATGATCGGTAAACTCCCCCAAACTAAACTTGGTCGTCTATTCTTAGTTTTCTTTAACCTCGATATTGATGCTAACAAAAATAAAACAGGTAAAAACGATATATAGAGTAATCTAGTTACAATTTGTAAAGGTTTTTTAAACATTACACCACACTAAGATAACCTTTTACGAATCGATCGGATTAAGTCACTCGGCTTAATGGTTTGATCTCGATATTCGATCGACAAAATCCGAAGTTTGCCAGATCCACAGGCAATCTCGAAAAAACCGTCACCAATTTTCGTCACTTGACCAGGGATAGCACAGAAAAGCTCCTGATCCTCTACCAGTTCAGCATCCCAGATAATAATTTTCTTCTCTTCGTATTGGCAAAATGCTCCGGCGTATGGTCTGTTCGATGCGTTGATTAAGCGAAGTATGTCTACACTAAGGTTAGACCATTGGATTCGACCATCTTCAGGGCGCCTAGGATAACACCTTAATGCATCTTTGGGATTTTGAGATTGTCGTTCAATAAAATAACTTGAATTACCTGAGAGCAACTCTAGCGACTCCAGCATAAGTGAGGGTATTCGAGCTGCCATCCATTCCATTATACGGGTAACCTTTGTTTGACTATCAATGGGTAAGTATTCACGGGTAATAATGTCTCCGCTATCAAGTTCACCCCCTATCATTTTATGTATACATAAACCGACGCGCTCTTCTCCGTTAAGAATCGCCCAAGCTTGGCAAGCGTTACCACGATAACGAGGGAGATCTCCACCATGGGCGTTTAGAATTCCAAGTGGAAAAAGGTTTATGACAGATTGTGGAATGATACCTGAATAATTAATACTTATGGAGATATCGGCATTAACTGCCTTCAGAAATTCGTGAAAATCAGAAATCTTCGAACCGAGGGCAAAAGGGATTTTCAAGTTTTGGGCAAGCTCCTTAAAATCAAGTGCTGTACGTTCATACTCAGGAGCTTCTTTTGCGGTTAATATACAAACAACCTCATGGTTCTTTGACCTTAATAATTCAATCGTTTCATACAAGATTTCAGTGCGCCCGATAATCGCTACTTTCATATCTTAATAACTATTCAAAACACTCTAACTTTTATTTGTATACTCTTTGAACAAATCAATCATCTTCAATGGCGTAGAAGTTTGCATGGTACATTGAGAGAGAAGATCTATCAAAATATCTCTAGTCCCCTTGGTGGTTCCTGAATTTCTGTTTTCATTCAAGAGTTTTATGTTTTCCATGTCATTCTTCACATTCAAAAAACGATCATTATTTTCTGAATTTAGATAAATATGGATTGGGTGAAAATTAAAAATGCTAAAGTTATTTTCACTAAGTTCTATACCACAATCATCAAAAGAATAATTTAATGCGAAATGATAATCATCTTCCCAATTGAAAGGTATCCTTAACAAACCACACCATAACATAAATGGAGATAAGGATTTGTAGTAGGGCATGAAATGATTTAAATCGTAAAGCATTCCGACTTCTTTAAACTTAGTGAGTAACCAACTGTTTTGAGTTAAGCTGTGTGAACGAACCCCGCATGCTTTAGGGTAAACATTCAACAAGTCGATCAAGATAGTATCTGGGTCACCACCTTCTCCTTTGAGAAGAGGATTAAAATTCGGATGAATACCAATCTCGAAAAGATTAGAGTTAGAGTTTAGCAAAACCTCAGATTTATGAGTAGCAAAAAGGGTACAGGGAACATCGAACTCTTCAAATATATGAAGTGTATCCTCAATTACCTCTTCAGGTGCCCAATCTATATCCACAGTAAAATGCATCATTCCTAAAATATAAAATCACTTAGACATTTAATTTCCATTAGATGCATTGGGATTTTATCATTTATTCTATAACGAATCCTTTCACCAAATGCTGCACTCAATAAAAGAAGGTGAGATACTGGTTTTGCCTTCAGGTCTTCCATATTCTCTGCTGGGATCGAAAATCCATCAAAATATTTTTTTATGAGATTAACTCTTCTAATGGTATAACATTACCAAGGTATCCTGATTTTCTCAGCTTATCATTAATGACATTAACAAATGTACGTGACATGACTATAATTGTTTCTACAGGGTTACTAATCAATGAATGCATATTTTCAATAGGACTAGAGAAAGGAGGTAAAAACTTTCCTAATAAGGCTGAATCGTCATCAAAAAATCGAAAAGATACGCTTTTATCGAGAAAAGCTAGTCCACGGGCAGGAGAATAAATGCCAACTTCTCCAAGCGTAGAGATTTCCAAAATCTTCTTGCGAACAATTTCTATCAAACTTTTACAACGATCTGGATAACTTTCGAGCACAGAAGCCTCCAAACTAATTTTTGAACTAAAAAAAGGAAATTCAGTTTTGCTAGCAATAACATATAGACAGCGGCCAAAGCCGGACTTTACAACACTCCCATACATGCCTGCTGCCTCTATTATTCTACATAATGACCCAGCTTCAAAGTAATTAAAATGCTCATGAAAAAGTATACTTGGGTCACCAGCTAAAAGTTCATCAGTACAATCTGGAACTGAAAAAACAGCATGACCTCCGGTTTTTAATTGTGCACAAACATGCCCAAGGAACTCAATTGGACTTTCAATATGCTCAAGAACTGCATAAGCAAAAATTAGATCAAATTTGTCTCTTACTTTAATTGTAGGGAAAAAATCTTTTATGACTTTAATTCCATTTCTAATCAAATGACTCTCATATCCACTTCCAGGTTCAATAGCAGTAGTGCGCATCCCGAAACTTCTTAAACGACCTGTAAGGTACCCTACTCCTGCACCAATTTCTAAAACTTTGCTGTCGATTGGCAGGTTTAACTTTTGAATAAAACTAAGAAAGTCTTCAGAGTAAGGTTTACCTGACGCACTATCGTCAAGAGGAGTTCCAATTAACTGCCCACACCGATAAGCTTTCTCTAGAATTCCACAAAGTTCAGGTGTCGATTCTTGAAAAATAAGTCCTATTTCCTTGTTATAAGAAAAAGAGAAAGGAAATGTGTTTGGTAATTTAAATGGGTTATCATTTGTTGTAGAAACACCCATGTGGAACGGTAAATTCGAAATTTTCACTTTAACTTTTTAAGCATAGTCCTGATAGATTCAATTAATGATATGGAAGGTGACCAGTTAAGGGTTTTCTTTGCTTTAGTGTTTGAATAATCAGTACATTCAAATTCTAAAGGGTCATGCACATCATTGGTTTGATAAGATGATTGAGGTATTACACTAACAAACGACTTAGCTAGTTCTAGCATAGTTATGGGTTTTTCGGCCGATATGTTAAAAATTCCACAGCATGAAGAAAAAGCAGTTTTGTAGAAAGCATTAGCAATATCCAAAACATCAACATAGTTTTGTTGACGCTTTCCAGTACCCCAAACGGAAATTTTTTTAGTTATTAAAGCATCATAAAGAAAACGCTTTGCCACGACAGTGTCAGGTAAATTTGGTCCAATTGGGGCAGGAAGTCTAAGAATAGAATAAGAAGGTAATGATGAAAACATCTGTTCCCCATCGTATTTAGCCTTCATGTAGGGGCTTTGTAAACTATCTGAAATAGGCGAGTCCTCGAATTTAACACTCTGAACCGTTTTGTCATATAACGAACAAGTCGATGCATAAATAATGCGACAACCCCATTCTTTTGCAGCATTAAAGATTACTTTATCTATAGAATTTGTCTTAATCGCTGAGGATTCAGAGTCGGGATAACGGACTGAATGAGGTACCGCTGCTGCTAGATGAATAATTACATCTGGTCGTTTTTGAATAAATCTCACAAGAGGAGTACCTTGAGATAAATCAAACTGATCCCTATTCATACCAATCGTATTTACCCCTTTAGAAATCAAAAACTCCATAAAGGCACTACCCACAATACCCGCAGAACCAGTTACAAGAATCATGCTAAAGAATTGACATTTATCTAACAATAATTCTCCACCAAGCTGCGTAAAATAGTGGCTTCTTTGTATGGGGAATCTTGACCTATTTCTTCAAAAAGAAGGTGTTTTCTTAACAAAAGATCAGGTTCGTTTAGCCCAACCATTGCTCTTAGCGATGTAGTTCCTGAAAAACGAGGGTTTATTTCGAAGATATGTACCTTGCCTTCAAAATAACGACATTGAAAATTAAGTGGTCCGCAAGAACCAAGTCGATCGGCTATTTCGCGGCATTGTTCAGTAACTTCAGGAAACCTACCTATATCGCCTTGACTAACGCCAGAACTTATAACTAGCCGGTTTCCTAGTTCTTTTTTTTCAGTACGATTAGCTACACTGGCTCTTACACTCAAGCCACTTGTCAGATGACGTCTCAAAGCAATTGAATTAATATATTGACCATCACGATCATGGAGGACACCTACAGTGAACTCTTGTTCTGGCGTACCTATGTATTCTTGGATCATAAAGCCTTTAGTTATTCCTCCAAGCCCAAGATAGGATGCCAATCCACTCAGTTCATTTGGATCTTGAGCGATAAAAACATTTGCGGAACCGCCACCGCCAACTGCTGGCTTTACCACAACGGGAAACCAATCGATGGCAGTTAATTCGCTCTCAGATGTTACATTCAAATATTTGGGGGCAGGAAAGCCTAAATCCTTTAAGCATGAGTTAGTCTTGGCCTTATTCATGCACATTTCTATCAATGGTGAATTGTTTATGGGCAAAAATATTCCTGCATCTTCTATCAACTCTCGATATTTATTAAAGAGTATCAATTCTGGCTCACAGCCGTGTATCAAAGCATCAACTTTCAGCCGTTCACAATAATCTAACAAAATTTCGATATAATTTACATCTGAAGCAAGAGGTAATTGAACAAATTGATCAACGCTTGAAGCTTGTGCACACTCGGGATTGGCATCAGCACCAATAATTTCATACCGGTCTCGTTGCATTAATAAGGCTTTGAGAACTTGATCACCATGCCCGCCTCCACCTATTGCTGTAATTAAAATGCGTTTCTTATTCATAAATTTCCCCAACTAAATTGTTACTTCTTCGAAAGGACAATTCTTTCACTGACGAGTGTATATTATTATACCTATTAAAGTAGTAACATAAGCTTTCTTCTATTGAATACCTGATTATGCGAGCATTTTTGATTTTTGAATTAAAAATTACCACTGAAGCATATCTGCCATCATCACGAGGCAGCCCACAACTACCTATATTTACATATTCAACACCTGCATAATTTCTTATGAATGGACGATGTGTATGAGCCGTAAAAACCCAATCTGCATCATGACTAAAACAACTTAGATCTGAACTTGGATAAATATAACCGTTGGTGGGATCGCTTGGACTTCCATGAACAATTAAGACATTACAATCTCCGATCTTTAAAGTTTTTTTTTCGGACCAAGCTGAAATTAAACTCAGATCTTTGTCGGTCATTTTTTCCCTTGTGACACCTAAATTATATACTTCATCATTAGCTATATGTGACTTATTTGAAAGCAACATGTTCTCATGATTTCCTTTTATGCAAACTATGGAAGTACGAAGTTGTTCAATTGAATTCAAGACTCCTGATGAAGGAATGTAGCCAACTGCATCACCAAGAAAAAAAATCGACTCGACACCTTGTTCCAATAAAATGTCGATTCCATGATCAAAAGCTCTTTTGTTACCATGTGCATCTGAAATAAAACCTATTAAGCTCATCTCAGCCACTCTTGTACATTCAACAATGACCAAATTAATAGTCTTCGATTCATTTCGCCGTTGAGATGTTGATCAACCAATAGTTTCACAGAATTAAAGTCTAAAAGCTCGAAAAGCGGGGAACGATCATTGAGCAGAGTGCGTCTGACAAACTCAATACTCTCCCCCTTAAACCAACTTGCATCAGGTGATGAAAATCCCTGTTTTTTGGCTTCTGTGATTTCAGGAGGGATGTATCGAGTCATAACTTCCCTTAGGATTTGCTTGCCATCATTGGTTTTCTGAAAATATTGATTCGCTTTTCTTCCTGTTTGGTTTTCATTTAGCCGAATCACTTCACCAAGATTATTTAACTTTAGACCGACGGGACATTGCATAGCAAAATCCACTAAGTCATTATCCATGAATGGAACGCGAGTCTCTAGGGAGTGTGCCATGCTCAACTTATCCTCCACCACAAAAAGGCCATGAAGGAAAGTTTTGGCCTCAAAATATAATGAATGATTAATAAAATCTTCTGGTTTTTCCAAAGAATTTGAGTGATTGGAAAATACATCGTCGAAGATATCTCTGGTCCAAACATCTTTCACATCATCCCAAATCGGCGCAAAAACCTTAGAGATTACGCTATTGGGTATCAACCTCTGCCAATACAAGTAATACTCATCAACATATTGCTCAAAGTTTTTGGCTGTAGCACCACGATAATACCTCCACGGGTAGCCTCCGAACAATTCGTCTCCACCTGCACCAGAAATGACGACCTTGACGAACTTGCTTGCCAATTTAGCCGCATAAAAGTTTGGATAACTTTGACCAACACGAGGTTCTTCTAAGTGCCATGTAAGCTTTGGCAAGCATCTTTCCATATCGCCTGCCTTTAGAACCATCTCGTAATGCTCAGTCTTGAATCTTGCTGACATTGCTTCTGCCTTAGTTCTTTCATCAAACACAAGTTCAATCCCTGAAGCTGAACTTAAATCAAATCCACATGTAAAAGTTTTAAGGTTTGAAAAATTAGATGCAGCAATAGCAGTAATGGATCCCGAATCCATACCTCCACTCAAGTAACTTCCTAGTTCAACATCGCCAACCAACTGACGATTGACCGCTTGCTTAAATAAGCGGTCTAATTCTTCAAGATATTCCTCCTTAGAATAAGGCTTTTCAGGTTCTGTAAAGTGATAATCCCAATATCTGGTCAGCTTGAGAAGTTTCGTGTCCTTACGGACATCAAGTGTAGCAAAATAACCAGGTTGAAGTAGATGTATATTTTCTAAAAGCGTTTGATCAGTAAAAATATTTTGGAAGGTGAAATACTCAAGAAGTGCCTTTTTATTAATTTTTCGATCGAATGCGGGTTGCTCTAGAATTGACTTTTGCTCGGAACCGAAAACTAATTTTTTTTCATCCTGATAATAATAGAGTGGTTTTATACCATATCTATCTCGAGCAAGGAGAAGTTGTTTTTCCTTCCTATCCCAAAATGCCAAAGCAAACATACCGTTAAATTTAAGCAAAGCATCACTACCCCACTCTGCTAATGCATACAAAACTACTTCGGAATCTGTCTGTGAACGAAACCAATACCCTTTAGCCTCTAATTCAGCTCGCAATTCTTTGAAATTATAAATCTCACCATTGTAGGTTAAAGCATATCGATGATCTGAAGAAATCATAGGCTGATGGCCGGCGGGAGAAAGATCAATGATAGATAATCTGCGATGGCCGAGACCAATATTTCCATCAATCCAATGGCCTTCCCCGTCCGGACCACGATGCTTAATAGCATCAGTCATTTTCTTCAGAATAACCGAAGAAACAGGACTATTATCAAAGTTTAGCTGACCAACAATTCCACACATTAAATTTTAAATTCTAACACTTTCTCGATTACGAAATTCTGTTCCTCATCTTTCATTCCATGAAAAAGTGGGAGGGAAATGCTACATTGATCTGCCGCATATGCATTGGGAAAATTTTCTGGTATAAGGTTATATTTCTCTTTGTAAAAACTGAGCATGTGAACAGCATGCGTTGCCGGACGAGTCGAGATACCAGTTTTCTGTAAATCATCCATCCATTGATTTCTCCCGGCATTGATTTGCTCAATTGATGAAACTGAAATTTCCTCAGGCATAAACAAGCATGGGTAACTTTGGTATCCATGCTCATAATCATCTCCCCGAAAAGGCGTTCTCAACCAATCAAGATTAGCGAAGGCATCGTCATATTTTTTTGCAAGTGCTTGTCTTTCAAAAACAATGTCGTACGCACGATCCATCTGAGCAGACCCAATGGCAGCCTGCAAGTCGGTCATCCTTTGGTTATAGCCAGCATCAGGATGATCAGCCAATAAATAGGGACGTGCTCCTAGATGGCGCTGAAGGTCAGTCATGGCAGCTCCGTGATCCCGCAATCTTCTAATTTTTTCGGCAAGTTCGCCATCGTTTGTCGTGACCATTCCACCCTCGCCTGTAGTAATTGCTTTTCTTGGGTGAAAGCTAAAACAGCCCGTATTTCCAAAAGTGCCGACATGCCTACCTTTGTACTTCGATCCAAATCCGCAAGCAGCGTCTTCCACGACAAATAAATTATATTTGCGAGCCAAATCAAGAATCGGATCCATATCCGCAGAAAGACCAAATAGGTGAACAGGAAAAATCGCTTTCGTTCGATCGGTAATCTTAGATTCAATTTGATCTACATCGATATTAAAGGTCTTTAAATCAATATCGCAAAAAACTACTTTCCCGCCCAAATGCTCAACCACATTCGCAGTGGAGATCCAAGTAAAGGCCGGAACGATCGCTTCATCTCCTGGACCAAAACCTGAGGCCGCAAGAGAAAGGTGAAGTCCACTAGTGCACGAGGTAACAGCAATGGATTGTGCTGAACTTGTAAAGGCTGACCACTTCTCTTCGAACTCTCTTACTTTGGGTCCTTGTACAAGCCAACCAGACTGCAACGGTTCGAGAACAGAATTAATTTCTGCTTCGGTAAGGTTTGTTTTAGCAATAGGTATATTCAAAATTCTTCAGGTTTGTGGGTTGCTCTCCAGTCAATCAATCTTTGAAGCCCGGTTCGTAAATCGTATTTATAATTGAAGTCTAAATCATCTGATGCTTTCTTAGGGCAACCTATACGATTCTGCACAAGTCTTCTCGCATCATCAGCATTGTAGGGATTGTATGTAACTTCTAGTTCGGACTCTTTCAAGTCGAGGATAG
>Ga0115566_10004777_pt1 | contig 10739 bp, 4 predicted proteins | sample COGITO_mtgs_1204_3_FD_87173 | JGI IMG/M metagenome (GOLD analysis project Ga0115566, IMG submission 87173) | Pelagic marine microbial communities from North Sea - COGITO_mtgs_120405 | ecosystem: Environmental > Aquatic > Marine > Epipelagic | place: Germany:Helgoland, sampling site Kabeltonne...
AAAGAAGACGACGAAGAAGACAAAGAGAGAAAAGAAACCTTTAAAGGAAATCGCATCGAATTTATTCACGGCGTTGAAACCGGTGCGTTTGCGAGACGACGACAGCGAAGCCGCGCAGGAGCTGAAAGCTATTCTGGAACTCGCTCGAAGTCGTCCAAGCGACGAAGGCGATAATGGTGACGTTAGCGGCGTCCGAGAACGCATTCGGGCGGAAGCAAAAATGAAAGTCGGCACGACTGTCGCGAAGTATTGGAAGGCGAAGTTTAAGGAGTTTGGAGAGTCCGAGGCGGTGAAAGACGCGGCGCCGTTGATGGGGAGCGCGGTGAACGTGGCGGTGACCGGGTTAGTTTTAAGGATATTTTTACCGCGGTTGGCGGCGTTGAACGCGGTTGGAGGGTTCGACGAGTTGGCGGAGTTCTTCGGGATACCACCGAGAGACGATTTGATTGGATACTTGGATCAGATTAACGGTCAGCCGATGATTGCTATTTTTGGTATTTACGTTTTACTCTTCTTCGCGGAAAAAGTGACGATGACGGATGAGTTCTTACCGATTGGATTTGTGTTGCCGGTGTTGTCGCCGATGGTGTTTGGGAACGTGTTGAACGGAACGGTGTTGACGACGTTGGCATCGACGATTGCGGCGAGCGCAAACTTTTGGTTGGGAAGAACGGTATTGCGAGAGAAAGCGCTCAACTTCAAATGGTTTTCCAAGGACGGAGAGCCGACGAGAGAGAGAAAATGGTACCAAGCGTTGGATAGACGATTCAATTCGGAGAATTACCCGGATCAAGTCGTCCCGGAAGGATTCAAATCGGCGCTGTTGTTGAGGTTGTGTCCGATTTTACCCATTCCAATCAGCGGTAACTGGTACGTGTGTGGCGTGACAAAGTTGAAGTACTGGGAGTTTTTCGCGGCGCACTTCATCGGGAGCTCCAAGACGGCGTTTATCGACGCGTATTTAGGAAGCATCATTTTGCGCACGATTTTGTCCCCCGAAGTCGACGGCGTGAGTGGAGCGGTGAAAGAACAAGCGAAAAATGCGGTTATATTTGAAACGTGCGCGCTTTTAGGCGTTTCGATTTTAGTTTCCACGTACGCGACGCAGTTGTTCACGGACATTCTGGACGAGGAAGGCGTAGACGCGGACAGTTTTGGTTTCGGTAATAAAGAAGAAGAAGAAGAAAAACAAGAAACGACGACGACGAATGCGTTCGCGTTCGTCGGCGCTGCCGCGGCATCCACGGACGACGACGAAAACGAAGGAACTTCATCACCCGAAGCGGCAGAAACCGAAGAAGACAAAAAACTCAACCGAGCGCTCCCGGGCGAATCCTTCGATTTGATGTCCACGGACGAAGACGGTGAAGTCTTCATCAACGCCGGCGATTATTTATCTCGACAACGCGCGTTAGAATCTGGCGATTTCGACGCGTTGGCGGATATGGATAAGGCGTTTGAAAAGTTGAGCGAAGTCGACGACATGGGTCCGGACATGTGAGCGAACATTTTTAGTTCATATTTGTATTATTAAAGCAGTCAAAACAAATCCTCATTAAAACACATCGCTGCTCTCTTCTTTCTCGCGCAAGAACATCAAGGAGTCATCATCATGGCGTCGACGGCGGCTTCTTTGTCTCCTCCTCCTTTGTCTTCCTCTTCTTCTTTTCAAAGTTGTCGTTCCTTTCGAAGACACTTCTCAAACACGTGTTATTACTTTAAACGACGGGGAAAGCAGTTAAGAAGAAAAACGTTCGTCTTTTCTCACAACGAAACGATGCAGACGAGCAGCGCGTTGAATCTTTTGCGAGGACCAAAGAAGGAGGAGAAAATGATGAAAACGAGAGAGACGAAGAAGACTTTAAGAAAACAAGGGGTGATTTCCGTGCCGTCATCGTCATCGAATTATAACCAACAACAAAGTAGTTTAAAATTTCTTTCACCTCAATTGACGGAAGGACTGGTGATTGCGATTTTCTGCGCGCTGGGTTCGTCTTTGAGCGCTTTTTTACTCGCGCTCGTACCAACACTACGAGCGGCAGCGAACGCGATGAACGAAGTCGCTTTACTCGCAGAGGCGTTGAAAGAGGAAATTCCGGACACTTTAGCCGCGGTTCGCGTTTCCGGGTTGGAACTTACGGACGCGCTGGAAGAAGTCGGCGAGTTGACGAGCGAAGTTACCGGGGTGACGAAACGGACGACGCGGGCGATTGATATGAGCTTAACGACTGCGCAAAGATTTGGAGGGATGGTTTATGAAGGGTCGAAAACGATGGTACCGAGTGCGAAGAGGCAGGTGAAGAATACGGTGAAACCGATGGTGAGGAGAACGGCGAATGATATTGAAAGCATCGCCCGGGAAAGAGCGGCGATGGACCCGTACGCCGGCGAGATTGTCAGCGGAGTCGCGGCGACGACAAAGAAAGGAGTTGGAAGAGCGAGGAAAGTGATCGAAGCGGCTGGAGTGGCGAAGCAAGTCGGGCAGGTGTATAAAGCGGTGAAAGGAAAGCCGCCGAAAGTAAGCGATTAGATTTCTTTTATGCGTATTTAATGGAATTGCAGCAACTCATATTACATGTACAACTCTGTTTGCCGATTCAACAAAGCGGCGCATATAATAATACATCGACTCCCATCTCAAAGTTTTTTTTGTCTCTGACTACTAATAATATTCTCATGACTTCTAATATATACATTGCACGTCTTCCAGCGCATACAATACCGTTTTTAAATAGATGACTTTTAAATAAGTATCGATTTCTTCTTCTTCGTCTTCTCGCCTCTTCCCCAATTCGTCCGTCGTTAAATACATCTGAAAAAAGAGAATAAATAACAACTCCCTCCCGAAACACGCTCCGGAAGCTCCACCACCGCGGCTTAAAACATTCTCTCCACCGCTTTTACTCGTTTCAACAGCTCGCAAGCGTCGTACAGCTTTCCCAGATCCGCGCGGCGTTTCGCGCTCAAGGCGAGGAGCGGAAGGACGACGCGTATCTTCATTCGAGTTTTAGGTTGTTGCGGTGGTGTCGAAAGCATTACCCTCGCGGGCGATGCGACCGTTTTGTCGACTTTGACGTCTTTTGCTCCTCCTCCTCCTCCTCCTCCATCTCCTCCCAACTTTCCTTCGGAAAGAGAGGGAAGGGAAGAAAAGACGAGCCCACAACCCTCCTCACCACCAAAACCACCACCGGAGAACGTCGTCGTCGTCGTCGTCGATGATGTTCTCAAGAGCAACAGCGAGGTCACGGCGATGTCGTCGGTCAGAGTGTTATTGTTGTTGTTATTAGTATTGCGTCGTCGGCGCGACGGGGTGTGCTTCTTCCTCTTAGGTTTTCCCGGCTGTGAAATCACATGCGGTGAGACCAAGGGGCCAAAACTCTTCTTCTTCTTCTTCTTCTTAGTATCATCGCAAAGAGTATCAGAAGGCGAAGGCGCGCGATTCTCCTTCCTTTTGTTATTCAAAAGTTGCATCGTGGTCGTCATCGCGGTGAATGGATCGCGACCGATCGATCGTGGCATATTGAATAAAAGGAAGATTAAAAAAAAGTGCGGAAGGAAAAAGAAGAAATTTAGAAAAACCTCGTTGTTATGAGAGTACTCGCGAAGAGTTTGGACGTTTATATAACAGTGAGCGTGATGACTCATTACAGGAGTTATAATGAAATATACAGTAGTAGCAGTAATAATAATAATATATATACGCGCGAGGGAGGTTAATAGTTGTCACCCTCTCCTCCTCCTCCTCCTCCGATCATGTCTTTGATGTCATCCGGAGGCGGGAGCAAAGAGAATCGACCCCCTTGTTGCGGCTTGTCCGGGCTGAACGAGGAAAGTGCGGCGGGTGGCGGTGCCAAGTTTAATCGATTGCTTTGTTGTTGTTGATGCTGCCCGTAGCCGCCGTAGCCAATTTGACCGAAACTGTTGGTCGCATTTTGTTTGCCCATGGCGATGGCGTTGTGCAGATTTTGCGAATCTCGAACTTCCTTCTCCAACATCTCCTTCGTGCGCTTCAACTGTTCGTTCACTTGGACGTACGCGTTGTAATACCCCAACGATTCTTTTCGAAGCTGCTCCATGTCGTACTCTTGGTTCTTGATGTGATTGAGCAACTTTTGCTTCTCGAGATCTTGTTGATGGTTTTTCTCCACCAGCGATTCGGCTTTTTGCTCGAGCAAGGCGACTTGCCTTTGCAAATCGGCGATGATTTTCTCCAACCTCGCCGCGTTCGTGGCGTATTCGAATGCCTTCTCTCTGTACTCCACGGTCAACGCTTCGTACGCGATGCGAATTTGTGTGAGCTCTTCGCGCATTTGCATTTCGCGTTCTTGGACTTTTTCCAACGTATCGCGAGAGTTCGAGGCGTATTCTTTCGCCATCGCCGCAGCAACCTTGGCGTTGGCGACTTCACGCTCGGCTTCGGACATTTTTGAAATCACCGCTTGGTACTCTCCTCGGCGCGTTTCAATTGTCGACTCTAGCATGGATTGTTTTTCTTGCGCTTGCTTAACTTCCTTCTCGAACATTTTCCTTTGCGCCTCGTGCGCGACGAGCTTTTCCTTGACGCCAACGAGCTCGCGCTCTTTCTCCGCCAAAATCTCCGCTCTCTTTTCCATTTGAGCCGTACGCTCCTCCAGCTGCTTGAACTTTTCCTCGTTGAGTTTATGCTTTTCCGCTTCGACGGCAATTTTTGTCTCGGCTTCGTGCAATCGCTTCAACTTTTCTTCGTTGCGCGAGAGTTCTTCGGACATGTGCTTGGATTTCGATTCGAGCTCGGCGCGTTCCTTCTCCAACGTCGTCAACGCTTGCTTCAACGTCGATTCGGATCGTTCTACTTTTGCTAACTCGTCTTTTGCAAACTCGTACTTCTCCTCGAGGTCTTTCCACGTGTTTACAGTTTCTCTTAACGTTTCCTCGACGGTTTGTAATCTGGTTTGTGCGTTTTGTAACGCATACCCAAGCTCTTTTGATTCCTCGAGTTCGTTCTCAAACGCCGCCTTCTCCTTCTCGAGTTGCTCAACGCGCTGATCCAACAAGGCGCGTTGCTTTTCAATTTCAGATAATCGAGCGGTTTGTGCGTACAGATTTCTCTCGTTTTCACCGTTCGTTTCCGTGAGCTTCGAAAGCTTCGATTCAGAGGTGGAAACCTCCTTTTGAAGTTGGTCACGAGTCTGAGCCAACAACGAATTTTCCTTCTCGAGCTTTACACGCGTAGCGTCGTTCGCCTTCTCGCGCTTTTCCATCTCACCAAACGCCTTTTCGAGTTTAGACTTGGTATCTTCGGCGTTGGAGGCGCGTGCGGATAATTCACGCTCGACAGCTTCGAGCGCCGTGATTCGCGCCTCCATCTTTTTCTTTTCGTTTTCGAGTGAAAGCAATTCTTTCTTCGCCGCCGGCGCATCGCGTTCGAGGAAGGACAGTTTCGTCTCAAGCACCGCTTTCTCTTCCATGGATTTCGCGTACTGGTCTTTCGTCTTGGACAATTCTTCGGCAATTTTCGGATCGACGGTTGGTTTTGATGTTTTCGCCTTTTCGACTTCGAGAGTGGCAATCTCGCGCGATAATCGCGTATTTTCGCTTTGCATGCGTCCAAGCTCCTCTTTCGCGGCTTTATGATCCGCACGCGCAGCGACGGCTTCGTCTTTGAGCTTCTGCATTTCTCTCGTCGAGACTTTTGCCGGTGAATTCGCGATTGTTTCGTTAAGTTCGACCTTGTGCAACGAAATTTTTTCTTCCAAAGATTTCACCTTCGCTTCCAACTTAACCTTCTCCGTGAGTAGTTTCATACGTTCCGTCTCTTGTAGTTCGATCGTCTTCACTTGCTCGTCTGGTGAAGCGATTTTCTCTTGCATCGATCGAATTTTCTTCTCCAATTCTTGCGTTTTTTGCTCCGCGACCTCTAGTTTGAACTTGGCGTTGGACACGTCGCGTTCGCTCGCATTTTTCGCTCGCGCAAGTTCGTCCGAGATTTTGTCCTTCTCCCTCTCCAAAGCTCGACGCACGTCTTCGAGTTCGTTCTTCGCTTTGCGTGTGACGCTCGCAACATCGGATTCGAGTCGAGATATCGTCTTTTCGAGTTGCTTCTTCTCGTTCTCCGCGGATTTACGTAAATCCCGCATGTCGCGCTCGAACGTCTTTGTCGCGTCCTTTTGGCCTTGCTCGCGTGCTTTCGAAGCTTCGTGATCCAAACTCTTGAGCGCTTTGATTTCGTTTGCAAAATCACCTTCGACTTTCTGAATCTCCACTTGATGCGATTTCTTGAGCGCTTCGATCTTGTCGTCCGTGTCTTTGAGTTTCGCCTCATGCGCCTTGGTGATTCGCGCCAGTTCAGCTTCGTATCGCTTCTCGCTTTGCTTGTCCGGAATTTCTACGTATTTAATCACCTCTTCCGCTTTCGTAATCGTTGGAACGTTGTTGTTGTTGTTGTTGCTATTGATACTACTACTCTTCGGTGATGACGATACGTCAGACGCTGGCGGCGAAGATACGGTCTTCTCTTCTTCCTTCGTCGCAGCCGCGACGATGGTCGGCGCAACCGCCGCAGCGCGAAGCTGCGCGATTTCGGCGATATACTTCGTCTCGGACTGTTTCTTTTGGCGCTCAAGCTCGGAGAGCTTGGCAACGAGTTCTTTGTTGAGTTCTGCTCTCGTCCGTTTGATCTCGTCGTCCAAACTCGATTCGATTTTCTTTAACCGGTCGATTTCGTGTTTGTACGTTTTTTCCGCTTCTTTAAACCCGACTGTTTTCGCAGATTCGATATCCTTGGCCATGGATTCCGTTTTCTTCGTGAGTTCAGATTCTTTGTTGTTATACCGTTTAATCTCTTCCGCAAGTAACGAGCGAGCTTCTTTTTGACCTTCCTCGAACGCTTTCATGGAATCAGCGTTGATGTTTTTCATCGATTGAATTTCCTTTCGCATCAGTTCTTGAGCCTCTTTTGATTCCGCTCGCGCTTCTTTGATTTTCGCTTTGTATTCCGCCTTTGCCTCTTCGAGTTCTTGTTTTGCAAGTTTTTTATTTTCTTCGGCTTCTGCTCGCAAAAGTTTTCTCGCTTCCGCCGTGCCTTCATCGATGCGCTTTTTGATGTTCTTGGATTCGTCCGCGAGTGTTTTCTCCTTCTCGGCGAGCGCCTTGCGCTCCATCTCGAAAGCCGCCGTCGCTTCCTTCTCTGCCTTTGACACTTTCTTTTCTGCATCCTCGACTTTTTTCTTCGCTTCTCTGAGAGCTGTCTCCGTCGATGCTTTCAACTCTTTTCGAAGTTGCGACGTTTCTTTCTCCAGCGCCTTCTTCCGACTTTCGACGTCTTTTTCCGCCTTGTCCAAGATTTTCTTCTCGTGCTTCTCGAGTGTCTCCTTCGATATCCCGGTCGGAACTTCGACGAAGTACTCTAACTCGACGATTTTCTCGATAGGTTTCTTCGATTCAAGCGCTTTACGCGCAGATTTCAACTCCTTCTCGAGCTCTTTCACGGCTTTCGTGTTCTCGTTCTTTTGTTTGCGTTCGTTTTCGATGGATTTCTCCAAGTCTTTGATTTTCAACTTCAACTCTTCGTTCTTCTTCTTCACTTCGTCTTTGGTCAAATACACCTCGACGAGTTTCTCCACTTCCACCTCTTTCGGTGCCGTGTCTTGCTTCAACTTTTCGAGTTTTTCAATTTCCGACTTCAACTCCGCTTTACCGAGTTCTTTCGCGCGCTTCAAATCGGATTCGGTAATACCAGTCGGGACTTTCTTCTCGACAATCTTCTCAACAACTTTTTCGACTACTGTTGGCACATCTTTATACACCGGAACTTCAACAATCTTTTCAACAATACGCTCAACAATGACTGGCGGACTCATGGTACCACTCGCTGCCGGGGAAAGAGTACCCGATCTTTCGTTCATTTGCGCACTGGCGTTTCCAGATTTGGATTTCATAATAGATGACATCGGCGCGTCCACCATCGGGGCCGCGTACTTCGCTGATTTGCTCGCAGGAGTAGTGAAGTTTGAGGTAGAAGACATAGCGGGAGCCGGCGTGGATTGATCGAGTTTCGACATTTTTGAGATTGGCGTGGTCGCCCCCGCGCCGCCGCCTTTGACCATTTCGTGTTGATTTGGATCGAATCGAATCGATGCGTGTTTCGGAGAATACTCCCGCGAATGGATACCAGAAAGCACAGCCAAAGCAGACGATTTCGACGATTGGAAGTTCTCACCGAACGCTTCCTTTTCTTCTTCTTCTTGCTTCTTTTGAGCGTCTTTCATTGCGCGTTTCATGGAGGCGAGCATTTGCTCAGCAACTACGCGTTTCGATTCGAGACGACTGGCATTTTCCGCCGCAACTTGCGCTCTTTCCTCCGCCATTTCCAAGCGTTGCTGCAACGCTTGCGCGGCAATGCCCACGCGATCGTTGCCTTCCGATTGTCGAGCGCGAAGTAATTCGAAAGTTAATCGTTGGACATCCTCGTTCGCGAGCTTCAATTTTTCCTCCATGACGACAAAGTTGACGTTTCGGAAAATGTCCTCTTCGACGAGATCGATGTGATCTTGCACGACAACCTTCGTATCCGCGTGCATCTCTTCGATCGTCTTGCTCAACGACGCAATCTTCTTCCCACTTTTCTCATTCGCTTCCGCTAAATCTTTCGTCAGTTTTTCGATGTTCATCATGGCGTCTTTTTGAACCTCTCGAGAGCTTTCCAACAACTTCTTGTTCGTCGAGTTCTCTTTCGTCAACTCTTCCGTTTCTTTTTCGTACTTCGCGGTTTCTTTTTGCAACAAAACGATCGCATGTTTCGCCTCGGCTAGTTGGGTCGCCTTTTCTAAACCTTCTGAGTGTAAATGGTCTTTGATTTGCTCGTGCATTTTTTTCATCTCCTCCAACGCCTTTGATTTCTCCTCCAAAGACATCGCCAGCTTCTTCTCGCCAGTCGTAAACTCGCCCTTGTGCTTGGAAAAGTTTTCGCGTTCGACTTCTAAACTTTTCTCGGCGGCAAGTTTTGATTGTTCGGCTTTTTCGAGGAACCATTTCAGCTTTTCATTCTCCGCAACAGTCGTTGCCAATCGATCGTCCAGCTTTTTCACGTTCAACGACGCCTCCGAATCTGCGTTTTTAATGAAATCTTTCAACTTGTTCACTTGTTCGTTCAAACCTTTAACAATTTTATTTCTATCGTCCCTTTCGTTGTGAGCGGCTTCCTCTGAAGCGTGAATTCTTGCCTCCAACTCTTTAATCTTCTTCGCGTACCGATCGCTCAACTCGAGAGTGCGTTCCGAGTGTTCTCTTCGTATCTCCGCGACCTCGTTCGCGTGCTTCACTTTCATTTGAGAAATCGCGTTCGGCAACAATTTGATCTCGTCCTCGTTCAACGCCACGTCTTCGCCGTCGTTGTTCTTTACCACGACGACGTTTGCGTTGGCATTTTCATTCGCGTATCTCGTTCTCGCCTCCATCAACATATCGATGTCGTCCCGCATTTTTTCGTTGGCCGAATTCGCGATTTGGTAAAACTTGGACGAGCTCAAATCTTTCGCCGCTTTCCCATTTCGAATATTTCGATCTCTCAAAGCGACTTCTGCCATGCTCGCCATTAATCGTGCGTTCGAGATGTCGTTCGCACGTTGCCTCAGTTGCAAGTTAATCGTTTCAACGACTGATTCGATATCCTCCACGTCCACAAACTCCTTCGGTTTAAACGCTTTATCTTTGAACAACATAATCAACGACGTCCGGCTTTGCATGAATCCAACGCTCGTCACTTTCGGAGCCACGGACTCTAAATCAAACAAAGGAATCTTCAATCGCAACGGTTGCGTTTGTGCCCCGCTCGAGACAGCCGGTAACAACGCGTTGAACAAACCTTCCTCTTCCTTCCCTTCTTCGGCGTCGAAACACACGTACGAAGTGGTCACGTACATCTCCCCGTTCCCGCTCGCTTTCGGTAACAACGCTTTACACTTGATCGGTCCTTTCGTCACTTTCTCCGACGGCGCGAGTTCAAAGAGTTCCCACGCGCCTCCGAGTTCCACGGACGCTTTCGCGAGTTCCGCGGAGAGTTTCGCCCTCGTCTTCCACCCGCGAACCACCGCCTGGACTTTCCTCAACGCTTGTATCATTTGCTGCTCGGCAATAACAACCGATTTGTCGGTGTGTTGCGAGGACAGCATGGAGTGCGATCGACTCGATGTCATCATTCCAGCAGCAGCATTAGTAACATCAGTCTCTGTCGATATCGACGGCATCACGCCTTCAAACGCGCTCACGTCGTCTTCCTTTTTCGTTGTTAAATTCGCGTCCTTTCCCAGATCATCATTTTCAGTCCTCCCCGTGGTGGTCCTTCCTCCGACTGCGGATTTCGACCGCGATTTCGATCGGTTCTTTTTATTTTTCCCCATTATTTTAAATGTTTCTTCGATAAATAACGACAAAACGGGAGCAGCGCGCGCGGATTTTCAAACCAGAGAGATTATTTTGCGCGTCGTTTGCGTTTTTTTTGCGCGTCGTTGTGTGTTGCGTTTGGATCTCGCGTGCGGCTGAATTTGTCGTGGATTTCCTTCGTGCGATGTGTGAAAGAGATATTTTTGGTGTTGATCCAGCACAGTCCAGAAACGAGACCAAAAAGGAATTTTAAGTGTTGGTTTAAACAAAAAAAAAAATTTAAGGCGAGAGACGATTTTTTTACACAAAAACACACACACCACGTGTTTGTTGTGAGACTACACACACACTTAAACACGCGCGCAGAGAGAGAGAGAGAG
>Ga0115566_10004778_pt1 | contig 10738 bp, 9 predicted proteins | sample COGITO_mtgs_1204_3_FD_87173 | JGI IMG/M metagenome (GOLD analysis project Ga0115566, IMG submission 87173) | Pelagic marine microbial communities from North Sea - COGITO_mtgs_120405 | ecosystem: Environmental > Aquatic > Marine > Epipelagic | place: Germany:Helgoland, sampling site Kabeltonne...
AACATTGCGTATGTTCATATTTCCTATCCAACTCCTATAATTGCTGAAAGAATAATAGCTGGAATCACTGCGCCTATGGTCAACGCTATTCCTAAGAAGAATGAAATAACAACTGAAAATTCCTCCTTCTCTTCTTTGATTGCTAGATATCTCATGTATGGGAACAGGCAACCGTAAACAAAGCTCAGGATTGTCCCTCCAGTGGTGGCTTGGTCACTACCCATGATGCTTGAAAGAACGACGCTGACCAAAGACAGAATTGCAATCCAGTAAAAATATGACCATTCGCGAATTTGACAGCAGACGACGCTTGGGAAAAAGAAGGCTATCCAGGAAAAACCTCCTGGCGATTTCCAAGGGTTAAGTGGATTGCGCCTAACTCCCGCACTGTTATGAAGTTGAATATCAAAACCTCTTCCTCTTTTTAACGTATAGCCTTCATTAATTAGAGCGGAAATCCTGTCTAGCCGTTGTTGCATTGACGGAGAGACTGATGTTTGATTATTCAAGGCTTCGCAGCATGTCTTTTAAATGCTAAGGCATCAGGGGAATAGGCCCTAATGACTGTGTCCGAGCGGATAAGTTTTCCTGGCAATGCCACTTAATTGCAGCGAAGACTGTCGTTTCGCTCCAACTCCTTAGATGCAAAACAAAACGAGCAAGGCGTTTGGAGTGAATCGATCTCGACATACTCATTAAAAATGATCCCCATCATGGAGATCATTGAGTAGAGAGCTTTAGGTGGTTGTTCTCGATCCTGTGCGCTACTAAGCCGTTTCGATCAGGCGTCGTAGTACATGGTGAACTCGTGGGGATGGGGCCGCTGACGCAACTGCTGAACCTCTTCGTATTTGAGATTGATCCAGTTGTCGATGAAGTCTTTGCTGAACACCCCACCTTCCATGAGGTAGTGGTGATCAGCGTTCAAAGCTTCCAAGGCTCCGTTCAGTGATGCAGGAACGGTGGCAATGTTCTTCAGCTGTTCGGCTGGGAGTTCGAAGAGGTCACCATCGAAGCCATCACCAGGATCAATCTGGTTCTTAATGCCATCGATCCCCGCCATCATCATGGCCGCAAAGGCCAGATAGGGATTCGCTAAAGCATCACCGGAGCGGAATTCCAAGCGCTTGGCTTTTGGATTGGGGCCGGTGAGGGGGATCCGAACTGCAGCAGATCGGTTGCCTTCCGAGTACACCAAATTCACAGGTGCTTCGAAGCCGGGAACCAGTCGCTTGTAGCTATTGGTGGTGGGATTGGTGAAGGCCAGGAAGCTTGGGGCATGCTTCAAAATGCCCCCGATATACCAACGGGCTGTCTGGGACAGATCTGCGTAGGTGCCTTCACCGAAAAACAAGGGGAGCTCACCTTTCCAAAGGCTTTGGTGCACATGCATGCCAGTGCCATTGTCGTTAAAGACAGGTTTGGGCATGAACGTTGCCGATTTGCCGTACTTTTTGGCCACGTTGCGAACAACGTATTTGTAGGTCATCACGTTATCGGCAGCCTGAATAAGCTCCTCGTACACCATTCCCAATTCGTGTTGACCGGCGCCAGCCACTTCATGGTGGTGCTTCTCAGTTTTAATCCCCAATTGAGCCATCATTAACAACATCTCAGAGCGGATATCCTGAGCTGTGTCGTTTGGTGCAACAGGAAAATAACCCTCCTTGGTTTGGATTTTATAAGCGAGGTTGCCACCTTCTTCTACCCTTCCGGAGTTCCAGCCAGCCTCGATGGTGTCAACGCTGTAGAAACATCCGCCTTCGCTTGAGTTGTAGCGAACATCATCGAAGAGAAAGAATTCGGGCTCCGGACCGAAGAATGCCTTGTCTGCAAGACCTGTATTGGCGAGATAAACCAATGCTTTCTGAGCTAAAGCCCGCGGGCAACGGTCAAATGGTTGATGAGTACGTGGATCTTGAATCGAGCAGATCATGCTCAGAGTTTTATGCCGATAAAACGGATCAATCCAGGCCGTGGAAGGGTCTGGAACCATGGACATATCCGACTCGTTGATCGCCTTCCAGCCGCGAATCGAAGAGCCGTCAAAGGCCAAGCCTTCCCGAAACTCGTCTTCGCCAAGCATGTCGGAACACACCGTTAGGTGTTGCCACTTGCCATGCAGATCGGAAAATTTGAGGTCGATCAGCTCGATTCCTTCGTCCTTGATCTGACGAAGCACGTCCTGAGCAGTTTTAGCCATGGTTTGGACGACAGCCTAGAAAATATTCTTAGAAGGTAGGCATCGAACCGGCTCGTTTTTGTATCCTTTCGCACTTTTTTAAGAGTGCGCCCCTGTCGGTGAGTGATCGGTTAACGCTTGGTAACCGTTTCTGTCAAATTCCTTGAATCCCAGGTCATGAGAGCGTTCTGACCGCCTTTGCAGTGTTAGCTTTCAGCTAGTGATCCCTAGCGACCTCATCATGCGTGATGCCATCACCGGGTTGATCGGCCGTTATGACCAGTTGGGTCGCTATTTCGATCGATCGGCCATCGATCGGATTGAGGGTTATTTCGGTCAAGCCGAGCTGCGACTCAAGGCCGTTGAACTGATTAATCGCGAAGCGACTGAGCTCGTACGAGAAGCCAGTCAAAGATTGTTTGTTGGAGATCCTGAGCTTTTATTGCCCGGTGGTAACGCCTACACCACCCGCAGGCTTTCAGCTTGCTTGCGTGACATGGATTATTTCCTGCGTTACGCGAGCTATGCCCTAATTGCCGATGACAGCACGATCCTGAATGAACGGGTTCTTAACGGCTTGGACGACACTTACAAGAGCCTTGGTGTTCCGACCGGACCCACGGTTCGCAGCATGATTCTTTTGGCAGATGTCCTCTGCGAGCGCATGGTGGCTGAAGGATCAAGTCCCAGCGACTGCTTGATGCTTCGCAAGCCCTTCGATCATCTGGCATCTGGTCTTTCTGCAAACGACATCAGTCAGCGCTAATCGCTCAGCGATTGGTCTCGTTTCAAGAGGCGTTGCAAAGCAACCGTTTTGCTCCCTTTTGTGACCTGTCTATGCGTAGGCTGCTGGCCATTAATTGGTGATCCTGGCTTTGGCGACGACGCACTCCCCCCGGTTGGTTGATTCGTCCCATCGCAGGGTTATTGCCCCAATCAGCACTCCCGATCGTTTGCTGCTCGGTCCAGGACCTTCGAACGCCGATCCAACGGTGCTTAAGGCTTTGTCTCGAACTCCGATTGGCCACCTCGATCCGCTGTATGTGGAGCTGATGGGCGAAGTGCAGGAGTTACTTCGCTACGCCTGGCAGACAGACAACCGCCTGACTTTGCCGATGAGCGGCACGGGCAGTGCGGCCATGGAAGCAACCCTTGCCAACACGGTTGAACCCGGCGACACCGTTCTTGTTGCTGTGAAGGGCTATTTCGGGAATCGTCTTGTGGACATGGCCGGTCGCTACCGCGCCAACGTGAAAGTGATCGAAAAGCCCTGGGGTGAAGCCTTTACGAAGGAAGAGCTTGAAGCCGCTTTGATTGAGCACAAGCCCACCATCTTGGCGATGGTGCATGCCGAGACGTCTACCGGCGTTTGCCAACCGATGGAGGGAATCGGAGATCTCTGCCGGAAGCACGATTGTTTGCTCCTGCTCGACACCGTGACCTCCCTTGGTGGTGTTCCTCTCTATCTCGATGAATGGAAGGTGGATCTGGCTTACAGCTGTAGTCAGAAGGGCTTGAGCTGCCCTCCAGGTCTTGGCCCATTCACGATGGGTCCCCGCGCTGAAGCCAAGCTTGCTGCGCGTCAAGACAAAGTTCCCAATTGGTATCTCGACGTTTCCCTTCTCAATCAGTACTGGGGAAGTGACCGTGTGTATCACCACACAGCACCGGTCAACATGAATTTCGGCATGCGCGAAGCGCTCAGGTTGTTGGCGGACGAAGGCTTGGATATGGCTTGGGCGCGTCACCGCACTAACGCTGAAGCGCTTTGGTCCGGTCTGGAAGCGATGGGCATTGAAATGCATGTGCCCGAGGAGCTTCGTTTGCCCACCCTCACTACCGTTCGTATCCCAGAAGATGTGGATGGAAAGGCTTTCACCCAGCACCTGCTCAATAACCACGGCATTGAAGTGGGTGGTGGTCTTGGTGTTCTTGCCGGAAAAATCTGGCGAATCGGCCTGATGGGTTACAACTCAAACCCTGAGAACGTCAGCAGGTTGTTGAATCTGTTTGAAACGGAGCTTCCCCAGTTCCGTCAGAACGTCGCCGTCGCTGCTTAAACCAGCTCGACAGCATCTCTTTCGCTTCCTCAGCCTGCACACCACCGATCACTGTCATTCGGTGATGTGCACTGACATGAGTGGCCAAGTTGACCGTGCTTCCCATAGCGCCTCGCTTGGGGTCAGTTGCGGCAAAGATCACTTGTCCGACTCTCGCTTGAACCAAGGCACCGGCGCACATGGGACAGGGTTCCAAGGTCACCAACAGGGTGCAGTCATTAAGACGCCAGTCACCACGCAGACGGCAGGCCTGTTGAATCGCCATCAATTCAGCATGCCCAAGCGGATCATTGTTCAGCTCCCTTTGGTTGATGCCATGGCCGATGCATCGGCCTCGGTGATCCAAAACAATGGCGCTAACAGGAACCTCTCCACGCTCCCCGAAACGGCGCGCGCGCTCAATCAAGCGCTCCATCCAGGCTTGCATCTGCGTGGAAGACAGTTCGATTGGAGACTGCATCGTCAGGCTCTTGGCTGAGCGCATCGTTTGATGTGCCACCACTTTGATGTTCCACCACAGGGGAGAATGATCACTCCCCATCTTGTCTTCTTGGTTGGACCTTCCAGCAATCCTGAACCGGTAGCTCTGTCGGCGTTTGCTTCACCCGATGCGCTTGACCCTCTACTCCTTCAGTTTTTGGAGGGTGCTTCCGAGCGCTTATGCAGCTGGATCGGTTCGGCGGGTGAGCGGGGTCCACTGCCAGCACTTCGGGTGCTTCCTGATGCTGCCCCGCAAGCCCATGGTCGCGATATGGAGCAACTGTTGGATGACCTCCAGCAGGTGATGGATGGGTCGTTTCAGCCTTCCCATCCCGGGGCTCTTGCCCATCTCGATCCGCCGCCACTGAGTGCGTCTATCGCCGCGGATTTGATCTGCGCGGGGCTGAACAACAACCTTCTGGCCGAGGAGCTGTCTCCCAGCTTGAGTCATCTCGAACGGCAGCTTTGCGCCTGGTTTGCCGAACGCCTTGGCTTTCCTGCAGGGGCCTCAGGTGTTGCGGCTAGTGGTGGCACGCTGAGCAATCTGATCGCCTTGGTGTCCGCTCGCCATCATGCGGGCTTGGATCACAACCCAGAGGCCGTGGTGGTGGTCAGTGCTGATGCCCATGTGTCATGGCATAAGGCAGCGCGCGTGATGGGGCTTCAAAGCGACGGAGTTCGTGCCATCCCGGTGGACGAGCAAGGGCTCATCGATCTGCAGCAACTAGAGGCTGAAGTCGCAACACTTTCAAGAGAAGGACGCCCTTGTATCGCAGTGGTGGCTACAGCAGGCACCACGGTGCGAGGCGCCATCGACCCCGTTTCTGCGATGGCTGATCTCTGCGCTCGCCTGGGCCTATGGCTGCATGTGGATGGGGCGATCGGTGCGGTTTTTGCTCTGAGTGCCACCACCACCCATCTGCTCCATGGGATTGCGCGCGCTGATTCGATCACCGTGAATCCCCAGAAAGTTCTTGGCATCACAAAGACCTCATCCCTTCTGCTGGTTCGTAAGGCCGCCGTGCTGGCCGCTGCGTTCTCCACAGGCCTTCCCTACATGGAGCCTGCCCTCGAGCACGATCACGGTGGTGAATTGGGTCTGCAGGGCAGTCGTCCGGCGGAAGTGCTCAAGCTCTGGCTTGGCTTGCGACAACTCGGTGAATCAGGGATTGAGCAGGTGTTGACGGCCGCGATCGCTCGACGTGAGTATCTCCAGCAACAACTGGATCCGAACAAGCTGATGATTCTCTCCGGCCCTTTGCATGTGCTCGCCGTTAGGCCCCAACGCGGACAGGCGCAGCAGCATGAACGCTGGTCGATCGAGACACGCCGGCTCTTGCTCAGCCAGGGCATCATGGTGTCGAGACCGCTCCATCAAGGACATCATTTCCTGAAGGCTGTTCTTGGCAACCCGCATACCGATCATGGTTTGCTGGACCAACTGGCATCAGCTCTGAATCAATCCGTGGAGGCTTTGCCCTGATGGCTGCCCCAAATCAGCAACGTGGCCGCTGGGTGGCGATCGTCACAGGCATTGTGTCTGTGCTGATTGGTGTGACCTATTTGGCTCTGATTACCGTTCTCGATGCCCGCGGCCCGATGCGTCCCCCTCCGCCCGAGGCCCTGGTTGGGGTGGTAAGCGCTTCTTTGCCTTTTGCCGCAGTGGTTCCACCACCTGTCTGAGAGCGGTATCGAGGAATCGTTGGAGGGCGCTATCGCGACGGTTGAGGTCGTAGTGCTGTTGCACAACGTCTTGCACGCCACCATCCCCCCAATCTTGATCTTGCTGGAAGTAAGTGATGAAACTGGCTCCTGCGATCCGCGTTAACCATGCAGCCGCAACACCTTGAACGGCTTTTCCCAGTAACAGGGTGGGCAGATTCACGCTCAGTGCGGTGCCAATCAAGGCGACACCACCTTTGACGACCCCAAGGCCTGCCAGGGTTCTTCCCACGGATACGGCCAACTCCTGCGCTTTGGCGCGAGTGAGCTGCACGTTGTAGACCTTCGCCACCTCCATCACCATCTGGGCATTGACGGCAGCTGTACCAAGCAAGTCGATGCCGGGTAGTGGTGTCGCTGCCACGACGCCTGCACTAATCCAGCTGTAACGGTCCACGATCCGTCTTGCTTCGCTCTGTCGTTGTTGGTTGAGGAGTGAACGCCCCTTGTCGCCCAGCGTTCTGCATTGCAGAAGAATGTTGTCGGCCAAGAGCTCTTCGCCGTCGGCATGGAGCACCACGGCCATGCGTTGAAGTAGCACTGCCACTTCTGCTGGAGGTTGCCAGGGTTTCTGGCCAGGTCTTGGCAACGATTGGGGAGAGGCACTGGTTGGGATGACGTCCTCAGCAGCCAGCAGGCCTTGGCAACGTCCGCGCAGCAAGGCCAGAAGACGCTTCTCCTCCTCCTCTCCCCGTAAATCGCATTTGTTCAAGACCAACATCAAGCGCTTGCCTAACCCCGCAAGGCTGCGCACCACATCCCATTCGGCAGAGCGAAGATCACCATCCACCACCACCAGCATTAAGTCGGCCCGGCTAGCGCGTTCACGGGCTTCTTGTTCCCGATCTCTTCCATCCAGTCCGCTTTCAAGGATTCCAGGTGTGTCCACCAATTGCAGTCCGCGCTCCAGCTTGTTGAGACGAAGCCGATAGGTCTGGCTGCCGGTTGTGGAGCCCATCGGTGCTCCAACCTTCCCAACAATGTCTTGGAGCAGGGCACGAATCAGGGAGGTTTTTCCGCTAGAGCCCGTGCCAAACACCACCACCACTAAATCGCCGCGTGCTAACTCACGCGCCACGCGCTCGCGCTCCAGATGCAAAGCCTGCCGGGCTACATCGTCTTGGAGACGCTCCAGGAGGCGATCAATGCTTTCCAGGCTCTGTTCAGCCGCTTGACGACGCGACCCAGGCGGCAAAGGGGCTGTAGTGCCGGCTTTTGTCGCTCCGCGACGGCTTTTCCATCCCTTCCACACGGGCCAGCCAACCTGCACCACGAAGGCAATCACCAAAATGGTGCCGATCAGCAGTACGGGTCCTACAAGCCAGGGTGGAAGGATGTAGCTGAGATCCCAGAGCAGATTGCGAATCGCCTGGAGTACCAGGCCAAGCACCAAGAGGACGATCAGCCCAGCGGCGCCAAACAAGATCAGGCGGTTGGATCCCTTCATCGGCCCACCACACCGCCCTGTCCTGCGGCACGCATGATGCGACTCCAGAGAGAGGCTGCTAAGACGCTGGAACTAGCGGAAGGACTGTTGTCATCGTTGCCCAGCCAGATTCCCAGCACCCAATGGCGACTCGGCTCGTAGCCAATGAACAGCAGGTCCCGCCCATCATTTGTGGTTCCTGTTTTTCCCCCTTCTTGACCACCGAGCGAGGCGGCACGCCCTGTGCCGCTGCGAATGACCGCTCGCATCAAGCCCTGCATCTGCTGAGTGGTCTTTGCCTTCAGCACACGACGAGACGTTTGGCGCTGTCCAGCTTCGCCATCTCCATTGAGGCTGCCGCAGCCACTCGGTCGATCCAAGCGGCAGGTTTCAGCATCAAGCAAACGACGAATGGTGGTGGGCGCTTGCCAGATGCCGCCATTGGCCACAGCGGCATAGGCACTGGTGAGCTCAATTAAGCGAACTTCACTCTGTCCAAGAGCGAGCCCCGGTACAGGATCTAAGGGAGTGGTGATTCCCAGGCGTTTTGCCAGGCTCACCACTTGCTCCAGGCCCACGCGTTGGGCCAAGCGCAGCGCTGCGGTGTTGTGGCTTGAGGCGAAGGCACTGGCCAAGGTCAGTTGGCCCGAACAGGTGCTGTCGAAGCGCTGTCCTCCCCAGCGAAGGGGGCTGCAATCCAAGGTGTCGTTGGGTTTCAGGCCTTGTTCCAGGGCCGCCAAGTAAGTGATGAGTTTGAAGGTGCTTCCTGGTTGCCGTAACGCCATTGAGGCACGGTTGAACTGGCTCGCGTTGTAGTCACGACCTCCGGCGATGGCGAGAACTCCGCCCGTGCGGCTGTCGAGCACAACAGCGGCCCCCTCCTGAACGCCAAGCCTGGAATTGTTGGCCAACAAACCGCTCAATTGGCGTTCCAGCACAGATTGCAGAACAGGGTCTAAGTGCGTTTCGATCAAGAAATTTCCTTCATCCGCCACGTCAGGACCCACGAGCGCTGTGAGGTCTCGGCGCACTTGATCGGTGTAGAAAGGTGCTGAGCGACTGACCTGCTCCCGACTGCAGGCCTCTTTTGCAAGCTGAATCGGTTGACGACGCGCCAGTCGCGCTTGCTCCAGGGAGAGTCGACCGCCATCGGCCATTTTGTTGATCACCCGATTACGCGCTTTTAAAGCGCGCTGGGGAAACTGACAGGGATCGTGCCCATTGGGTGATGGCAATAAACCCACAAGAAGTGCAGCCTGCTGCACGTTTAGATCTGCTGCGGATTGATCAAAAAACACGCGTGAGGCATCTTCAAATCCCCAGCCAACGCCTAAGTACACGCGATTGAGATAGCTCAGCAGCAATTGGCTTTTGCTGAAACGACTTTCCAACTGCAAGGACACAAGCAGCTCTTTCCATTTCCTCTCCAGGGTGTCTCCATCTCCTACGTAATTGGGATAGAGGCTGCGAGCTAATTGCTGCGTGAGACTGCTGCCTCCCTCCAGCACCTTGCCGCCGATCAAATTGGTGCTGAAAGCTCTCAGCGTGCCAATCGGATCGACCCCTGGATGCCACCAGAAACGGTTGTCTTCACTGCTGAGCAGAGCATCAACCAGCAAGGGGGAGAACCCATTGACCGATTTGAGCTCGCGATGACGACTGGAGTCAACAGAGGTCAGCGGTTGGTTATTGCCGTCGTAAATGGCCACCGGACCGCGCACGCGCGCCAGTTGCCCGCGGATCGGCATGGTGAGATTGGAGAGCAATAGCAGCGCTCCTCCTCCACCCAGGCATCCGAACAAGAGCAGGCCCAACCAGCGCTCAATTCGATGGCGTCGGCGGCCGGCTGCATCGTTGAACTGTAGGAAGGGAGCCTTTTCGTCTAGAGCCGGCGCAAACTGAACAACGTCTCCATCGCGCAGTTCCAGCTGCGACACCCGGCGGCCTTTCCACCACAAGCCATTCGTGGAGTCCAAATCTTGAAGGATCCATTGCCGCCGCCCCTGGTGATGCAGCAACGCGTGTTGGCGGCTGACGGCTGGATGATCGATGCTCACTTCCAGAGGACCATCGCGACCAATCCGATAGCCATCGCCATGCAATGGAATGGTCCGATCCGCCTGATCGCTCTGATGAATGATCAGTTGGGCTGAGGACGGGCCGTCAGGATTTCGCTTGTCCATGGCGTTGGGAGAGAGCGTCGATGGCGAAGCAGAGGACAGCGAGATTGATGGCGATGTCCGCGCCATTGAAGATGGGAAAACGGAAGGGCACCAGCTCGATGAAGTCGGTGACATATCCCAATTGCCAGCGGTCGATGCCATTGCCAAGCGTTCCTCCCAGCAGGCAGGCCAGGGCCAGACCTAACCAGAGATCGAGTCGCTTGGATCGCCAGATCCAGACCAGCAAACCCAGCGAAACGAGCAGGCTGAGCAGTCCGAGTAAGGCCGTGGAATCACTCAGCATGCTGAAGGCGGCGCCGGTGTTGCGCACGAGCCGCAACTGCAGTAACCCCGGCAGGAACGGTTGCGACAGATTTGGAAGCAGATGGGATCGAGCCCAAATTTTGGACGCTTGATCCAGCAGCAGGATCGATAGGCTGATGAAGACAACTGTGCGACGCCGGATCACTCGGTTGCTGCGGCTGATCATTCGATCCAGAGCAGACGACGAATCGGAAGTGCAATCAAGGCGATTGCGACGCAAAGAGCCAGTTGGGCCAGCAAGGGACCCAAGCTGTAACTGAATAACAGATCAGGGAGTGATTCACTCCAACGATTCACACCTGCACCGAGCAGCAAATTAAGAATTCCGCAGAGCTGAATCGTGACCACTCCGGCAAGACCCGCCAACGTGAGACGCGCTAAG
>Ga0115566_10004783_pt1 | contig 10736 bp, 10 predicted proteins | sample COGITO_mtgs_1204_3_FD_87173 | JGI IMG/M metagenome (GOLD analysis project Ga0115566, IMG submission 87173) | Pelagic marine microbial communities from North Sea - COGITO_mtgs_120405 | ecosystem: Environmental > Aquatic > Marine > Epipelagic | place: Germany:Helgoland, sampling site Kabeltonne...
AATTGTTGTGACATTCCTATTAATTGGTAATTTTTCCACATCATTAGTTTATGTAATAATATTTTTAGTCATCGGTGGCGCAATAGGTGCTTTTATAGCTTTTAAAATTCCGATGACCGCAATGCCAGAATTAGTTGCAGGGTTCCATAGTTTAGTTGGTTTAGCGGCTGTTTTTGTTGCAATAGCAGCTTTTTTAAATCCCGCAGCTTTTAATCTAGGAAATGTTGGTGATATTAAATTAGCAAGCCTTGTTGAGATGTCCATAGGGGCAGCAGTGGGAGAAATAACTTTTTCAGGCTCTATAATAGCTTTTTTAAAACTAAGAGGAATAATGTCTGGTGCTCCTATTACATTTGGCGGGCAACACCTTTTAAATTTGATACTTGGAATAGGTATTTTCTTTTTAATTTTTTATTTATGTAAAACTCAGTCTACAAATATTTTTTGGACAGTAATTGCAATCTCATTCCTTGTCGGTGTTTTATTAATTATACCCATCGGCGGGGCAGATATGCCTGTAGTCATATCAATGCTTAATTCATACTCTGGCTGGGCTGCAGCTGGAATAGGTTTTACATTAGAAAACACCGCTTTAATTATAACGGGTGCACTTGTGGGATCCTCTGGAGCGATACTTTCATATATAATGTGTAAAGCAATGAACAGGTCTTTTATCAATGTTATACTTGGTGGTTTTGGAGCCGATAACTCTACTAATGATACAAAAGAAAAGATAGACCAAAAGCCAGTTAAAAGTGGTAATGCGGAGGATGCAGCCTTCCTAATGAAAAACGCATCTTCAGTTATCATCGTTCCAGGTTATGGCATGGCCGTTGCTCAAGCTCAACATGCTCTTCGAGAAATGGTAGATAAATTAAAAAAGAATGATATTAAAGTAACATACGCTATACACCCAGTCGCAGGAAGAATGCCCGGTCACATGAATGTCTTGTTAGCCGAGGCCAATGTTCCTTATGATGAAGTTTTTGAACTAGAGGATATAAACAATGATTTTGCTAATTCTGATGTTGCATTTGTGATTGGAGCTAATGACGTAACAAATCCTGTAGCAAAGACAGATCCAAAAAGCCCAATATTTGGAATGCCTGTACTTGATGTTGAAAAATGTAAATCTGTATTATTTGTTAAAAGAAGTTTGTCACCTGGATATGCCGGTATAGATAATGAGCTTTTTTACAAAGATAATACCCTAATGTTATTTGCTGATGCTAAAAAAATGACAGAAGATATTGTTAAAAATTTAGATTAATGAAAACAAAAATATTCTGTGACATAGCTGACTATCAGACAATTAGATTTTTTAATAATAAATCTTTAGTTGATGGATTTACAACTAATCCAAGTTTAATGAGATTAGCTGGAGCCAAAAATTATAAAGATTATTCCCTTAAAATTTTGAAGATTTGTAAAAAAAAACCGATTTCTTTCGAGGTTTTCGCAGATAATCCAAAAGATATGCTTAATCAAGCTTATGAAATTAATTCATGGGGTAAAAATGTTTATGTTAAAATCCCTGTTGTTAATTCTAAGGGAATTTTTACCGGATCGGTTATTAAAGAGTTGAGTGATAAGGGTATAAAACTAAATATAACTGCAGTTTATTCGTTTGAACAAACTAAAAAGATTTACAAAATTTTAAACAAAAAAACTAAATCTATTATTTCTATATTTGCTGGAAGAATGGCGGATAAAGGAAAAGATCCACTTCCAATATTTAAAAGAAGTATTTCATTAACTAAAAAAAATAAAAATGTCGAAATTTTATGGGCTAGTACTAGAGAAGCCTATAATTATATTCAAGCCAAACAGTTAAATTGCAATATAATTACAATGCCGCCAAAAATAATAAATCAAATAAATGATTTTGGAAAAAGTTTTAAATCAATGACAATTGATACTGTTAAAGAATTTCTAGTTGATAGTAAAAAATATAGGTTTAGTCTTTAAGAAGCTTTTGCTCTAGACTGTCTTTTCCTCTCATGAGGACTTAATACAAGTTTTCTTAATCTACAAGATTTCGGAGTTATTTCTAAAGCCTCATCTGTATTAAGCATACTTAACTGTTCTGCTATAGCCATTTTTCTAACTGGAGTTAAAACAACATTTTCATCTGTACCCTGTGTTCTCATATTTGTTAGTTTTTTACCCTTTAAAACATTAATTTCAAGATCACCACTCTTTGAAGATAAACCTACAATCATTCCTTCATAAACTGGATCATTATGTGTTACAAACATTTCTCCTCTTGCTTGTAAATTAAAAATTGCAAAAGCTACTGCCTTTCCATTCTCCATAGAAATTAAAGCACCGTTTCTTCTTCCTTCCATATCGCCAGTATACTCTCCATACGTATGAAAAATTCTATTAATAACCCCAGTACCCTTAGTTAAAGTTAAAAAATGACTTGTGTAGCCCATCAAACCTCTAGTGGGCGCATGAAAAATTAATCTTTTTTTATCTTTACCAGTATCTTTTAAATCAATTAGTTTACCTTTTCTTCTGTTCATCGAGTCAATAACTTTTGATGAAAATTCTTCATCTAAATCCATTGTTATTTCTTCAATAGGCTCTAACTTATTACCTTGACCATCTTTTTTAATTAAAACTTTTGGAGGACTTACCGTCATTTCAAATCCTTCTCGTCTCATTTGTGTCAAAAGAATTTCCAACATTAGTTCACCTCTGCCACTTATAACAAAAGCATCTTTATTTTCATTTTCCTCAAAATTAATTCCCACATTATTTTCAGCCTCTAACATTAAGCGATCTCTAATTTGAGTACTTGTTAATTTTTTACCTTCTGTGCCTGCCAAAGGTGAACTATTAACTGTTATTGTTATAGACATAGTAGGCGGGTCAATAGGAGTAGCATTTATTGGATCATTTACCTCTAAATCACAAATAGTATCAGCGACATTTGCTTTTTCTAATCCAGCGATAATTACTATATCTCCAGCTTCACCTTTTTCAATAGGAACTTTTTTTGTACCTTCGTATCTGAAAATTTTAGTCAACCTTCCTTCGTCAATTTTTTCACCGCTAAGATTAATAGCCTTTATCTGTTGATTTGCTTTGGCAGTTCCTTGAGAAATTCTTCCAACTAAACTTCTTCCAAGAAAACTATCAGCATAAAGAAGAGTAGAAAGCATCGCAAAAGGTTTAGTTTTATCAAATGAAGATGGTTTAACATGTTCAATAATTAAATTTAAAAGTGGTTGTAAGTTTTCTCTAGGCCCATTTATTTCTTTTGAGGCCCAACCAGATCTCCCACTTGCATACAAAACAGGAAAATCTAATTGTTCTTCATTTGCATCAAGACTTACAAATAAATCAAAAGTCTCATCTAGCACCTCGTTAGCTCTTTGATCCGGTTTATCTAGTTTATTAATCACAACGATCGGTTTTAAGCCTTGTTTTAAGGCTTTAGATAAAACAAACTTAGTTTGAGGCATCACCCCTTCAGCAGAGTCTATTAATAACAAAGCTCCATCAGCCATGTGCAAAACTCTTTCGACCTCAGCAGCAAAATCTCTATGACCTGGCGTGTCTATAATATTAATTCTAGAGTTTTTCCAATTGATCGAAGTAGGTTTTGCTAAAATAGTAATTCCTCTTTCTTTTTCCAGCTCTCCAGAGTCCATTATTCTTTCTTCGATGTTTTCGTTTTCTCTAAACGTCCCGCTTTGTTTCATTAAACTATCAATCAAAGTTGTTTTTCCGTGATCAACGTGCGCAATGATTGTTATATTTCGGATAATATCTGTCATTTTGGTTGCGGGGGTAGGATTTGAACCTACGACCTTCAGGTTATGAGCCTGACGAGCTACCAGACTGCTCCACCCCGCGATAAATTATTTTTTTTTAATATTAATAGCTTGAAGTTTATCTTTCTCTTCTTTTATGTCGTAAACAATTATTTGTTCTTCTTTTAAAACCCTTAATTTCGATTCCTCTAATGCTGAAACATGAAGAAATATATCTTTTTGTGTTTCATCATCAGTGATAAATCCATATCCTTTTTTTGCATTAAACCATTTTACTTTTCCAGATGGCATTGATAATCCTCTCATTTATATAAATTTAGTACCTATTTTTTAATTTTTGAAGTTTTTTTATTCTTTTAATATTTTCTGTTTGAACTCTCTTTTTTCTCTCAGAAGGTTTTTCATAAGTACTTTTCATCCTCATTATTTTGAAAAATCCTTCTTTTTGAAGTTTTCTTTTTAGAACTCTGATTGCTTGTTCCACATTATTATCTTTAACGTCTATTTTAATAAAAACCTCCGGTTAATTTTCATGGTAGTTATCATCAGAAAATCTATTTGTCTAGAGAGAAGCTGTTTGAGCTTTTTTTTCCTCTCTAATCTTAGCTTTTTTCTCTCTTTCAATTCTTCTTTTGGCTTTATCTAGGGCTTTTTGAAAAACCTCTTGTGTGCATAACGCCAAAATAACAGGATCTCTCGGTTTTAAATTAGAGAAATTCCAATAACTTCTTTTTCTGATAAGAGAAACTGTGCCTTTTGTACTTCCTACAAGTTTTGAAATTTGGCCGTCTGTTAATTCAGGTGCATTTTTACACAACCATAAAATTGCATCTGGTCTATCTTGCCTTTTTGATAACGGAGTATATTTTGGTCTTTTTCTCTCTTTAACTTCAATCTCTTCAATCTTTTTTAATAGTATTAGTTTCTTTTCAGGATTTTTAGAACACGTTTCTATTTCATCTCTAGATAACTGACCAGCTAAAATTGGATTGTATGCTTTTATTCCTTTAGCAACATCTCCATCTGCTATCCCTTTTATCTCTAATTCATGTAAATTACAAAACTCTGCAATTTGTTTGAAAGTCAATGTTGTATTTTCAACAAGCCAAACAGCTGTTGCTTTTGGCATGAATGGAGTTTTGGCCATAATCTATTTTTTTAATCTAAGGTTGCTAAATTTTTTATTGTATTTACTTACTCTTCCTTTATCCAAAATTTTTTGAGTTCCCCCTGTCCAAGCGAAGTGAGATTTAGGATCAATATCTAATTTTAAAACATCATTTTCTTTGCCCCAAGTTGATCTGGTTTCAAATTCTGTACCATCAGTCATCACGACTTTAATTTTATGATAATTTGGGTGTATGTTTTTTTTCATGAACGGAGTTTTATATTATTAATAGTTTTTACTCAATATCTTTTTTATTTATTAAACCTTTTAATTCTTCATGAATATTGGCATTAGTGGCTAAAACATTCTTTTTCAATGGTGTATTAGTATCTTCTTGAAAAAACTCAACAAACCCTCCAGCTTCTTTTAATATAATTACTCCCGCTGCTATGTCCCAGTAATTTAACTCTCTTTGCCAATACCCATCAAATCTTCCACATGCTACATAAGCCATGTCTAAGGCAGCGCTCCCAAACTTTCTAACATTAGAGACATTATTTGATACATTTATATATTCTGAAAAAATTTTATCTTTAATTTTGCTTGATCCTTTAGGACCACCCGTCACGATCAATCCATCTTTAATTTTTTTTTTATTTGAAACTCTTATCCTTGAATTATTTAGATATGCCCCATTTCCTTTTTCAGCACAAAACAACTCATTCATAATAGGATTAAATATTACACCACATTTAATTTCACCATCTTCTTCATATCCTATAGAAATTGCAAATTGTGGAATACCATTTAAAAAATTCATTGTTCCATCAATCGGATCAATTATCCATCTATTTTTATAATTCGATTTATTTATTATTCCTCTTTCTTCGGTGATAATTCCATACTCGGGATGTGCCTTTTGCAACTCTTCGATTAATATTTTTTCAGTCCTTTTATCAGCAGATGTGACAAAATCTCCAGGACCTTTTGTTGAAACCTGCAAATGTTCAATTTCTCCAAAATCTCTAATCAAAGATCTCGAAGCTTTCATGCAAGCTTTTATTATTAAATTGATTTGAGGAGAATTTAACCTCATCAATTAACTCTTTTTACATATTCTAAAGTTCTAGTATCAATAATAATTTTCTCTCCGCTTTCAATAAATGGTGGAACATCAATTTTTATACCACAATCTAATAATGCTGGTTTATAAGATGAAGAGGCAGTTTGATTTTTTATTGCAGCATCGGTTGTTTCAATAGTGCATTCAATATTATTAGGAAGTTCTATTGAAATCGGTTTTTCTTCCATGAATAAAATGGTAACCTCTAAATTTTCTTTTAAAAGTTTATACTGTTCTCCAGATATTGACTTAGGAATTTCTACTTGTTCAAAAGTTTTGTTATCCATAAAGTGACAATTTTCACCATCTATATAAAGAAAATTAAATTTTTTCTCATCAACTTCTGTTTTTTCTACAGTCTCACTTGATCTAAATCTTTCATTTAATTTTGTACCCTTTATAACGCTTTTTAATTCAACTTGATTAAAAGCACCGCCTTTCCCAGGTTTTACGTGTTGAGTTTTTATAACATTCCAGTAGTCATTTTTGTGTTCTATAATCATACCAGGTTTTATTTCAATAGCTGTTATTTTCATTTAAATTTTTTAATTGCAAGTTCTGGCTTTAATTTTGGGTTATCCCAAATAAAACTTGATATTGCAATATATTTAGCCCCAGAATTTATTAATTTTTTATAGTTTAAGTTATTAATACCACCAATTACCACAATTGGTTTTTTTATATTCTTTTTTGCCCATCTTAAAATATTTAAATCTGCTTTATTTGCTTTTGGTTTCAGTTTTGATTTAAAAAATGATCCAAAAGCAAGATAATCTGCTTTATCTTTGATAGCATTTTTAGCTAAAGTTTTAGAACCATGGCAGGTAATTCCTAGCATTTTATTTTTAAGTTTATTCCTGGCAATTTTAAAAGACCCATCGAGTTGACCCATATGGCAACCATCAGCTTTAATTTTGCTTACTAAAGAAAAATTATCATTAATGATCAACTTGACTTTATGTTTTGTCGTAATCTCTTTAATTTTTTTTGCAATTTTTAAAAGTTTATTAGTTTTTATATATTTTAATCTTAACTGAAAAAAACTAACGTTTTTGTAAGACAAAACCTTATTTAAATCTGAGTAGAATTTATTATTTATTTTATTTGGTGAAATTAAATATACTAATTTCTTCAATATATTTAAGCTACTGACACTTTTTCCAAGTCTTCAGACCACTCTCCTTTAGAGGAAAGGCCATTCATTTTAGCCCTATGATTAAAAGATTTTTGAATGCTTTCAATATTATCTTTTTTTTTTCCAAATTCTTTAAGAGCACTAGCTTGTAAACCTCTACCATACGAAAAAGTAATTAAAAAATTACTGTCATTAATTTTATTTATCTCATTTAAATTTTTACTAGACTCAATTTCTGATTGACCTCCTGATAAGAATGCTATTCCAGGAACCTCAATAGGCACATTTTTTTTTAAACAATCTAAAGTTTTTTTAGCAATTTCCTTTGAGCTTGATTTATCTTTACACTCAGAACCTGGTATAATCATATTAGGTTTTAAAACAGTTCCTCTTAAATCGACTTTATGAATTTCCAATTCATTGTAGCATTCATTTAAAACATTTGTGGTTACATTATAGCATTTATTGATATCATGCGAGCCATCCATTAAAACTTCTGGTTCGACTATTGGAACCATGTTTGCTTCTTGAACCAATGCTGCGTATCTTGCTAAAGCATGCGCATTAGATTTAATTGATTGAGGTGAAGGAAATTTTTCTGTAATTTTGTAAACAGCTCTCCATTTAGTAAACCTGGCCCCTAAATTGTAATACTCTTTTAATCTTTCTCTTAAACCGTCTAGCCCCTCTGTAATAGTTTCATCACTAGATCCTGCCAATAGTTTAGCTCCTTTATCAACTTTAATACCTGGGATAGCGCCGTTATTTGAAATTAGTTCAGGTATTGTTGGTCCTAATGTAGTTTTTTGTCTAATTGTTTCATCAAACAAAATTACACCACCAATGTAATCTTTCATGGCGCTTGCATTAAATAATGTCTGACGAAAATTTAATCTATTTTTTTCTGAATTTTCAACGTTAATGCTTTTAAATCTTTTTGCTATTGTCCCAGTGCTCTCATCTGCTGCTAAAATTCCTTTACCTCTAGCACACATTTTTCTTGCTATTTCATTTAACGTCATAAGGATTATTTATTTTAAAACACTAAGACCAGGCAAGTCTTTTCCTTCTAGGTATTCCAAAAATGCCCCACCTGCTGTTGATAAGTGAGAAAAATAAAGTTTATTTTTACTTTTATTGATTGCCGCAAGAGTATCTCCGCCGCCAAGAACTGAAATCAATGATTTTTCTTGAGTGTTTTTTGAAATAGTCTCAGCTATCGACATAGTTCCATTTAAAAAATTTTTATTCTCAAAATATCCTGCTGGTCCATTCCATAACACTGTTCTTGATTGATTAATTATTTGTTTAATATTATTTACTGTTTTATACCCAATATCTAAAATAATTTCATTTTCTTCAATTTGATCTAAGTCTCTATTTTTTCCTTCTCCCTCAAAGCTAGTTCCAACAACACAATCCTCTGGAATTATTATTTCACAATTGTTTTTTTTAACATTATCATAAATTTTTTCAATAATTTCTTTGGTATTGTCTTCAATTAAAGACTTTCCAATCTTAAAATTTTTATAAATTAAAAAATTATTAGCCATAGCACCAACAATGACAAGATTGTTTATTTTTTCAATTAAACTTGTAATAACATTTATTTTTGTTGAGATTTTTGAGCCACCAATAATACACGTAACTGGTTTCTTCTTGTTCTTGATAACTAGATTTATCGCATCAATTTCTTTCTTTAAAAGAGGACCAGCAAAACTTTTATCAAAAAATTTTGTAATTTTATGAATTGATGCTTGTTTCCTATGAGAGCATGAAAAAGCATCATTAATATAAATATCACCAAGAGAGGCTAATTTTCTTGAAAAATTTTCATCGTCATTTGTTTCTTCTTTAAAATATCTTATATTTTCAGTTAATATTACCTCTCCTTCTTTTAAGTGAGAAAATTTGTCATTAACTTTATCATCAAAATTTCCCATAAAAAAAAATACATTCGTTTGAAGTGTTTTTTTAAGATATTTATAAATTGGCATTAAAGATAGAGCGGGGTTTCTAATTCCCTTTGGTCGACCAAGATGGCTTATAATTATTATTTTAGCTTTTTTTTTTATTAATTTTTTTAGAAAAGGCAAGCATAACGTTATTCGTGTATCATCTGTAATTATTTTGTCTTTTAAAGGAACATTAAAATCTAATCTTAAAATTATTTTTTTATTTTGAATATCTAAATTATCAGGAAAAAAATTTATTTTATCCATTAATTTAAATTATTCTCTTAATTTATTTTGAATGAAATTTGTTATCTTCTCTTCCGATAGGCCGAAATGATTATACACTTCTTTATAAGGCGCGCTTTCTCCAAACTGATCTATACCTACGTTCATTCCTTTATTTTTAATGTATTTTTGCCATGACATGATACTTCCAGCTTCTAGTGTAACAACTAATGAGTCTTGATCAATAATATCGTTTTGAAAATTTTTTGGCTGCTTATCAAAAAGTTCCATGCATGGCATTGAAACGACTTTTGAATCAATATTATTTTCTTTTAATTTCTCTTGAACTTTTAAAGCAAGCTCAACTTCAGTGCCAGACGCAACTATAGTTACATTGCTTTCATGAGAGGTAATATTTACTACGTATGCTCCCTTTTCACATTTATTTTCCACAGAGTTTTTTGGATTTATATAAGGAACTTTTTGTCTTGATAATGCAATCACACTTGGGGTGCCATGGCTTTTTAAAGCTACTTGCCAACATTCTATAGTTTCATTGATATCTGCAGGTCTAAAAATGTTCAAGTTTGGAATTGCTCTAAGCCCAGTAAGTTGTTCAATGGGTTGATGAGTTGGACCATCTTCCCCTAAACCAATTGAGTCGTGAGAAAAAATATATATCACTCTGAGACCCATTAATGCTGATAGTCTAATAGAAGGTTTGCAATAATCAGAAAAAATTAAAAATGTTCCGCCATAAGGTATTAGTCCTCCGTAAAGAGCCATCCCATTCATAACTGCAGCCATGCCATGTTCTCTTACTCCATAATGAATATAATTACCGTCAAAGTTTTTAGAATTAATAATTTTAGAATTACTCGTTTTTGTATTGTTAGAACCGCTCAAGTCTGCTGAACCACCAATAAGCTGTGGGAATAAAGCAGAGATACTTTCAATAACCGCCATCGAACATTGTCGAGTTGCTAAGCTTGGCTTTGAATCAAAGTATTTTGTTTTTTCTTTCTTAATTAAGCTTTCTAAATTTTCTAAATCAAAATTTAAATAATTTTTCTCTAGATCACTTTTAATTTTAGAATTTTTATTGCTCATTGTTTCTTGCCATTTTTTTTCTAACAGCTCACCTTTGTTGCCAATTTTTCTCCATTCGTTTAACACTTCATGAGGAATTTCGAATGGTTTATTATTCCATTTAAGTTTTTTTCTGACTAATGCAATTTCTTCATCACCTAAAGGAGAGCCGTGAGAGGAGGCTTTACCAGATTTATTTGGTGACCCAAATCCTATTATGGTTTTGCAAGATATAAGTGTAGGTTTATTAGATTTTGATGCTTTTATTATTGCTTTAGAAATTTGTTTTTCATTGTGACCATTAATTTCTAAAAAA
>Ga0115566_10004785_pt1 | contig 10735 bp, 8 predicted proteins | sample COGITO_mtgs_1204_3_FD_87173 | JGI IMG/M metagenome (GOLD analysis project Ga0115566, IMG submission 87173) | Pelagic marine microbial communities from North Sea - COGITO_mtgs_120405 | ecosystem: Environmental > Aquatic > Marine > Epipelagic | place: Germany:Helgoland, sampling site Kabeltonne...
CAAATAAGCGCACTGCAAAGTCGTGCGGGTGGCCGCGCCGCAACATACCTTGCAGCAGCTTATGCCGAAACTGTTCAAGGTCACCGTTCTTACCCCAGCTCGCCATCGCTCGCCTTAGTTGGTCGGCCTCACCGCCACTAAAGCCTGCCGCCACCATAGTGAGCTTGATCACCTGCTCCTGAAAGATAGGTACGCCTAAGGTGCGATCAAGCACCGCTTTAATTTCGTCGTTGGCGTACTCTACCGCTTCTTCGCCATTACGACGTTTTAGAAAAGGGTGCACCATGTCGCCTTGAATAGGCCCAGGCCTAACGATGGCAACCTGAATCACTAGATCATAAAAACAGCGCGGCCTAAGCCGTGGCAACATCGACATTTGCGCGCGCGACTCCACCTGAAACACACCTAAGCTATCGCCCGCACACAACATGTCGTACACCTTTGGATCCTCGCGTGGAATATCTTGCACGCGCATTCGCTTGCCTGAGTAGTCGCTGATTATCTGTAGTGTGCGCGATATGGCGCTTAGCATACCTAAACCTAGAATATCAACTTTGAGCAGCCCCAGTATTTCGATGTCGTATTTATCCCATTGAATAATGGTTCTATCTGGCATTGCCGCGTTCTCGATGGGCACTAGCGTGCTGGTCTGGCTCTCGGTAATTAAAAAACCACCCACATGCTGAGACAAATGCCGCGGCGTGCCTAGTATTTGCTTAACCAACGAAAAGAAATATCGATTTAAGTTACTGCTTAAATCCAACTGACGTTTCTGCATTTGCTCCGTCAGCATCTCTATTTTGTCCCACCACGCCATCGAGCGATTAAGCTCTTCAATAAAGTTACCCGGCAAGCCTAAGGCTTTACCAACATCGCGTATCGCACTCTTGCGCCGATACGTAATAACCGTGGCGGTGAGTGCGGTGCGCCGCCGCGTGTATTTTTGATAGATGTATTGAATAACCTCTTCGCGGCGATGGCTCTCAAAGTCCACATCAATGTCGGGCGGTTCATTACGCTCTTTAGAAATAAAACGCTCGAACAACAGATCATTCACCCCCGGATCGACCTCGGTAATGTGTAAGCAATAGCAAACGGCCGAATTAGCTGCTGAGCCACGCCCTTGGCACAAAATACCGCGCGTTCGGGCAAACGCCACAATGTCGTATACGGTTAGAAAATAATACTCATATTCAAGCTCGCGTATGATGCGCAGTTCTCTTCTGATCGAACGAATAACTTTATCTGGAACCTTTTTATTTGGGGCATCGGCCCAGCGCTTACGAGCCCCTAAAAATGTTAAATGACGCAAATGTGTAGTGGCCGTCATGCCATCTGGCACTACTTCGTGCGGATACTCATAACGCAGTTCGGCCATACTAAAATGGCATAAGTCGGCAATACGCACCGTTTCTTCAAGCAGCGCATGAGGGTATTGCCGCTCCAACACTTTTAACGGCTTTAGATAACGCTCGGCATTGCTGTACCGGTTTAGCTTAAGCTTATCGACGGTGGTGCGCAGGCGAATAGCCGATACCGTATCTTGTAAAGGTTTGCGTGATTTACAGTGCATATGCACATCGTTACACGCCACCATATTGATGCCTGTGCCTCGACTGAGCTTGTCACGATACAAATACCGCACTTGGTCATCGCTATTCCAGAACAGCTCAACGCCAAGCCATACACGCCCCTTAAACCATTGCGCTAGTTGCGCGCCCTGCTCGGCATCATCCGACTGGTCGCTCGGCAACCAAATAGCCAAACAGTTTTGTAGCCCAAACTGTAAATCGCGTAAATGCAGCGAATACTCGCCTTTAGGGCTACGCCGCCGCCCTTTAGTGATGAGCGATGATATTTCGCTGTAGGCTACACGGCTTGGGGCAAGCAGCAGTAGCTTTAGTGGTTGCTTGTTTTTACTATTGGTTTGAAGCGTAAACTCGCTGCCCACTATTAGCTTTATACCGGTCTCTACACTCGCTTGATAAGCTTTAACAATGCCGGCAAACGAGCACTCGTCAGTAATAGCAACGGCTGTATGCCCCAATTCAGAAGCTCTATAGACAATTTCAGTGGGACTCGACGCTCCCGTTAAGAACGTATAGTGGGATTTGGTATGCAGTTCAGCAAACATCAGTTCTAAGCGAATGCGCCATGCATATACCACTGTTGTTGAGTACGCTCAAAGTACACCCACAACAAACGGCCGCTGGCTTGGCGGGCAATGTAATAGTCGCGGCTACACAGTTGCGACCACCAATGACTGCTGACTCGATTAGGCCCGTGTATAAACGTCAGTGGGCCTTCGCAAAAAGGGCGACCATCGGCCTGTTTTGATAGGCGCTTCGGATGCTCTAACAGCCACAGAGGCTCATCCATCAGTTCATTTTTTTGCCCCCCGTCATCATTCCTTTGCTCGGCCCATGCTTTTTCCTGTTTTGAGTATGATGCCTTAGACACCAAACTATTCGTCATCAAGCCAGACTGATTTGCTAGCTCAGGCAAATGCTCTGGCTGAGCTTTTAGCTCGCGCACTGAGCCCGTACCTAGTCGGCTATTGAGTCGGTCTATTAGACGATCAAAGTTTTCTTGGTCTGGGCGGGGGTCAAACAGGTCGTCGTGCCATAACGACTTAGCGAACAACTCTTCGCTAGCGAGCTCGATACGTGAGAACTCCCAGTCCATAGCGGTACTGGCAAATTTAAGATTGGTTAGCTCCTGAATCATTTTTAAGTCGAGCTTAATGCTATTAACATTGATCTCGATGGTTTTCAGAAGACGGTTATTTTCATGATAGAAACGCCACGTAAACCCTCGGCACAGCAACTGACGGTCTTGCACAAAGCTCAATAAGTCTTGCAGTAAGCGAGTCACTTGCTGCTCAATCCACAGACGGTTGCGGATAGGCTCGGCAAAATCAACGTTGGCGGAAAAAGCCTCTGGCGGTGTTGTGAACAATTGTGGATCAGCGGTCTGCCCAAGCAACTGATTTAAATAAACCAAAGCATCTCGACCAAAACGCTCGCCCATCTCGTCAGCCGGAATCGACACAATATCGCCCACGGTTGTAAAGCCGCAATGCTTTAGCTGCGCTGTGGTTTTTGGATGCAGGTTTAGGTCTTGTAAATAAACATGCTTTAACAGCTCTTGCCAGCCATTTAACTCCCAACCTTGCTGGTAACCATTACTCAGCACATAAGCTGCTTTAGGTGTGGCCGCCACGGCACTGCAAACATCCATATTCAAGCGCTCTAACTCAACATCAATAAGATGATGCAAATGTTTAAGGCCGCGAAACAACGACAAGCTACGGCCTATCTCAAGCAGTAAGGTGTGGTCGTCGTATACGCAAACATGCGAGGTAAAGCGATACGCCCATTCGCTTAGCTGCTTTAGCTTAAGGTCTTCGTGTTCGCATTGCCGCTCGACTAACTGCCCTGCCGGATTAAGCATCAGCGCATGGCCTACACTCTGCCCTTCGCACACGCCATAGTCTTCGGCGTTCTGGTTGAGCTGCCACACTTGGTAGTCTTGAGTGATTATCGTATTACTTTGATCGGCATAACGTACACCCACAGCATTAAGCGGCAGATATGCAAAGCGTAAGCATAACCATACTGCTTTCTGTTTACGATTAGGCTTGAGGCTAGAGCCATCTAAAACGGTAGAGGCACTGGTGCCTTGTGCACGTAGAGCGATCGTCATAATCAGCTCACTCGCTTTAGAGTTATAACGTTATCGCTGTCGTTTAGATTATCTAGGTGCTTAGAGATATGAGCGGCTTTAGCCAGAATGCGCAACTGTTGTTGTGGCGCGCCGTATTGCCTGTTGGCGTGTGGCAGAAGCTGTACTGGCAAGCGTTGCCAGCGCTCATAATGCGGGGGCAGCGACAATACGCATTCTTGCCCGCCCCAACTCTGGGGTTGTTTTACGACCTGAACACGCAAGTGGCTATAGTCGTCGGCAATTAATTTCAGACGCAAACTAGAAGCCGATGCCTGCTGCAACATGTCTGTGTACCTGAATAAGACGTGCCACGATTTGGTTTTTTCAGCGGCCAATTGCAAACGGCGCGTTTGGCGCTGCGTTAAGTTATGCCTACCCGTCCATGTAAATACCGCGGCACAAGATTCAGACAATAGCGCTTGCTCAGCGGCCCATAAGGTATCGATCAGCGAGCGCGTTTGCACTACCGCCACTTGTTCAAAGTCTATGCCTAACTTAAGTAATGCCGGTGCGTAAGGTTGATGTGGTGGCGCTATCCATAAACAGCGTTTAGATGCTATAGCTGCTTTTGATGTCTTATTCGCTGAAGGCCCTCTACTGGCTAAGGGCTCTGCTGATCGAGACTGTAAGGCTGGCATTAACAGCCTTAGTTCTCCAATACCATCCTGGCTCAAACCTAACTCGGTAGTCGCTCCCAATGGCCAACCGCCTATTGCCTCATTAAGTGCCGCAAAGCCCGTATCTAGGTTGTCATGTCGGTGCTGCAATAGATCACTCGAGCGCCAAACATGTTTAGATAATAGACCCTGAAGCTGTTCGGTTTGAATAGATGTGACCTGAATAGATTCGGGCTCAGTAGTGTCAACATCACTATGCTCTGCTAGATTAAAAGCCACTGGCTGCTCAGGTGCTTCTCGGCCAGATGTGTTTCCATTAGGTGTCGCCGGGCTATAGCTGCTCACTCGCTCTCGGGCTACTTGACCCATCAGTTCAGCTTCAGCCGGCTCTTGAGCATCCAAGTCAAATGCCGCAAAGAGATCGCCGTTAACGCCTATTTTATCGGACGTATAAGGGTTAGCTTTTTTGGACTTATTTAAGAGCTTCGAGGACATGTCTCTAGCTTATTTGATTAACGCACTCTTTTCAATAAATACTGTTTTAATACACAGTTTATTTTAAAAGTTACCACAAATACAGTCTGTGCAATGGCAATCAAAGTAAGCAGTCACAATACCCGCCCAGCAGGGTACGGCATTGCTGCAATTAACTGATAAAACTGAATATAAAACACGCTTGGCTGAACTCTAAACAAGAGTTAAGTTGAAAAACGTAGAGCCATTAGTAGCATTCTAACGACGGAGTTTGACGATATAGTTTGACGGTATGATTTCACCTTTATTAGCGCAGGGGTTGGCGAAAACGAAGGTTATTAGGAGCCAACCGGAAGACCTAGAAGCCTGTGTTCAATGCATTCAATTCGACCCAAAGGACACACAACTTTCAGACTATCGCTTTTCTGCGCTTTTTACTGAAAGATCAACCGCCTAGCGGCGTAGATGGCTATGACTCAGGTTTATTTAGTTCGCCGTTAACCAACGCCGCCGTCAACGCATCAAAGCACATTCTGTCACGCCTTCAGCCGTGTTATCGTTGTTATGGAAATGACCTCTATAGACGATTTTTTAGTCTGCAAAGACTCTTGTTTAAACTGCTATTTATTATTACTGTAAGACACGTATGCTTTTATTCATTCATTGGCGGAGTCAGGGTTAACACATGAACATCAATTCGCCTGAATTCCTCAACAACCCGTATCCGTTTTATGCAGAGCGTAGGGCTAGCGCCCCCGTATTTCGGAGGAATGACTTTGAGTGGACAATTACTGGATTTCAAGAACTATCAACATTCTTAGCCAAACCATCGGCTGGTCGTGGCAATATTGGCCAGACTCCGCATCGTGGTGGAGACACTTCAGCAATTGATGCCTTAAAGAAAAACAACCCATCATTGGCACTCATAGAACGTTGGATGACGTTCCAAAACCCACCTAAACATACTAAAACACGCGGCAATATAGCCAGCGTGTTTACCAATAAATTAGTTTCTTTACTCGAACAAAGCATCCGTAAGACTCTACGCGAATTGCTGTATTCGAATACCGAGCAAGGCACAGAGTTTGATTTTGTTTCGACAGTCGCGTACCCGTTTCCGCTGACCGTCATTTCAGACATGCTTGGTATACCTAAAGAGGACCGCACTCAATTTGCGAAATTGACGCGGAGTTTAACTATTGCTACACAATCCAACTTTCATCAGTTACCGAAGTCAGTTTTACAGGAGCTAAACAACTCTGCTGTCGCGCTTGAAATGTACTTTAAAGAATTACTACCGAAGAAAATCGCCAATCAAAGTGACGATCTAATGACTCGCCTCATCAATAAAAATTCAAAGGATCTTGATACACAAGAGTTACTAGCAAATTGTGTTTTCCTTCTATTTGCAGGGCAAGACACAACAACATGCTTGCTTACAAACGCAATGAGCGCATTTTTTGCGCATCCAGAAGAATGGCAGAAGCTGATAAAACAACCAGACCTGATTCCAAATGCCGTTGAGGAATGTTTACGGTTTGACCCTTCAGTTCAGTTAGTTGGTCGATTTGCGCTAGAAGACATCGAGATTGAAAACAATGTTATTAAGCAAGGTCACCACGTTTTTGCTTTTCTTGGTGCGGCGGGCAGAGACCCTTTGGCCAACCCGACTCCAGACATCTTTGACGTTAGTCGTAAAAATATTAAGCACCTTGCTTTTGCTCGAGGCGCACACCATTGCTTAGGAGCAACGTTAGCTCGACTCGAGATCAGAATATTCATTGAAGAAATGTTGAATCTCATGCCAACCATAGAGGCTGCGGGCGACGCTATCAGGCGACCTACCTGGTTGCTTCGTGGGTTTGACCGGATGCCAGTGAGAGTAGCGTGATCAATATATCGCTTCCCTCAGGGCTCTACTCTTTTCGCCTGGATGACCTTCAGGAACTTAGATTCAGCAAGTACACTTTAACCAATGTATTCGAAAAAATCACAGTGCCGCAACGTGAGGCTTGTGTCGAATTATGGACGCGAAACCGAGTCATACATTCCAAACAAGAAGCACTGGCACGCACTGATCAAGTTTGTTATTTCATTACCGAGACACAGACTGGCAAATTGATAGGAGTGAACACCCTCTATAAGTCAGCGAATCACAGCACAGGAAATGGTGTATGGCTCTATAGGATGTTCATCGACCCTCAGCATCGAAACACCCGCATAATGATTATTGGTACGGCGATGATGCTGTGTTTTTCAAAAATGTATTTGGCCGACCGAGGCCTAAAGGGAGTGGTCAACATTAATGAGAACTCTAAGCTTAGGCGGGCTGGAACGGCGCGTCTTTTCAAGCGTCTTGGGTATCGAAAGGTTGGTGAAGAAGATGGCAAAGAAGTCATTTTTTTTGAATTTGACAACATTAATTTTGTTACCAACACCTTAATTCCCGACATTCAATAATCTAGGCCATATATGGATACCTCCCCACTGTAAAGGCATAGCAATGCCTTAGCGATGCTTTGCAATTTCGCACACAGCATCACGAATTAAGGATATTTGCAGTTCGGTAAACTCAAGTTTTTTTCTTTTCTTAAAGTGTCCCCGTAATTCTCTAACTTCAACTCTATGATTGGCACTATGACTTGATGTGATTAGACTTATCAAAACCAATCGTTCAGATTTCATGCTTTCCTAGTAAAGAGCTGTGCAGACGCACTGCATGCAAAGGGTTACAATAACTGCCGGCTCATTCACGTTGTTCAGGGTGTCTAACCTTAAACTCTAGAAACCGTGTTCCTAAAAAAGAGTTAAGTTGAAAAACGTATAGGCATCATTACTATTCTAACAACGGAATTTGGCGCTATCTTTTCGCCCTTATTAAACCCATCAATAACTTTTATCACGGATTAGAGAGAGCAAAGTGCTGACATCATTTCTTGAATTACGCGAATGGCTATCAAGCCAAATCTTGGGACAAGCCAAGCTGGTTGACCGACTATTAATTGCATTGCTAGCCGATGGCCACCTATTGGTGGAGGGCGCTCCAGGCTTGGCTAAAACCAAGGCTATTAAGAGTCTGTCAGAAGGTCTAGAAGCCAGCTTCCAGCGTATTCAATTCACCCCAGACTTACTGCCTTCAGACATCACAGGTACCGAAATATTTCGTCCTGAGACGGCCGAGTTTGTGTTTCAAGAAGGGCCTATTTTTAATAACCTAGTGCTCGCCGACGAAATTAATCGCGCGCCAGCCAAGGTTCAGTCAGCGCTCTTAGAGGGTATGTCTGAACGGCAAGTCTCCGTAGGCCGCAACACTATGGCATTACCCGACTTGTTTTTGGTGATGGCGACTCAAAATCCAATTGAGCAAGAAGGAACCTATCCCCTACCCGAAGCTCAGCTAGATCGTTTTTTGATGCATATCAAAATTGATTACCCAGACAGTTCGGCCGAACGCGACATCCTGGCGTTAGCGCGTGGCGAAGCCCTTTCGAAAAGCGTACCTGCACCCAGTAAAAGCCTGTCGCAGGAAACCATAATGGCGGCACGCCAAGCCGTTATTCAAATGCATATGGCTGAATCCGTTGACGAGTATTTAGTGCAATTGGTATTGGCGACCCGCGCACCACAGAACTACGGCGAAGATATTGCCTCTTGGTTAGAGTATGGCGCAAGCCCGCGCGCCACTATTGCCTTAGATCGTTGCGCACGAGCACACGCTTGGTTAAACAACCGAGACTATGTGTCACCCGATGATTTGCATGCGGTTGCACACGACTGCTTGCGTCATCGCCTAATATTGAGTTACGAAGCCGAGGCCGACGGCATTACTACCGATAAAGTAATCGACGCCCTGCTCGCTCGAGTGCCCATTGCTTAATAGTCTCACTATTAATTATTAGTAGCGCACCGATGCCTAACTCGCAATCAGTTTCAACAGCGCAAGCTCAAGCACAGCTGCAAAAAGCAGGAATAGTGACCTCGCTCGCTAGCCTGCTCAATGCGCGTCATTGGGCTAGCCGCTTGTCGCTGTTTGGTCGCCACCTTGCACGCAATCAGTTACTGGGCAACGTCCGGTCTAACTTTCGCGGACGAGGCATGGAGTTTGAAGAGGTGCGTCGGTATCAGCCTGGCGATGACATCCGCAACATTGACTGGAAAGTGACAGCGCGCGCTGACGGCACGTACACTAAGTTATTTAGAGAAGAGCGCGAGCTCCCTTGTCATATTTTGGTCGACCAACGCGCCAATATGTTTTTTGGTTCTAACGGAATGTTTAAATCCGTTTTAGCCGCCGAAGCGGCTGGCGGAATAGCGTGGGCCGCCTTAGCGGGCGGTGATCGCGTGGGAGGCCAGGTGTTGTCTAATCACGGCCATGCTGATTCGCGTGGTAAGCGTAGCAAACAAGCTGTTCTTAGATTTTTGCATGACATTCATGACGCAAACCAATCACTATTAGGCTCTACTACATTAGAGCCCACAGCATTAGAGCCCACTACGGAATCTAGTGCACGTTCATCATTGAGTTTGCGCGAAGGCTTGGAAGAATGTCAGCGCCTGATTAGACCCGGCACAGCGCTCTACATTATTAGTGATTTGCACGACTTTGATGACCTCTGCGCAAAAGCATTAGTCACCTTAAGTAAGTCGTGTGATGTATCGGTATTACAAATAGCCGATCCTTTTGAACAGAATCTTCCGGTGCGCGGGCAATTGGGTACGAGTGATGGCGAACACCACACACGTATCCAGTTTTCGAACCAATTGGTAGCACAATACCAAGACGAGCAGTCTCAACATTTAGAACAGATCAGCGCCGCGCTAAGACACGCCAAGGCGTTTTACACCATATTGTCGACCGAGGAAGACGCGCGTAAGCATTTGTTGCGCGTGTTCTCCGACCGTTAACTCAATTGAATTGAATAGCTAGATCCCTTTTATGGCCAACAGCCCTAACCCACAACTTGTAGAAATGTTGCGCGAACAATTGCGCGACATCCAAACGCCTGAGCCTATTAGCTGGTGGCCGATGGCACCTGGGTGGTGGATGCTTATAGTGCTGGGTGTAGTTTTGTCTGTTGTGTTATTTCGATACCTTCGTAAACGTCAGCGAGAACGCGAGTATCGAAACTACTTAACAGACGAGTTAGAAGCCATCTATAACGCGTGGCAAGAGACTCAGAACACCAGTAACTACTGTCAGCAAGCCAATCAATTGCTCAAACGCGCTATGCTGAAAGTACAAACCGATTCGCGCAATGATAATAATACTGAACTGTCTGCAAGTTCCGAATTGAACTCAATAAGCGCCTTGTCAGGCTCCGCTTGGCTTGAATCTCTAGAGTCAGTGCATGAACCAATGAGCGAATCTGTGCATAACGCACTTGGCCTATATGTATATCAAGCGAACGCACAGATAGAGGGTGCTGTTGATGTACCAAGCCTGCATGCCGAGCTTACTAACTGGTTGTCCCAGCACCGTAGAGTCTTGAGCTCAAACACTCGCTCTGAAGATGCTGAAACAATACATAGAACGGTTGTGAGCGGAGAAGCATCATGATCGAATTACAGTGGTTATACGCCCTATTTTTGTTGCCCCTACCCTTACTGGCACGCTTGGTAATAGCTGGCGTAGACAGCGCTGCTGGAGCGATCAAGGTTCCATTTTTCACCCGCGTACAATCATTACAAGGTGGTACCAGCAGCCCTTTGCGCGCGCGCTGGATAGCGGCGTTATTAATCTGGATCGCTTGGATAGCCTTGGTAACCGCAATTGCAAGACCTGTATGGATTGGCGACCCAATGTCATTTCCCTTAGAAAAACGCGACATGATGCTTGCGGTAGACATATCACCGTCTATGCAAGAGGAAGACATGTTAATTAGCCAGCGCTACGTCAGCCGCATAGACGCCGTTAAGTC
>Ga0115566_10004791_pt1 | contig 10714 bp, 11 predicted proteins | sample COGITO_mtgs_1204_3_FD_87173 | JGI IMG/M metagenome (GOLD analysis project Ga0115566, IMG submission 87173) | Pelagic marine microbial communities from North Sea - COGITO_mtgs_120405 | ecosystem: Environmental > Aquatic > Marine > Epipelagic | place: Germany:Helgoland, sampling site Kabeltonne...
TAGAACTGAATTTAAAAATGTAGTTGGGGACACTAAAATAGAATTTGAATTGGCAACAGTTGACCCCGATGGCAAACCCACAAATGGGACAACTAGAACATCAACTTCAGTTACTCATTTTGGAGGGATTTTACCTTATTCACCAGGCCAAAATGCTCAAATAACCAAATGGGTTGCGGATAGTTTTACTTACAATTTATTTAGAATTACCGATGACAAATTAGGCGGAAAAACTTCTTGGAATCCAAGAGCTTATTTAAACGTATGGATAGGAGATTTAAGGATTTCCGAACCCAACTTTAGCAATTTTGAAGAAGTTGTTTATTTGGGTTTAGCAACTAACCCTAAAGGTCATAAGAACTGGCCGGATTCTGTTTTGCCAGATTTTGTTGTGGCTGAAGGTGCCTTAATCCATTATGTTAATGTCGGATCAAATAATCCAAATCAATTCCCTGCACCCTACCAAGCTTTTAACAATACAGCAAAAACGGGAAAAATTACTGTTCATGAAGTAGGGCATTATTTGGGATTACGACACATTTGGGGTGACGGTGACTGCACTAAAGATGACTTTATTGATGATACTCCGTTATCAGCCTCCAATAGTAATTGGCAATGTCAGCCAGCTAAGAATACTTGCGTAGACGCAAGTGGCCCAGATTTACCAGATATGATTGAGAATTATATGGATTACTCTTCTGGCGATTGCCAAAATTCTTTTACCAAACAACAGGGCGATGTAATGAGAGAAGTTTATAATAAATATAGAAAAGCTCAACCAGCAGTTAGCTCGGAAGAATTAAATTCCGAAATGCGATTTAAGGCATTTCCAAATCCAACTACTGGTGACTTAAACATAGGGTTTCTTGATTATTTTGAAGGAAAAGTGGACATAACCATTCTGAATATCCAGGGTAGAGTAATCCATAGTGAATCAATTGAATCATCAAAATCTTTTCATTTAAACATAGCTTCTGAAGCAGGTATTTATTTTGTAAGATTAAACACAGAGAATAGCACAACTTCTTTTAAAGTTGTAAAGGAGTAATTCTACTTTTGGTTTTTTGAGCAAAAAAAGCAATTGTAATTAAACAAAATATTCTGGACAAAAGAGTAAATGCCCACTTTCAAAATTCAATCCCCAATAAACTACTAGTTTTAAATCATGGACTCAAATGTTAATATAGGCTTCTCTCGGAATAGAAATTTATATGGTGGATAAAAGAATTAGAAAATAAAAAAAATTAATAGTTACATTTCAATTCAATTCATTTTATTTTGAAGCTTAATAAATAATAATATGAGAATTTTATCCTTAATTATAGCAGCAACTTTTTTCCTTGTATCATGTGATGGTGCAGAATCAAGTAAAACAAAACCAACGAATGAAAATAATGAAAACAATACAACTCAAGAAGAAGTAAAAGCGGATCAGACTAAAGCCATCACTAATGACGATAATGGATTACTTCAATTGAATAATGGTGAAAAATGGTTAGCAAACCCTGAAACTTCTGAAGGCATGTTAATGATGCAAATTCTGATTAAAGGCTTTTATGATACTTCAGAAGATAATCGGAATTATGCTGAATTTACAGGGGAACTTCAATATCAATGTAATTACATTATAAAAAACTGTAGTATGAAGGGTGATTCTCATGACCAATTACATGAAGTGCTTCACCCAATACTAGAAGAAGTGAAATTGGCTCAAAATGCCGCATCATACGAAGACGCAGATAAGAGTATTCAAAAAGTAAATGAACTCCTGACTCAATATTTCCTTTATTTTGAAGTAAAAGAGGCCGTTTAAGATTGGAATCTCCCGAAAACTGGATAGAAGAAATTCGAAAGGGCAATCAAAATGCCCTGAGTAAATTAATAGTAGAGTTCCAAGATCGGGTTTTTAATAGTGTAATATCTATTGTGCAAAACCCGGAAGACGCACAAGAAATAACACAAGACGTTTTTATTGAGGTTTATCATTCTGCAGACAAGTTCAGGGGTGATTCAAAATTATCAACTTGGATTTACAGAATTGCCAACAACAAAGCACTAGATCACTTAAGAAAAAAGAAAAGAAAAAAAAGGTTTGCCTTTATAACCAGTCTTTTCGACCCTCACTCGGGCGAACAGGTTTTTGACCAACCAAATTTCGAGCACCCAGGAGTAATCCTAGAACAAAAAGAGAATGCAAAATACCTTTTTGCGGCAATAGACAAACTATCAGCAAAACAAAAACAAGCTTATGTATTAAACAAAATTGAAGGGCTGCCAAATAAAGAAATAGCTGAAATAATGGACATGAGCCTCTCTTCAATTGATTCTCTATTACATCGTGCAAAGGGCAGTCTAAGAAAGGAACTTGAAGGGTTTTATAATAAAATGAAAGATTAACGAATGTTATTCACTTTAACTGTCGTCTAAACAAACAAGAATGAAAAAAGAAACTTGGATACAAGATGTTTTAGAAAGCTCTAAAGGAGTCAAATCTGCTATGGCTAATCCTTTTACGACTACTAGAGTTCTTGCAAATTTGACGGAAGAACAAACCCAAATAAAAAGGTGGCAACTGTCTTTAAGTGTTGCTTGTTTATTACTTGTCCTTTTTAGTGTTATCCAAATAAATCAAAACGATATTTCAATCGATTTTGAAAATGATACCAAAACGAGTTATTCTGTAAACTATTCTCAACTTTATCCTTATTAAAATGAACAACAAGATTTTATACGGACTCTTTATAGCTGTAGTAATTCTAATAGGATTGAATCTCTTCTTTTTATTTGGTGGAAAGGGACATCATTTAAAACGTCAAGGGCATAAAGAAAGCCCCCAAGGTCACATAGCCAAAATGCTTCATTTTGATGAAAAACAACAGGTTAAATTAAAGGAAGAATTTGATATTCATCCTCCTCTTGTAGAGGCGGAATTATCACAAATTAAAGAACTAAAATCTCAAATTCATCTTCAAGTTCAAGGTGATGAACGAGATGAAATAGTAGATTCTTTAAGTAATGAAATTGGCAATTCGGTTAAAGAAATTGAGATTCTTTTTTACAACCATTTCAAAAGAGTAAAAATGATTTGCACTCCCGATCAAGAAGTCTATTTCAACGAATGGTTAGAGAAAATGGAGGAAAGACGTGAAGGGCGACCAAATTTTGGTACTCCTCCTCCAAGAAGAAAAAAGAGAAAGTAAGCGTATTCCTCTATCTTTGGATGGCTTTAAAAAGTAGTTTGAAGGGGTCCAAAAGACATACAATTGATACTTAAATAGTCTTGATTTTGATTAGTTTAAAGGGGTACCATCCCCTATCAATTTTATTATTTTTGGTGCTAAGCATTCTCTAATTAGAAAAACATGAATCCTATTCTAAGAAATATATTTGCAGTTATTGGTGCCATTGCAGGCGGAATGATACTTCACATGGCACTTCTAATGGCCGGAATTCCTTTTATGCCTGAAGGAATTAAACCTATGGACGCGGTGAGCTTGTCTGAAAACATGCACCGATTTACACCCATAAATTATATGTTTCCTCTTCTTGCTCATGGCTTAGGAACTTAACTTTCTGGATATTTAGCAGCAATAATAGCCGCAACTCATAAAATGAAATTCGTAATTGCAATGGGGCTATTTTGGCTAGCCGGAGGTATTTCTAATTCATTTGAAGTTGATGCCCCAATGTGGTTTGATGTTGTGGATATTACCTTAGCCTATATTCCAATGGCATTGCTCGGAGGAAAATTAGCGATGAAGAAAAAAGCGGCTTAATTTAAAAGATCTTTTAAAACTTCGTAAGCTGTTTCAGCCATTCTATTCCCTTTATTATCGAGTAATGGATTGATTTCCACAAACTCAAGGCAAGCAGTTTTCTCTAAATTCATAAAATGTTGAATGATAGCGGTAGCCTCTTCTTGGTCAAGACCTTTTTGAACCGGTGTTCCTGTTCCATACGAAATCAAGTCACAGTCCATACTATCCACATCAAAGCTGATATAAATTAAATCGCAGTCGCTTAATTTTTCTTCCGCTTCTTGCAGACACATTTCTAAGCCTCGATACCTAAGCTCAGCTACACCATAGTTTTTTATTCCATGTTTTACAGCTAAATTATCCTCTGGTTCTTCCGTACTTCTCACCGAAAAGAATACCAAATCCTGAGGTAAAACCTTTGGTTGAATTCCACCAATATTTTTGAGTTCTTCCCAGTGTTTTAATTCCTTATCTGAAAGATCATTAATTTTATTTTCTAAATTATCCTCAGCTAAAGAAACAGCAACCGGCATACCATGTACATTCCCTGAAGGAGTTGTGTATGGAGTATGTAAATCACCATGAGCATCTACCCAAACAACTCCTAACCTTTTATTGGGATAGGCTTTTTTTATACCAGCAATTGTACCTCCAGCATTTGCATGATCGCCTGAAATAACTATTGGGAAATTTTCATTTTTCAGCAGCTCATCTTTGACCGCTCCAGAAAGCTCATTGTAAACTTCTACAAGTCCCTCAATTCTAATGGCATTGGGAGTATCAACATTAGAATACAAGTAATGATTTTGGTCTTTTAAGTCAATAATTTTATTCTCTTCAAATATTTTACTTCCATCATTTATTGCTGCCCATTCCATAGCCAAAGGACCAAAACTAGATCCACGTGTGCCCGCAGCAATCTCAGATCTCATTCTAATAAATACTGGATTTTTACTCATAATATTTGATTTTTGAAGTAACAAAAATAGTTTTTTGAATCGTAAATAAATCTTAGACTAAATTAAAACCAACGATTTAACTCTATGCTTAAAATTACATTTGAAATTAATATTTTTACACTATGAAGGGAGATAATACAGAAACAGTAAAAAAATTATACGAAGCATTTAAATCAGGAGATGGGAAAACGATCTCACAGATATTTCATCCAAATATTGAATGGACTCAAATGAAAGGTTTTCCAAATGGAGGTCATTTTGTAGGTGTAAATGACGTCTTTGAAAAGGTCTTTGGGTTGTTTCCAATGTATTGGAATAATTGGGGTGCAGAAGCTCAAGAATATCTAGCAGATCAGGACAAAGTAGTTGTCATTGGATACTACCATGGAGTGAGTATTGAAACTGGAAGAGAATTAAAAGCGCCAATGGTTCACATTTACACACTCAAAAACAATTTAATTACTCATTTCCAGCAATATACAGACACCTATTTGGTTCAAAAAGCCCTCACCAATGGATAAAGGAAGTCAGGAACAAAACTTCTTTAATGACCTGAAATCTGAGGTTATATTGAGAAATAATGAAAATCTTGAAAGAATCATCTCTTGCCTTAATTTACTTAATGAAACACAGATATGGTATAGAACAAATTCTCAAGTTAACTCAGTCGCCAATCTCGTTTTACATTTAGGTGGTAACATTACTCAATACATAACAACTTCATTGACTGACAAGGTTGATCAGAGAAAAAGAGCTTTAGAATTCTCGACGGAAAAAGGACACACAAAAAAGGAACTTGAAATTCTAATTTCTGAATGCATTAAAAATGCAAATAACACTATAGAAAAGACCAGCAAAAATCGAATTATGGATGAGCAAATGGTTCAAGGATTTAGTCTTTCAGGTATGGGTAATATGATTCATGCATGTGAGCATTTGTCTTATCATACCGGGCAAATAGCACTAATGACGAAGATTCTGACTAATACCGATTTAGGGTTTTATTCGGATGTTGATTTGGATATTACTTAATATTTGCGAAAATCCTAGATTTAGTGCAAAATAATTGACGCTTGTCATAAAAAAAAGATACATTTGGCAAAATGGCAGTAAGGAATTAATATCTGCCTATTGAAAAGATTAAGAATATATTATGGGAAGACCTCCTACAAGACCCAAAGCCCTTAAAGACGGCTATTACATTGAAGTACGAAATAAAGGCACCAAATCGGGTGTAAAAATTCGTAGGGACAATGAAAAACAATTGAAAGATGCGGTGCAAGAATACCGTAGAACAAAAGAAGTTATTATTCTAGGTGAATCTGTAAAAGGGAAATTTATTAACCCTGCTATTCACGTAAAATAAACTCTTTACCTAACTTTTATTCCTTCGCCTCCGGGCTTTTATTATTTTGATTTTCTTTAAGCACAATTGCATGTCAATTTTGTTATAGGTGATTTATGTTTGCTCATCAATTTTGTAAACGATGATTAAAAAAGTAAATCTCACAGAAGCATTATCTTCTTTTTCGGAGCATTGGACACCTAAAATTGCCGGAGAACTAAATCGTCAATATGTAAAATTAGCCAAGCTTAAAGGTGAATTCGTTTGGCATAAACATGACCATGAAGATGAACTTTTCTTGGTAATAAAAGGGCAATTGGTAATTGAATTACGAGATGAGTCTATCACCTTATCTAAAGGTGAAATGGTTATTATTCCAAAAGGAATAGAACACAAACCTATTGCAGAAAATGAAGTTGAAGTATTACTCTTCGAACCTATTTCTACTGTGAATACGGGAGAAGTTGATTCTAACTTAAAACAAGAAAAATTAGATTGGCTATAACCAAATTAGAAATAATAAAAAACCCCGCTAAAAGCAGGGTTTTTATTATTATTTATATCAACTACTAAATATCAATATTTGCGTAAACCGCATTCTTTTCAATGAACTCACGTCTTGGTGGCACTTCATCACCCATAAGCATTGAGAATGTTCTATCCGCTTCAGCAGCACTTTCAATGGTCACTTGTCTAAGGGTTCTGAACTCAGGATCCATAGTAGTAGACCATAATTGTTCAGCATTCATTTCTCCCAAACCTTTGTATCGTTGAATTTTTACGCTACTCTCATTACCTGCTCCTTTGAATTCCATAACGGCCTTATCCCGTTGATCATCATCCCAACAATATTGTTCTTTAGCTCCTTTTTTAACCAAATAAAGAGGTGGTGTAGCAATATAGATATATCCGTTTTCAACCAATGGCATCATGTAACGGAAAAAGAAAGTAAGAATCAGAGTGGCAATATGAGAACCATCGACATCGGCATCACACATAATGATAACTTTGTGGTATCTCAACTTCTCTAAGTTCAATGCTCTTTCGTCTTCTTCGGTTCCGACTCGAACTCCTAAAGCCGTATAGATATTTTTAATCTCTTCATTTTCAAAAATTTTGTGTTGCATTGCCTTTTCAACATTCAAAATTTTTCCTCTTAGTGGCATAATCGCTTGAAAGAGTCTATCTCTTCCTTGTTTTGCTGTACCACCCGCAGAATCTCCCTCAACTAAGTAAATCTCACATAGTGCAGGATCTTTTTCACTACAATCTGCCAATTTACCCGGAAGGCTATTTGAACCTAAAATGGTTTTACGCTGAACCATTTCACGCGCCTTTTTGGCTGCATTTCTTGCCTGAGCTGCTAAGATTACTTTCTGTACAATTACTCGTGCATCTTTAGGATGCTCTTCTAAGTAATTGTCAAGCATTTCACTTACCGCTTGAGAAACAGGAGCATTTACGTCTCTGTTACCCAGTTTAGTTTTAGTCTGCCCTTCAAATTGTGGCTCTTGAACTTTTACTGAAACAACAGCAGTTAAACCTTCTCGAAAGTCATCTCCTGAAATATCAAATTTTAATTTATCTAGCAATCCAGAAGTATCAGCATACTTCTTCAACGTTGAAGTAAGTCCTCTTCTAAATCCTTGAAGGTGAGTACCACCCTCGATTGTGTTAATGTTGTTCACATAAGAGTGAATATTCTCTGTATATGAATCATTATAGATCATAGCGACTTCAACAGGAATCCCGTTTTTTTCACCTTCCATATAAATTACGTCACTAATTATAGGAGATCTGGTACCGTCCAAAAAACGAACAAATTCTTGAAGGCCTAAATCAGAATGAAAGACTTCAGATTTAAAGTTACCTTCTTCGTCTTTAAAGCGCCTATCTGTCAATGTAACGGTAATGCCTTTATTCAAAAAGGACAACTCTCTCATTCTTGAAGCCAACGTATCATAATTGTAATCGGCAACCTCAAAAATGCTCATATCAGGCTGAAACGTAACCTTAGTTCCTCTAATATCCGTAGTTCCAATTTCTTCAACGGGAGTTTGAGGAATTCCTTCGCTATACGTTTGGCTATAAACTTTTCCTTCTCTATGAACTTCAGCAGTAAGCTTAATAGAAAGCGCGTTTACACAACTAACACCTACACCATGCAACCCTCCTGAAACCTTATAAGTATCTTTATCAAATTTACCACCTGCGTGCAATACCGTCATCACAACTTCAAGTGCACTTCTATTTTCTTTTTCGTGATGGTCCACTGGAATACCCCTACCATTATCGACAACAGTAATTGAGTTTCCTTCATTAATATCAACTTCTATAGAATCACAATAGCCAGCCAACGCTTCATCAATTGAATTGTCAACTACTTCGTACACCAAATGGTGAAGTCCTCTAACTCCAACATCTCCGATATACATCGCAGGTCTTTTACGAACAGCCTCAAGCCCTTCTAGTACCTGAATGTTACTGGCACCGTAATCTTTATTTTCTTCGCTCATTTAAATACGATTATTGTCGAAATATCTTTTCAAAAAAATAACCGCAAAACCACGGTTATTACTGAATTGTAACAAAGATATCTTTAAGGTTTTGCAGGCTCTTTTATAATGGGTTTTTATATTGGTATTTATCAACAATGAATTAACAATAAAATGGCATTTCACAGCTCAATTTCACCATTATTCAAAGGCTAAGATAAGGACAGATTTCTTAATCTTAAAGAATTTAAAATCACAGAAACCGAGCTAAAACTCATTGCAGCAGCAGCAATCATTGGAGATAATAATAGCCCGAAAATTGGAAAAAGAATTCCAGCAGCGACCGGAACTCCGACAACGTTATATATGAAAGCAAAAAACAAGTTTTGTTTAATGTTCCCCATCACTTCATCTCCTAAGTTTTTAGCTTTAATAATCCCCATTAAATCTTCGCTAACCAAGGTCACAGAACTACTTTCAATTGCAACGTCCGTACCTGCACCCATAGCAATTCCAACATCAGACTGAGCTAAAGCAGGGGCATCGTTTATTCCATCCCCTGCCATTGCGATCACCTTACCTTGGCTCTGCAATTTTTTGATTATATTAAGCTTATCCTCGGGCAAACATTCGGCTTCAAAGTTTGATAGTCCTAACTCAGCAGCAACATATTTAGCCGTGTTCTTATTATCGCCAGTCAACATGATAACCTCAACCCCTTTTTCTTTCAGTTTTAAAATTGTGGATCGGCTATTTTCCTTGATTAAATCGGATATAACCACAAAGCCAACAACCTCACTATTAACTGAAACATAAGACACTACTTTCCCCAGCTCCTGCTCCTTAACCACCTTATTTTCAATACCAAAAGGAAAGTTCGACTCGCTCATCATCGCCTTGTTACCTATGGAAATTTTATTGTCCTTTACTATTCCTTTGACTCCTTTCCCCACATTAGTTTCGAATTCAAAAACCTCATAAAATAAGGAGTTTTTACCTTTGGCATAATTAACCACAGCTTGTGCCAACGGGTGCTCGCTATTTTGATTTAAGGAGGCTATAAATTCTAAGATATCAGATTCTTTAAAACCATGGCCGGAAGGTTCCAAGATAATTTTTTCCAACAATGGTTTCCCTTGCGTAAGCGTTCCCGTTTTATCTGTGACCAAAACATCAATCTTACTCAACGCCTCTAAAGCTTCGGCATTTTTAACCAAAATACCATTTTGAGCACCTTTCCCTACGCCAACCATAACTGACATTGGAGTAGCCAATCCAAGAGCACATGGACATGCAATAATTAGAACCGCAATAGCATTTACAAAAGCAAAAACAACAGCTGGACTTGGTCCAAATAAAAACCAAACAAAAAATGTAATAATAGAAACAAGAACAACCGTTGGCACAAAATACACGGCTATTTTATCGGCTAATTTTTGAATCGGAGCTCTAGACCGACTGGCCTTATTTACCATATCAATAATTAGTGAAAGAAGAGTCTCAGAGCCTACTTTTTCTGCCACCATAACAAAAGTACCAGTCCCATTAATTGTCCCAGCACTCACCTTATCCCCTATTGATTTATTTAAAGGAATAGGCTCACCAGTAATCATTGATTCATCAACGTAGCTATTGCCTTCAGATATTTTTCCATCAACTGGTATTTTACCGCCTGGCTTTACCCGAAGCAAATCCCATTTTTTAATCTCTTTAATTGATATGATTTGATCCCCTTTAAGGGTAACCAAAGTGGCTTCATCGGGAACCAATTTCAATAATTCCTTTATCGCTCCACTTGTTTTACTGTGTGCACCTGCTTCCATGAGGTGCCCTAAAAGAACTAAAGTTAATATTACAGTTACTGCCTCAAAATAAACGAAGACCGTTCCACTTTCAGATCTAAACTCATCTGGAAATTGATTGGGAAATAACAAAGCAAAAACACTAAATAAAAATGCAGCACCAGAACCAATTCCAATTAGGGTAAACATATTTAGATTCCACGTTTTAATGGATAAATAAGCTCGATTAAAAAACATCCAACCAGCATAAAACACTACTGGAAGTGACAATAACAATTGAATCCAATTCCAAGTTAATTGTGAGAAAATATTCGCTAGCGGTTGCCCAGGAATTAAGTCTCCCATTGCGATAATA
>Ga0115566_10004799_pt1 | contig 10707 bp, 6 predicted proteins | sample COGITO_mtgs_1204_3_FD_87173 | JGI IMG/M metagenome (GOLD analysis project Ga0115566, IMG submission 87173) | Pelagic marine microbial communities from North Sea - COGITO_mtgs_120405 | ecosystem: Environmental > Aquatic > Marine > Epipelagic | place: Germany:Helgoland, sampling site Kabeltonne...
AGGCAGCGCTGGCGGCCGTGATTGCCTGGTTTTTCATCCGATCGGGTCCTTTCCTCGGGCGCGCCTCGGCATTCAGCTGGAAGCATGCTGCTTCGGGTCTAACCGACCGCCCGACACGCCTAGCCAACTTTGGCTATTTCGGCCATATGTGGGAGCTCTATGCCGTCTGGGCATGGGCCCCGATCATGCTTTTAGTTAGCTATAAAGAGGCCGGTCTTAGTGAGCAGATGGCTCGTTTTGCGGCCTTCGGTTTGTTTGTAGCGGGTGCTTTCGGCTCTACTCTCGCCGGCATTTATGCAGATCGACTCGGACGCACTCGGATCACGGCCGTTGCCCTCGCGATTTCAGGAGTCTGTTGCGCTGTCGTCGGATTAATCATCCATCAGCCCATCCTGCTCACCATAGTGTGCCTGCTTTGGGGCTTCGCCGTCATTGCTGACTCTGCTCAGTTTAGCGCCGCCGTATCAGAGCTTGCCGACTCGAGCTACGTCGGCACTGCTCTTCAAGTGCAGACGAGTCTGGGCTTCCTCCTAACACTCGTAACGCTTCAAGCCATGCCGTTCCTCGTAGACACCGTCGGCTACGAATGGGCGTGGCTCATCCTTATTCCAGGCCCCGTCTTCGGTATCGTCAGCATGCTACGCCTTCGATCGCTTCCCGAAGCCGCGCGAATGGCGCAGGGGAATAGGTAGCAGTAGCTAATCCCCCCGTGCATATCGGCGCATGAGGTTTGAGACTTATGGTGCCGTCTCACTAGCCCCAGGTGGACCAATATGAATGAAACCCGACCAGTAATAGGGTTTGGCGATTGGGCCCTTTGAATTGATCAAGTTCAACTTGGCGTTGCGAAGCGCTACATCGGAGGAGAGCCCCTTGGCCAACTCCTGATAGAACTCCTGCATCAGTATCTGAGTCCCGACATCGTCGCTTGGCCAGAGCGATGCTACCAGGTTGCGGGCTCCTGCATAAATGAATCCCTTCGCAAAGCCAGATAGCCCTGAATTGTCATTTGCAGCATCCTTAGCCGTATCACAAGAACTCAATACGACCAATTCAGCATTCAAATTCAGATCAAAAATCTCATGTGCGTGAAGAATACCATCCTCTCCATCAGAACCGCTCGTCTCTAGGATAATGCCCGATTCTGCCGGATTGTTTTTATCGGCAAAACTATGCGTTGCGAAGTGCAAATAGCGGTATTGAGTCAGATCCGTTGATTTCAAACGGTGCTCTGTAGACTCTTCTCGCAACAGAACATCACTCGGAGGAGACGTAAACACCCCTTTCCAACCATCTTTCCATTTCAAGATACTTGCAATCGACTTCACCTCACGCTCCGACCCCGGGAGCGGTGGGAGCAAATTGTAACCGTCAAATACTTGAGCGGAGGAATTTCGATTCACGAAGCTCGCAACAACTTGCGAATATTGAACATCAATATCAAAAACGGGTGCAAAAGCTAATAAGTCATTATTGAAAAGCTTTTGTTTAGGATATGACTGCATCATTAGAAGTGAAGCTGCGAAGCCATAGGTTACGGTTCGATCTTTTATCAAAAAGGGGAAAGCGTCAAAACGTGTAGAATCTTCCAGTGAATCAACTGGTGATGTCGTAAGCGCTTCGAATGAAATTGATGAAAGTGACTGATTGGGGATGATTATAAGATCGTCTTCTCCGATAATATCCATCATTGGAAAAAGCAAAAGATTGTACAGCGAAAACGAATATTTCAATATGTCGGCTGCTGTGCTCTGCTCGTAAGCAACCCGCAATTTATTCGTTAAATGGGCCACTTCTATTGATGGACCTATCCGCATGAGGTGAATACTTTTGTCTTTTATAATAAAAGCATATATGTCATCTTGGATTTCAAAATACTCTATTAAAGAATAACCGTCTTTCACAATAATTGATGAGACTAGAGAAAAAGGAGTATGGTTATAACTACTTCTGTCGAATTTATGAGGAGACAAGGATGAGGTGCTGGCTTTTGGGTCTCTGACAATGACGGTATCATCTACATCTTTAGTCTGAAATGGACCTTGACGCTGGGTTGCCGTCCTATGACCAATGAATGTTTCTCTCTGGCGTTTATCGACGATGCCACTACTCCGAGAGTCATCAACAATGCTGAACATTCTTTTGATTATTTCATCTGAATTGTCGCTTCGGTCAATTAGCTCCAGGCCTACCATTAGCGCGCCTTGAATCACCTCATTTTGGTATACAGGTAGGTAACTCTCATCATAGTGTGAGCCAGACCTATAGATTTTGCTAATCAAACGAACTGCCCGTTCATAAGAATCGAAAGATGCATTTAAGTCAATTTCACTGGAGAGGGACAAGCCGCGTTGAAACAGTGCCTTCCCTTTCAAATTTAGAGATGATAAAAGAGATTCTGCATTTTTGTAATCCAATCTAATCGCAGAAAAACGTTCATTCTTGAAACCAGGTGCCCCAAGGATTGTGTATAAAGCAGTGTGAGCGGTCTCCACAGCACAATCATAAAGTCTATGCTCTAGGCATATGTCAGCCTTATGGTTTAGGACTTTTGCGAATACAGGATGAGATTGGTGGCTCGAGATCTCATAAGCATGCGTTATCAGGGCGGTTGCCTCGGCGACCCTTCCTCGAAGGGCTAGTAACTTAGCCTTTGTGCCAATCGCAAGAACGTATAATGGCTTGCTTGTCAGGTTTTCTGACTCAAGAATACTCAAAGCGATATTGATGGCGTCTTCGGCACTCCGCAAATCTCCTAGGCTTAACAAAGTAGATGCTAAGTGACAATATGTGGTGGCCTTTGAGGGGTGATGCTCCGAGAGATAATTAGATTTTATTACGAGGGATTTATTGAGGTATGATAGAGCATTTACAAAATCACCCGATGCTGAGTAAGATTGTCCAATGTTGTCATAAGTTAGAGCGATTGATAGATCCTCGATTCGACCACTATTACGCCATATATCGAGAGACCTGAACTGATACTGAAGCGCCTTATTGTATTGACCTTTCGCAAAGTATACTATACCTAAATTACCGATTGAACCAGCAATCTTGGGATGATTACTAGGAAGGAAAGATGAACGCACAATGACATTGTCACTATGCATATCTTCAGCTTGGTCGTACAGCCCCATTCTGTAATACACATTGCCTATGTTATTGAGTGTATTTGTATAAGCAAGAGTCCTGTTAGTATCGTCTAACGAATATTTGGACACAGCAATGTCATAATATTCTAGAGCTTGATCAAACTGAGCCTGTTGGTGATGTAAAAAGCCTAAAGTGTGGAAGTAATATGGCTCAATATCAATCCGGTCTTTCTCAAGTGATGGCATGAAATACCAGCATTCTTTGAGGTAGTTGTCGGCTTTGAAGAAGGCACCTGTTCTGATAGCGATTTCTGCCAGATAGCAATTTCCAAGCGATAGACTGTGGTGAGTTACATTCTCGTTTTCAACGGAAGAAACTAACTGGAGGAACAATGTTTTGGCTTCAATGAACTTTCCTTGACCAAGCAATAGCTCACCTCTAGCTATCATCATTCTTTGTACCAAGTCATTATTACCTTCTGTTGAAGCTGAATCAGAGGCCGCAAGATATAAGGAGTCGGCCTGAGAATATTGAAGACGGAACGAGGCTTTCAGCGCTCGCTCTGAAAGAGAGCCTTGTTCTTGATTGGAAGGAAATTGAAGGCAACCGATTGCAAATACCGAAAATAATATTGGGGTAATGAATACGTTAGCTTGTTGTGATTTCAATGCAATACCTCTATCGAGATTAATCTTGTTTCGTTCAATTCATTATTTAAAGAGTCTCGTCTCCCCTCCTCGTAACTTTGCGACGAACCCTTTCCTGATTAAACGCAAAACAGAGAAATCCTACGACTACATGCGACAAATCTGAAGATCTAGCTTTTCACAATCCAAAGACCGGATTCACGAAAAAAACCATGACCAATCCTTCCCCGGGTGGTTCTCTCAAGATGATTCTTGCCTTCGCGATGATTTACATCGTGTGGGGGTCGACATATCTAGCGATTGCATTCGCTATTGATACAATTCCACCGTTTCTGACGATTGGGTCACGGTTCCTTTTTGCCGGAATGGTGCTCTATGGCTTCTTGCGGTTGAAGGGCATTAAGCGACCTCCGTTGAAACGTACTGTCAATGGAGCGTTGATAGGGATATTCACGTTGGGCATAGGGACCGGATTAATTGCATGGGCAGAGCAGTACATTGACTCAGGATTTGTGGCGCTCATTATTACGGCGGTTCCTCTCTGGTTGGTTCTGCTTGATTGGAAGATGTTGAAGGGTGGCGCGCCGACACGTCCTGTTATCTTCGGACTCATTCTTGGGTTTTTTGGAATCGTGATATTGACTGGGCCAGAGATTATATCGGGAGCTCAAGATTCTAGTGCCATGGCAGTGTTTGCGGTGTTAGCAGCCACATTGTCTTGGTCTGCTGGCTCGTTGCGTAGCAAGATGATTGCGATGCCAGAAAACCTATTCATGTCTTCCGCGATTCAGATGGCGGCTGGTGGGGCTGTTATGGGTCTCCTGGGACTTGCACTAGGGGAGTGGAGCGTGTTTGAATGGGGAGCTATATCTGAACAGTCCGCATGGGCGTGGTGGTATCTGGTGATCTTCGGTTCATTGGTAGCGTTTTCAGCCTATGTATGGCTACTGGCGAATGCGCCGCCCAAGCAGATATCGTCGTATGCCTTCGTTAATCCCGTTGTGGCCGTATTCCTGGGCTGGTGGCTGGCGGGTGAGGCGGTCAATGCCCGGATTCTGATTGCCATCGTAATCATGGTGTCCGCCGTGTCTCTCATAATTCTCTACGGTGGAAAGCCTCGAGTTAAAAAGGATCTTAGCTAGGCTTAAGCAGGCTTTTATCAGGCGTCAGCCGAGTGTTCTAAGGGCCGATTAAGTCACAGTTATGCCATATTGTGGCCGATCGAACGGTAAGCAAATATGATTTCAGGCGTTACTTCAGCACGGAAACTCTTCCCATAATTATTAACTGACTCCTTCATAGCGGAATATGCTTTGACCTATGACGAAAAATAGCTTAAAAAAAGACACAAATAACATCACATAAAGATAAAATATAGGGTCAGAAGATGTAGATGGGTGTCCTGATAGCAGGTGCAAAAAAACATAGTATAACGAGCAAAAAAACTAGCAAAACAAATGAATAATAGGGGGTGTAATTTGCATGAGAAAAAGAAAAACAGAAAAAGAAGATATGGCGCGGAAAACGGTATAAAAGCACACAAGAGGCCCTAAAAGACCGTTTAAGGCGCGCATACAGATCTCACACAAGGAGCCAACAGAGCCTTATGGCTTGGTTTAGGGGCTAATGATTATGGTGGTGTGATGCTGGGGATAACGGGTCTGGACATGCTAGTCAGGATGAGGTAAACGACGCACTCCAGGCAGCAGATAGTTCATCGTATATGTCAACAAGTTCAGGATTAGGCTCTACGACTTCGAGGCAGTGTAATGAGTTGAAGGCCTCATCGGTATCAGCATAATATCCAGCGCCCAATGCCGCGCCTCGGGCTGCGCCCTCGGCGCCATCCGTATCGAACAAATGCATCCGCATGTTCGTCACGTTGGCGAAGATTGACCGGAAGGCAGGAGAGAGAAACAGATTTGCGCGACCTGCACGGACCGACTCGCATGTCACACCTATCCCCCTGAGCACGTCGATCCCCAGATTCATAGCATACACTATGCCTTCCATCCCCGCTCGTATCAAGTGTTCTGGCCCGTGCCGATTGAAATCGAGTTGCTGTATGCTGGCGTTCGGTCGAGCATTATTCAAAATTCGCTCCGCTCCATTTCCGAATGGATAGAATAGAAGCCCTTCGCTTCCCGGGCTGGCAGTATCTGAGAGCGCATTCATGGCCTGATAGGACATGGCAGCGCCTGCACTCCCCAATAGTCTTCGTAGCCAACTGTACAAGATCCCTGATCCATTAACGCATACTAGAACGCCGTTGCGCGCCCTATCAGGTTGATTGTTGACGTGCAGAAAGGTGTTCACGCGAGAGGCCTTATCGGCAGCATTCTTGTCCGTCACAGCGTAGATAACGGCGGAGGTCCCGGCCGAAGTTGCAATCTGTCCTGGCTCCAAGACGCCAAGCGAAAAAGCATTGTTGGGCTGGTCACCGGCTCGGTAGGTCACCCTAACGTCAGCGCTTAGGCCCAAAGCTTCAGCAATGGTTGGGCTCACCACTCCTTGAAATCCCACCGAAGGCACTCGATCGGGGAGGAGGGAAGGAGAAATACCCATCTCAGCCATCACCTCAACGGCAGGACGCTTTTCTATGAAGTCCCACAGAACACCTTCTGAAAGACCACCCTCTGTGGTTGTCATCTCGCCAGTTAGGCGGTAGGCGATATAGTCACCTGGAAGCATGAACCGGTAGATACGCTCAAATACGTCCGGTTCGTTTTGCCGGACCCATCCTAGTTTGGCCGCCGTGAAATTGCCGGGTGAATTCAAGAAGTGTTCCAGGCACTTCTCAAGTCCAATAGACTCAAGAGCCTTTTGCCCCACGTCGACCGCTCGTGAATCACACCAGATAATAGAAGGTCGAACGACCTCGCCTGATGAGTCCAAAGCCACAAGGCCATGCATTTGATAGGATATACCGATCGCCACTATTTGACTGGTATCTAATGCTGCTTCTTGCACAACCTGCGCATATCCCATCTTGAAGTTGTCCCACCACATCTGTGGGTCCTGTTCAGCCCACCCAGGACGAGGCGCATTTATGGGTTGTTCAGTAGAAGGCCATGTCGCTCGTGCAACTGTCTTGCATTCCTGTGCATCGAAAATGACAGTTTTGACAGACGAACTACCGATATCGATTCCAAGGAAGAACTTATTCATCTAGTAGGGAAGGGGTATTCATGTGGGCTTTTCTAGCAACAGAGGCAGATGCAGAGTGGACCAAACTGCAAGTTATAAAGGAAAAATATGTAACATATAAAGTTACATATAAGAAGGTCTAATTCGTCTTTGTAACATCATAGGTTAGCTGAAGAAGACCGCTTGGCCAAGATCTATGGTCTGACAACTTAAGCCTTCTATCTGTGCTTATTGGCCCAAAAAGAGAAATACCAGTACCAATCAATACTGGAATAACAGTAAGTATATATCTGTCTATAAGATCATTATTGAGGAACATTTGTGCGGTTTTCCCTCCATCCACGTATAGGTGTTCGAATCCTCGTTGCAAAAGGCCTGCAACGAGGTCTCCCATATCACCGTGCAGATTCTCTACGGAATCGGGCAAGCTGTCTGGTATGTCACACGGCTGGCTGCTTAAGACGATGACCGGTTTAGAGCCGTAGAGCCACTTTCCTCCAAACGAGAGTACTTTCGTAAAGGTATTTCGTCCCATCACAAGAGCGTCCACGCTTTCCATAAAATTGTGGTAGCCGTAGTCTTCTTCGTTTGCGCCGAATGCCGGGAGCCAGTCTAGGTCACCGTTTTTTCGGGCAATGAAGCCATCGAGGCTGATGGCCATGTATACAGTGCATTTCATGCAGCCTCCCTAAGCTAAAGAGTCAATCGAAACGGAGCAGATCCCAGCACGAAATCAGAATCGTAGGCCTAGTCTAACATTGAGCGTACGAGGTGTCAATCGGGTCGGAATGCGCTGCCAAATGCCTGAACCATCTGGAATCCAAGAATAGGATACTGTATTGATCATGTCGAATAAATTCAGGATCTCAGCCGTCAGTTCCACAGCCACGCGTGAGCCCGTACGCTCTTGTGTGATTTCTTTCGTTGCACCTATATCGAAGCGGAAAAAACGCGTATATCGAGCAGAAAAGCGATCTCCCGGGGCTTGTTCGACGATATTGCCGATCTGTTCTCCCGGAATGGGCGGGGTATAGGGCAGGCCTGATCCATATAGGGTGCGAAGGTGCAGGCGCCAAGTAGGGTCTGACGGTATATAGTCCTGCACAAAGAGACTGACAGTGTGTCGTTGGTCGGTTGGTCGGGCTACCCAGCCAGTATTCTGCCTTGTCTGAAACGCCGGGTCAAATTTCTCTCTCGTGGACAGAAAGGAGTAGTTCAGCCAACTTTCCATGCCTGGCACGAGTTCACCACGAAGCTGCAGGTCGACACCAAAAGCGGATCCTCGACCATCGTTCTCACCGGAATACAGGACGCGAACATTTTCTATGTCATAGGAAATGAGGTTATCAATCTGCTTAATCCATGCCTCGCCCCGTAGATAGAAACGGCGGGAGGGGATGAAATATTCTCCCCCGAGGACCACCTGAAAAGAACGTTGGGACTTCAAGGAATCATTTAGCGCACCCAGAATAGATTCTCCAACTTCGGGCTTTCCGCGCAATTCCCGATACGTGGGCGCCTGATGGTAGAGACCAACGGAACCGAACCAGGAGGTGATCGGGTTGGCCTGGAACGTGAACGATGCTCTTGGAGAAAGCGTCCATTCGTCCGTGAAGCCGTAGTGATCCGCGCGAAGGCCAGCCGTGACTACCAGCCGCCCTGGTTCATCGGCAAAGACATCGACCGTTTCCTGGACATGGAGAGCCGTTTGGGAGGTTGAAAGAGAAGCCGCATCGTTCAAGCTGTCCGCTACGATGCGAACGATGTCGCCAGTGGTACTCCGACCGACGACCACTGACTTTTCATTGATGCGATCCTCGAAGTCTAAACTCCGCAACGCCCAACCGACTTCTGCAGTATGACGTTCGCGGGTCAGAAGGTAGCGCCCCTGTGCGGAGGTCGTACGGACCGCGATTCGGTTGTCCGCAGCATCTTCCTGCCTGCTAGAACCGGTGGGGAATAGGCCTTCTCCGTCTTGCGGATTATCAGAGCCAGGATCGACCTGATAAAGAACGGCCGTGCCCGATAGGTCGAGCACTTCGGTTTCTTCTGTGTCATAAATGGCTACATCGTGCTCCATCCGGAAGGAGGGCGAGAGCCGATTCGTCACTCTGAGGCCAGAGAAGAGTGTCGAGTAGGCGTCTGTTTCCTCGTTATCCGCGTCGAACTGAATCCAAAGTGATTGCAGATTAGAGGGTGCAAGGAGCTCATTCTGGCTCAGAGTGCCAAAAAATGTCTTTCTGCCATTCGGGTCGAGCCGGAACTCGTTCTCTGCCAACATCCCCAGAAATTCCACCTCGTGACCTTGACGAATCGTGTAGCCGAGGTAGACCTGGGCATCTGTATAGTCAGGCTGGTATTCGCCTTTCAATTCCTGCGTCTGAAAAAATCGTCGAGCCTGTGCTTTGCGCACGCCGCCCAGCCATCCAAGCTTTCCACCAAGGGCCTTTCCACCTGCTGAGATGCCCGCGTCCAACAAGGATACGTGTGCAGTTCCTCCAAGCGGTTCACCAGAGCGCTGTGGTCTTCGGTACTCTGCTTCGACTGCTGAGGATAACTTGCCACCATATCGAACGGGAAATCCGCCGGCGTACAAAGTCATCCGCTCAACCATGTCACCGTTGATGAGCGAAAGTCCCTCTTGTTCACCAGTGCGGGGCCGGAAGGGGAGAAATATTTCGAAGCCATTTAAGAAAAAGAGATTCTCATTGAAGCCTCCGCCGCGAACCGAGAATTGATTCGATAACTCGTTGTTCGTGACTACGCCTGGGAGAACACGCAAGGCGCGTAGCGCATCGCGCATGGGCGTTGGCATATTTCGCACATCTTCCGGGGAAATACCGAAGACACCGGCTTCTGCATTTCTTCGTCCCTCGACCGTTAATTCGCCCATTTCCACTGTGGAAGGGTCCAGAGAACGATTGAGATAGGTGGTGATGTTGGAGCGAACGACAACTGAGTCTCGGGCTACCGAGAAGCCAACCGAAGAAAAACGGAGGACATACTCGCCAACAGGTAGGCGAAGGAGGTATTTCCCCTCTGGATCCGCGGCCGTTCCGAAGTTGGTCCCGTCCACGATCACGGTGGCACCAGGGATCGGAAACCGTGAATCCGAAGCGGTAATCTGGCCCGAAACGGCTCCCCATTCCTGCGCGTTGGTCGTCGATGGCCACAGGACTACCGCCCCAAGTAAAACCCAGAGAAAAGTGGAGCAAGAGAAAGCCAGCCAAGAAGAGCGCTTGTTCATCGGCGCAAAGGCGAGTCGATTCATGAATCGGACAGGGAGAGAAAAAACTCCGGTCAACGTGAGCAGGAAACTACGTAGTAACGGTTCTGAAATCGCGTCCGATTTGAATGGAGATGCCGAGATGAACTCAACCCGACGACGCTCAGATCGTTCCAGTGGGGTAGAGCAGATTCCCCACGTGAAGTAACCAGAATTCAAGTGCCGGAACTAGTAAAACGAAAAGACAGCCAGCTATAACTTCGCGAAAAGAACAACCAGGTACCCAAACAGGGCCATTGCAATAATCCGGGTCAGTTCGATGGTCGGCGCGTCAGCATGCCTTGCCATTAGAAACGGGAGTGGAAGAGGGAGGACCAGCGGATTGATGATCATACCGACCCACCATGCAAATTCGTGACGATTGTCTTTGTGGTGTGGATGGCTTGTTGGCACAGAGTCCTCATTGAGTGAAGTCTAGGTAACAACCAGGGTGGATATTCGTAGCTTTTGAATCGTATATCTAGCCATTGGGTTCATAACTTGCACCTGCTGACGTGGCAGCAGATGCTGAAATATCCCCACTTCGTGTTCTGA
>Ga0115566_10004800_pt1 | contig 10707 bp, 4 predicted proteins | sample COGITO_mtgs_1204_3_FD_87173 | JGI IMG/M metagenome (GOLD analysis project Ga0115566, IMG submission 87173) | Pelagic marine microbial communities from North Sea - COGITO_mtgs_120405 | ecosystem: Environmental > Aquatic > Marine > Epipelagic | place: Germany:Helgoland, sampling site Kabeltonne...
GTCTTGGCCTCCACGGGATTCAATCTTGTCAACCTCCGGTGAGATTGTCGCTCGCTTGTTCTTGCCGCTGCCGCGAGGGCTTCGTCGCCCCTTCAAGATGGGTCGCCGGATGGGGCCCTTGTCTCCGTCGGAGACGTCGGACCCGCTGCCCTGGCCGCTGCCCTGGCCGCTGCCGCCGCCGCTGCCTTGCCCGCTCCCGTCGCCCGAACCCGCGCCGCTCCCTTGCGTCGACTTGACGCCGAGCTTCAACTCCTTGCTCTGGTCGGAATCTGGCGATTTAGACTTTTCACGGGAATTTCTGGCATCCGTCGCGCCGTCATCCTTGGAGTCGACGCCGTCCTGCTTGGTGATGGAGCAGATGATGTCGGACTGCACGCGGACCACGCGGTGGAGGTCCAGCAGCTGGCGCTCGTACGCACCTTGCTGACGCAGTAACATCGTCTGAACCTCCGCGAAGGTTTGAGCGCCGAGGAGCGATTTGGTTCGGTGCGCCAGCGGGTTGTGAGCCGTCTCGGGCGCGGGCGCCGCCGAGGAATGAACCACGACGAGGCCGGTGCCGTTCGTCTCAGTCGGCGCGTCTGTTTCGATAAATGGGGATGTGGTGGGGGGATGAGAACATCGTCAGTCGGGCGGCGTTTGGATTTGGCCAAAAAAAACCAAAAAAACTAACAAGGGCGGGGATGAGATGAGTCGGCGCGCACCTGCTTGGGGCGAATCCTCGCCTCGCTTCTTGTCCTCTCCCGCCTCCACGAGGAAGCCCACGGGTTTGGGCGGCGGCGGCGGGGGCGCGTAGGCGGCGTAAGGGCCCGCAGGCGCGCTTCGTCCGTACCCGGCGGGCGGGTAAAACCCGGGCGGATACGCCACGCCTCCGCGCCCGTACGAGTCAAAGGTGTTCTCCGAGGCTCCGCTACCCCCGAGGGAGCTGCGGTCGGTCGGGCCGCTCGAGTACGTCAGGACGTTGCCTCCGCTGCTGCCGCTCCCGGCGCCGCCGGCCTGCGTCGTCGCCTCGGGCGGGTCACCCATCAGGCGCACCCACGGTCGCTTCTGCTCGCTAGCAGCCGGGTGATGGCTCGCCAGGATGGGATGGCCGTGAGCGGTCAGCTCCGCGATGGAGCCGATGGAGCCCGGCCATTGCCTCGGCGGCGGTACGGGCGGCGCGGGAGCATTCAGCCCCATGCCTCCGTACACGCCGTACCCGGGTGGGAACCCCATCGGTGGCGCGCCGGGGTGGGCGGCCGCGACAAAGGGAGGCCGGACAAAGGCGCCCGGCTTCGTCAACAACGCCTGCGGGGGAAAAATAATATTCTTCGAGGTGAGCGATGGATGGTGTGAACGTCAACTCGGCGGGTCGGAATTTGCGCGTGCGGTGCGCTCGAACCGGAGGAAATGTCCCGGGTCAGGGCCGAGGCGTACCTGCTGTGTCAGTATGTTACCCCCGTCCCCGTATTGCCCGCCCGCGTGCGTCGTGTTCGGCGCGGCGGCAACCTCGTTCAACAGCGCCATCTGCGGGAAAAAGCGAGGGGAGAAACGTGAGTTGTTGTTGGGCTCACAAACGGAAGGAAAGGCGCGTCGCATTGGGCGCTACCGTGCGTCCCGCGGTCGATGTTAAAACCCCACGCACCTTGTTTCTCGGCGCACACAGGGCCTTCTTTGTGTCTGTGCCCGTCATCGTATCGTTCGCGTGCGTTCTCCGGCCCGCGTGCCTCCTCAAGGATGCGCCCCTTGCGGGAAAAAGCCAGAGGAAAAAGCCAGAGCCGGGCTTTTCCTCGAAAGCGCCCGGGCCCCGCCCCCTTGGTTTTACAGGCCCTCCCTACGAACCAAGGGGGGGGTACCGCTCTCTTTTGGGTCGCGTAGAGAACTAACGCGTGTTACCGTTCGAACACGTGCCGCGCGAACCGATGTACACGGTCGCTTGGCGTGCGCGTCGAGGGTGACCGGCGGCGATTCCTTCGCGTCGAACTCGTTGAAAAACAAAAAAGTGCACTTTTTCCCATCCAAAAATCTCAAACAAAATATCTACGAGCGCTAGTCAACAAAGGAGTCCAAAGAAGTCCAAGGAAACCAATTTCGCCTTCTGGAAAACCTAATCCAGCCTGGTCTATCACCCAGAGGAGATGGGCACACGATGGATTCCGAAAATTGGATGTACTTCCAATGATAAATAGAAAAATTGCGCGGTGCGGAGTCACGTTGCACAAAAAGTATTCGCGCTGATATTTCGCGAGGAGTCACGCGCTTCCCTTGAAATGCGCGTGGGGAATCTGATTTGGTTTTTGCCAAGAGACCACGCGGCTGGGAATGGGGAGATGGGATATGGAAAATCTTCGGGACGCGCCAAAAACGCGGGTTCACGAAGGGTCGTTCCTGGGTCGTTCGATGGGCATTTGGCATTTGGTTTTTCAAACTCCAACTCGTCAAAAGTCTCCTCGGTGCCGACCCCGACTCAGTCAGACCCGTCGTAGCCTAGCTTAGCGACCCCACGGGTGGGGGGGATCATGTACGATCCCAACGGGCGACACCACCCACCACCGGGCGGCGGCAGTAACAAGATGCAACCGCCGGGGGAGGGAACCCTGTCGCGAAGAGAACGGGCGGCGATGGAGCGCGCGTCAGCGTTAGCGCAGTCCGGGGCGGCACCCATAGCGATGCCCCCGCCGGAGCTGCTCTTGCCGAGACGACCGCCCTCGTTCGTCGATCCGACCCCGAGGGTTTCGGCGCCGGTGGCGGTTCAGTATGACACGCGGGGGCAGATTGAACCGGTTCAGCTGAACCCGGACGCACGGCGCGGGAGTGGCGACCCACCCGGCGCGCGTCCACGCCTCGACCGCTCCGAGGAGAACGATTCCGAACTGGACGATGCGGTCGCCATGGCGCTGCGTGGCGCGGACGCCGAGGCGGAGCTCGTGTGGCTCCGCAAGGAACGCGACGCGCTGTACGCGCAGGTATCTCACTGGCGCGACGCATCGCACCGCCACGAGCGCGCCTGCGCCGAACGCGATGTCCACACGCGGCAGCGGCTTCGCAAGCTCGGGCTGTGGAGGCTCATGGGGCGGCTCGGGTTGGACGCGAAGGTCTCGCGCGGGTCGTGGCGCGCGCTCGCGCAGTGGCTGCACGCGTGCCGCGAGCGTTTAAAACGCACGGGGCGCGGGGCACGCGTCGAGGTTCAGACGCGATCGCCGAGCTTCCACCGGCGCGTCACCGGCACCGACGATCGGCCTCGGCGTCGTGACCAAAATCACAATTCGAGAATCGCGACCCGCGACGAGGACTTCCCGGACTCCTCATCCGACGACGGCGAGCCCGGCCCGCACCGATGGCGCGACCCGGGGCCGGAGCGCACGAAGCGACGCATCGAGGCGCGGTATAACGGCCAAAGTAACGGCAAAGACCGGGATGCGAACCGACCGGACGACGCGTCCAGCCTCTGGAGCGCGTCGGATTCGGAGCTCGACGAATCTGCAATCCGTCGCGACTCCGACTCCGAGTCTGTCCTGTCGTACAGCACCCTGGCGTCCACGGTGCGAACGGGCGTGAACCCTTACGGCGACGACGACGACGCGGATGTGAACGCGTTGAACGATGAATCGTTCGATTCCGATGCGGTGCACGGCGGCAAGGCTCTTCTCGCCGCCGCCGCCGAGAAAAAAAAGCGGGGCTACCGCACCGTAGCCGCGGCGTCCGCGGGCTTGCGCGCGGCGGACCTCGCCAAACTGGCCAATCAGCGCGCGCCACCCGGCGCGTCCACCGCGGCGGTCCTCGAGTGGCGGTCCAAAGCCGCCGCCGCGTCCGAGGAGCTCAAGGCGCTGCAAACGCGGGCGAGGAAAGACGCCGACGCGCGGCGCCACTTGGAGAACGAACTCCGATCGACGCAGATGACCACGCGGGAGGAGCGAACGCGCGGACGTGCGCAGGAGGAGACGCTGCAGAACGAGATCGACGCGTTACGCACGCGGGTCCGGGACAAGGAGCGCGAGTGGGCGAACAAGCTCGACGACGAATCGCGTTTAAGGATCAACGCTGAGGGTGAGTTGCGGCGGTTGCAGCACTCGGCGAGGGCGAGCGACGCGACGGAGTCCGCGTCCGTCGCCGCCGCCGTCGCCGAGAGCAAGGCGAGGGAGGCGAAGCTCGCGGCGGAGGTGGAGGCGCTCCGCGCGGACGCGGAGGTACGGCGTAGGGAGTACACGGAGAAGGCGACGCGGGTGGAGCGGCTGGCGTCTGAAGCGGCGGATGCGAGGGACGTCGCCGAGTTTGAACTTCGAGCGATGCAGGAGTCCGTCCGGGCGGAATCCCGCGCGCGTGAGATCGCCGGCGACGCCGCGGCGTCCGCCACGCGCCGCGAGATGCAACTCGCGGACGAGATCGCGCGGCTCAAGGCGGAGTCCGAGACGCTCACGACTTCCTTGCGCGATAAACTCGAAGCCGAGCGATCGGCGCGGGAAGACCTCGAGGGTTCTTTCCGGGAGTTACAGGCGAGCTCCCGGGCTTCGCTGGTCGACAGGGACGTCGCGCACGCGGCGCAGCTCGAGGAGATGCGCCGGGCGACGGACGTGTTGATGGGTGACCTCGCGCTGGCGCGCAACGACCGCGCCGAGGTTGAGGCGGCGTTACGGGATTTACAAGGCACGGCTCGCGATGAAACGAGTGAAATGTTACGAGCGGCTCAGACGCGCGAGCGGGAACTGGAGAACCAGGTGGCGGCGCTGCGTGACCTCGCCGCGGAGTCGGAGAGCACGTTCCAGGAGCGGATCCGGCGTGAGACGGCGCGCGCCGCCGCGGAGGCGAGCGAGGAGCGCGCGAGGGTCGCCGACGAGGAGCTGCGTCGGTTGCGATTGAAGAACGACGCCGCCGAGGCTGAACTCCGGGAGTTGCAGAGCACCGTTCGCGCTGAGCGCGGCGCTCACGACGAGTTATTGGCCGCCGAGAGGCGCGAGAGGCGCGCGCAGCTCGACGCGGAGATTGAGTCCATACGTGCCAAGAGCGAGGAGAAGGAGAAGGAGCTTCACGAACGGCTCCGGATGGCGTCGGACGCCAGGGCGGAGTTGGAGTCGGAGCTGAGAGGTTTTCAAAACACGGTTCGCGCGGAGCGTGACGAGCGGGAACGCGCGCTGGCGCTCGCCGCGCGCGCCGCCGAGGAGGACCGCCGCGCGCTCGAGGAGTCCTTGCGCGACGAAGCGTCCGAGCTGCGTTCACGGGCGAACGCGGTCGAGGAGGAATTGAGAGCGCGGCTGCGAGCGACAGAGGAGTCGCGCGACTCCGCCGAGACTGAGATCCGCGCCCTTCAGGCGTCCGTGCGGGACTCCAACGCCGCCGCCGAGGCTGCGCTGAAGTCCGCCCAGGACACCGGTAAAGAGGCCGCCGCCAAAGCCGCCGCGGACGCCGCGCGCGTCGAACGGGAAGCTCGTGAGGCGCGCGAGACGCAACTCGCGGCTGACATCGACGCGCTGCGTATCCAGTCTGAAGAAAAGGAACGCGAGTGGGCGGCGAAGGCTGCCGCGGCGCACGCCGCCGCCGAGGACGCCGAGGCTCGGCTCCGCGAGGTGCAGACCACCGCCCGGGCGGAGGCCACCGATGCTGCGCGGGTAAACTCGGCTGAACTCGCTCGGTTCGCGAACGAGGCCAAGGAGGCGAGAGACGACGCGGCTGCTAAAATCGCGGCCAAGGAGAGGGAGCTCGCCGCGTCCATCGCCGCCGCCGACGCGGCGCGCGCGGAGGCTGCGAGGAGCGAGGCTGACGTGGCGCGGTACCAACGCACGGCGCGCGAGGCGGAGTCCGCGGAGGCTTCGACGAACGCGCGGCTCCGGGAGGAAGCCGCGCGACTGCGCTCCGAGGCTGAGGATCGCGAACGGGAGCTCTCGAACTTGCTCAAGTCCGAGGCGGACGCGCGGGCCGCCGCGGAGGGTGCGCTTCGCGAGGCGCAGGTTTCGTCGCGGGGCGAGCGCGCGGAGCTGGAGGCTGCGCTCAGGGCGGCGCAGGCGTCTTCCCGGCGTGAGCAGGACGCGCGAGAGGCGGCGATGAAAGCGTTGGAGGGTAAGGAGAAGGATCTCGAGGAGCTGCGGGCGCTGAAAGAGGCTGTCGCGGAGGAGCGCGCCGCGCTGGAGGCCAACTTGCGGGACTCCCAGGCGACCACCCGCGTGGAGAAGGAGGCGTGGGAGGCCACCGTGGGAGCCTTGAGGCGTAAAGAGGCTGAGCTGGCGGCGCAAAGGGAGAAGACCGTCGGGGAGCTCGAGTCGGAACGAGCGGAGAAAAACAAGCTCGAGCTGGAGCTTCGAACCATGTCGGAGACGCAGCGCGTGGACCACGACGAGCTCGGACGGTTCCAACGCGAACTCGCCGACAAAGAACGCGCGCTGGAGGAGCTCAAGGCTTTACGAGAGGAGACGGCGAAGGCTGAGGAGGCTTGGAAAGAACGCATGGCGGAGTCTGAACGAACACGAAACGAAGCCGAGACGGAGCTTCGAACGCTGCAGCAGAGCTCACGGGAGGAGCGGAGCGATTGGGAAGCTCGATCCGCCGCCGACGCCGCCGCGCGACGCAAGGCGCTCGACGAGGAGCGCGCAAACGTCAGCGCCCTGGAGGAGAAACTCGCGACGCTCGCGGCGACACGTGTCCAGGCTGTCGGACACTCGTCGGACGCGGAGGAGCTAAGGGCCAAGTTGGAGGAGAAGGAAACCGCCCTGGCCCGAGCGGAGGCTCGCATGGCCCGCATGGCGAAGGACCTCGCCGAGGCGGAGGAGGAGCTGGAGGAGCGCGACAGAGAGGATCCGTCCGCGGGCGGCAAGCCACCGTTCGCGCTTCCCCCTGGAGGAGAAGGAAGGGGCCGCGCTCGGTCGCAAGCGGCGACGCGTCAGTTGCCGCCGCCTCCTCGGGCTCCGTCGCCCGCGGGTGCCGGCTCCGACGACGGCCGCGCGCACCCAATCTTCTCGCGCGTGCGCAACAACCGCCACGGTGACGTTGAGGACATGCTGACTGGCCCTCACGCCGTCGATCCGGACATACGCGACGCGCACGGCAACACCGTCCTCGCCGTGGCTACGCAGAATAACCGCAAGAGAATTGTGAAAGCGGCGGTGCGAGCCGGTGTGCCGCTGGACGCCCAGAACGCGCAGGGTCAGACGGCGATGCACTTCGCGTACGCGTACGGGTACGACGAGCTGGCGGAGTACTTGATTCGAAAAGGTGCGAACCCGATGGTCACGAATTGTCACGGCATGCGTCCCGACGAGGGCCTCAGTCCTGACCGGTTGGTGGGTGGTTCCTCGAAAGGGTGATGCTTTTTTGTAGGATGAATAGTCAGGGATGCGTCGATGAAATAGGAAATACACGATTCATAACCATAAATATACCTCGTACGGCGGAAATAGCGCGCGTCCGCACCCTTGTGGGGATCTCACAAACAAAATCCAGCCAATCACGGAACGGGAAATTTCCAGCGTGATCAAAGAAGGGAATCCGGCTCCTACTTGACGTCGTTCCGCCGCGACGCCGACGCCATTAACGCACTCAAAGCAGCTACTCCGTCGTTCGGTGCGTCATCCCTTCTTGCCCCTTCACATACCAATCGCACCCACCACCCATCGCGCGCGTCATCGCCGCGCGGGGCGCCCATCATCGGACGGCCCTTGGATGAGGGTTAACAGTTGTCGTCTTCTGACGGGGATCGTTTCGTCGTCGACGCGGGGGATATCGCCGATCGGTCTCCCCGCGTCTCCCCGCGTGGGTGACCGCATCGCGTCTAACCCACGCGCGATCGTCCCTCGAACGCGCGGGACGATCGCCGTCGGTCCTCGCGTCTGCGATCGCGACCCCGCGGCGACGTCCAACCCCACGTCTGGATTTCAACAACGAGGAAATCTCTCCCGATTGCTCAGAGCGATCGATCCCATCCATCCGCGAATAAACACTGACCAAACCGCCCCCATTCATTCATTGAATTCATCAGACAGAAAAGCACAAAGATGTCCGCCATGACCATGTCCGCCTCCCTCGTCTCCACGCGCGTCGTCGCCAAGGCTCCCGTCTCCAAGGCCTCCAAGCGCACCGCGGTGGTTGCCTCCGCGGGCCCCGTGGAGGGCCGCCGCGCCGCGCTCGTCGGCCTCACCGCCGCCGTCGCCGCGACCGCGCGCTCCGCGTTCGCCATCACCATCCCCTCCCAGGCCAACACCGGCGGGGTCGGCCGCGAGAACGGCAAGCCCACACGGAGCTCCAACGCCTCCATGGAGTCGTACACGCTCACCGGCACCGCCAAGACGGGCCACTCCCCCAAGGAGAAGTTCGGTACCCTCGCGGCGGTGCGCGCGCAGGCGGAGGCCGAGGCGGCGCTCTCCGCCACCCCCGTCGTCGCCAAGAAGTAATTGGAATCTGATGCATGAACGGATGGAACGGATGAAACGATCTTTGGACGACGAAGCCAAGCGCGACTGAACGAATCAATCACGGCTGAATTGAATGAGTCAAATGGATCTAGATGAGTCAATGGTTCGTGAATCCGGGATGGGAGGTTTGTGTGGCGGTTCGTGTTAGGAGCCGCGTGACGTGGTGTTTGTAATGTCGAGACGCGACGTATGCTAAGAGATGCTGTGCTATTCACCCGACGACGTTCAGCCGCTCGTCTCGTCTCGTCGTTTGGTCTCAAACGATGGAAATTATTATAATCTAAAATCATAGTTTGGGTGCGCGGCGCGAGGGTGAGGCGCGACGCGCGCGATGGCGGTGGCGCGCTCCCCGCATCGCGCGATGCGCTTCGTGATCGCGGCGATGGTCTCGATGGCCATGTACGCGGCGTGGATTTACACCACGCCGGATAGGCTCCGGGACGATGTCGCGACGGGAGATGGAAGAAGGGGTGGACCGATCGTGCAGCCGAGAGGTCCGTCGATGATGGCGGGCATGCCTCCCGTGAAGAACATCGTGAAACCCGCGCGTGCGGCGGCGGCGCCGGCGGTGGTGGTGACATCGTCGCCTTCACCTCCGCCTCCGCCGATGCGACCCCCGCCGGAATCTCCCAACAGTCCGCCGACGAAGCCGCTCGGCGACGACGACGAGACTCAACCGAGCGACGACGCATCGGGCCGAGACGTCGTCGCCGGCGATCGACCACCCGCGCACGTCGCCGCGAGATGCGACCTCGACGACTGGCCCGCCGGTTACCAGAAGCTCGCGTCCGCGTCCCAAACGCAAACCGCGCTCGATTCCTCCCCGCGCGAACGACGATACTTCGACGGGACGCTCCGCGCGTGCGGCTGCGACGCGTCAGCCTCCAAATGCCACAACTTCATGAGACGCTACCTTGCCTACGCGGAGTACCACCGGCGCGTGACCGTCGGGGACCCGACGGTATCGCCCGGCGCGAGGATCCTAGTCGTCCAGAACGCGTGGCGCACGTACGGCTTCGGGCACATGGCACCCGCCGCCGCGGGATGGATCCTGTGGGGCATGGCGAGCGGCCGCGTCATCTACTTTGACAACGACAACTCCGAATGGAACTGGCTCGATTACTTCCGCGCGTACCTCCCAGGCGGTGACGAGTCGTCCGGGCCCGGGCTAGCAGAGGGACTGGACACGCGATGGACCCCGGAACGCGCCAAGGAGTTCGAGGGGAGGCGGCGCGTGTGGTTCAAGGACCAGGACGAGGCGGTGTTCGACTTTGAGGAGTTCAACTGGGACGAAGTGGACGCCTGCGTCGGCACCGGCGGTAACTGCACGGAGGTGATGGGATGCGGACGGGATAAGGTACGGGACGGGGAGGAATGTGAACCGGCGCGGGTACACGGGTCGTGCGCGATGGACACGCGTGACGTGTGGGAGTGCGACGGGTGCAACACGTGTTTGATGGACGCGTTGCGGGACAAGCGGCGGATGCGAATAGTCGCGAATTCGCTCAGAACGCCTCTCTTCGACGAGGAGCGCGAGGAGATCGCCGAGTTCTCCAGAGCCTTCTGGACACAACCCGCGGGCTGGTCTGCGGACATTCACATGTACAAGCAAGGCCCCGACGTCCTGAAGGAGTTTTTGGAGAACAAGGAGGCGAGTCACGCGTGCAGGACGTGCGCCATGGCGATGGCGCTGAGACCCGATTGGCGGCTCGTGTTTTGGCGGGACCTCGTCGCCTCCTCCGACACGTCGCGTGCCAGGCGGATGTACGCGCTCAAGGCCAGGACGGGGTACCCCGAGGCGGCGATGTGTTTCCCCGACGACACGTCGCCCACGGACGCATGCGTCGACGAGACGTGGGCGCATCCCCCGTGCGCCGAGTTCACCGCTCAATGGCACATCAAGAACAAGGCTCCGGACACATCCGGTCCATCCGGGTACCTCACGCCGACGAACGCCGTGCGCGCCTTGATCGCCGCGCTCGACGACACCGGGGCCGGGGGCGACGGCACCTCGCTTCAATCGCGTGGGTTTCACGACTCGTGGTTCAGAGGTGATGACCCGACGGCTGTGGTGCACGTGCTGACGGATGCCCCCGCGCTCCAGGACTTTCTCGCGTCCCGATTTCCGCAGCACGTTCGCGTCACACCCGGCCGCGGGATCGACCCGACGAATAACATCCGGCGTGACCAGGACTTTGGCATGGAATCGAGCCGTAAGATCGCGATCGACATGTACGTACAGGCGTGGGCGGACGGGGAGACGGAGCTCGGGCCGAGCGCGTATTACTTCACCGGACACGAACTGGGTAAGTTTATTTTTATTTACGTATGTGCA
>Ga0115566_10004801_pt1 | contig 10707 bp, 16 predicted proteins | sample COGITO_mtgs_1204_3_FD_87173 | JGI IMG/M metagenome (GOLD analysis project Ga0115566, IMG submission 87173) | Pelagic marine microbial communities from North Sea - COGITO_mtgs_120405 | ecosystem: Environmental > Aquatic > Marine > Epipelagic | place: Germany:Helgoland, sampling site Kabeltonne...
CTCGTATGCTCATTACTTTAGTTCTGGTAACTTTGGTACAGCTACTTCTGGTACTCACCATGCTTATACCTTACTCCAAAACAGGAACTATAGTTCTACTTGTGGTCACAGCCATAAGCGTAGTCTATACTTTAAGGACTCTGCTCACCCTAAGCCGATCCTTGGCCTCGTGGCGGGATGCTACAAAGGACGTGAGGAATCGTGGGCGGGGCAAGCAAACAGCGAATGGTGGAAAGGTGTAGTTATTAAACGAGAGATTGACAACGGGGTGTATGAGCCTGAGTTTGTCTCTATGAACCGACTGGAAAGCATCTATGGGTAAACGTAGTGACTTCGAGAGACTTCCTCGTGACTACTACCCAACACCTATGGCTGCTGTAGAACCCCTGATCCCGCACTTGCCTTACACGTTTGATTATGTAGAGCCTTGTGCGGGAGACGGTAGGTTAGTACAACACATACACCACTTAACAGACGGGCATGGCGAGTGTTTGTTTGCCTGTGACATTGAGCCTCAGTCAGATAAGGTGCGACAAAATGATGCTCTCTCCTTGTCTTTCGGTGGTTATGGTGTTATTGACTACTGTATTACCAACCCACCGTGGGAACGTAAGTTCCTGCACGAGTTTATAGATCACTGGTTGCGTATCTGCCCGACTTGGTTGTTGTTTGATGCAGATTGGATGCACACTAAACAGTCGGCTATGTTCATGACGTATTGCAGTAAGGTGGTATCTGTGGGAAGGGTTAAGTGGATAGAGGGCAGTAAGAGCGTGGGTAAAGATAATTGTTGCTGGTATCTGTTTGATGCTTTAGACGACACACCAACAGAGTTTTATGGAAGGACTGTATGATGATAACAGCGGAAGACATAGAAGACATGAAGTACTTTGACACAGTAGGAGAGTACAGTGAGTGGGTAGAGGGTATGATGCTCACTGAGGGTAAGGACCGACTTGTAGAGAATACATTAGGTCTTGTAGGTGAAGCAGGTGAAGTAGCAGAGAAGATTAAGAAGCTCATCAGGGATGCCTCTAAGTTTAGCAATGAGGATATCGCTAAAGAGTTGGGTGATGTTCTGTTCTATACTGTTGCACTAGGCAACATCTATGGTTACACTCTGCAAGAGATCATCGACCTGAACACAAAGAAGTTAAACAGCCGCAAGGATCGTGGTACACTAAAGGGTAGTGGAGATAACCGATGACTTGGTTTTGGCGGTACATGAACTACTTGGCTACTTGGCGGGAACACCGTAATGCCATTAAGATGCTTAACACGCTAAGTGACAAGCAACTGAAAGATATTGGCCTCAACCGTAGCGACATTGATCGTATGGTCTGGCTAAAAGAAGATAAAACAATGCGAGGACGCGGATAAATGAACAACTACCTACCAACAGATTATCAAGCCTTTATTCACACATCCCGTTATGCACGGTGGTTAGATGACGAAGGACGACGTGAGAACTGGGGCGAGACTGTAGGTCGCTACATCAACAACCTAGTTATGGGTAAAGTGCCGCAGGGTACACTAGAGGAATTGCGTGACGCTATTACAGACTTGTCTGTCATGCCTTCCATGCGAGCCTTGATGACTGCTGGTCCAGCATTAGACCGTGACAATACAGCAGGGTATAACTGTAGCTACCTGCCAGTAGATGACCCTAAGTCTTTTGACGAGGCTATGTTCATTTTGTTGTGTGGAACGGGGGTGGGATTCAGTGTTGAGCGACAGTTTATCACCAATCTCCCAGAGGTTCCTGACACTATGTTCAACAGTGATACGACAGTCATTGTTAAGGATAGCAAAGAGGGTTGGGCTAAAGCTCTTCGTCAGGTTATTGCTTTGCTGTACAGCGGTGAAATCCCTAAGTGGGATGTATCCAAGGTTCGTCCAGCGGGTGCCAAGCTAAAGACATTTGGTGGTCGCGCCTCAGGTCCAGCACCTCTGATCGACCTGTTTAACTTTGCTGTCCGTATCTTTATTAACGCAAAGGGCCGAAAGCTGTCTTCTATGGAGTGTCACGATCTGATGTGTAAGATTGGTGAAGCGGTTGTGGTAGGTGGTGTACGCCGTAGTGCTATGATCTCCCTGTCTAACCTCTCTGATGATCGTATGCGACACGCTAAGTCAGGTGCTTGGTGGGAGAACAACCCACAACGTGCCTTGGCTAACAACTCTGTGTCATACACTGAGAAGCCAGACAGCCTATCGTTCATGCGTGAGTGGATGGCCCTAGTGGAAAGCGGCAGTGGTGAGCGGGGCATCTTCAATCGTGAGGCATCTAAGAAGCAGGCAGCTAAGAATGGACGACGTGATGCAGCCTTTGACTTTGGTACGAATCCTTGCAGCGAGATAATTTTACGCCCGTACCAATTCTGTAATCTTACGGAGGTAGTTGTACGTGCAACTGACACTGTTGAGACGCTGGAGAACAAGGTTCGTCTGGCCACTATCTTGGGTACTATTCAGTCTAGCTACACTAAGTTTCCTTACCTGCGTAAGATATGGCAGCGTAACACAGAGGAAGAGCGTTTGCTAGGTGTGTCGTTGACAGGTATCATGGATAACCCCTTAATGACAACCAAGAACAAAGGTTTGGAGAGTACCCTTGAACACCTCAAGTCTGTTGCTGTGGCTACAAACGCAGAGTGGGCTGACCGCCTTGGTATTCCTGTCAGTGCTGCTATTACTTGTGTTAAGCCTTCGGGTACTGTCTCTCAACTCGTGGACAGCGCTTCTGGTATTCATGCCCGTCATAGCCCATACTACATCCGAACTGTTCGTGGTGATAACAAAGACCCACTGACACAGTTTATGAAGGATCAGAGTATCCCTAATGAGCCTGACGTGATGAAGCCTGAAGCTACTACAGTGTTTAGCTTCCCTATGAAGGCACCTGAGGGGGCAGTATGTACAGCAGACATGACAGCTATTGAGCAATTGGAGATGTGGTTGGCGTATCAACGTGCATGGTGTGAGCATAAGCCCTCTGTAACTATCAACGTCAAAGCGGAGGAGTGGTTTGAGGTGGGTGCTTTTGTGTATAAGTACTTCGACGAGATGTCAGGGGTGTCGTTCCTGCCGTTCTCTGAGCATACCTATCAACAGGCACCTTACCAAGATGTAGGCAAGTCAGACTATGAAGAGCTTCTATCTCTTATGCCTACCTCTATTAACTGGTCTAAACTCTCTGAGTATGAGGTTGAAGATAATACGGCAGGAAGCCAGACATTAGCTTGTTCAGGGGATAGCTGTGAGATTGTGGACTTAGTGTAAGGTGGCAGCTATACCTAGGTATCTGCATTAAGACCCTGCCAAGGGCGCACCTGAGCATGTGTATAAACTGCTCACATAGTCAAAGGAGAGATCATGTACACCATCATTACCCGTAACAACTGCAAGTATTGTGATAAAGCTAAGGCCATGTTAGACCTAGATAAGATACCGTATGTAACATACAACATAGAAGATTTCTCAAATCGTTGGGTGCTATCCCTTCTGAAAGAAGCTAGTATTAAGACTGTACCTCAGGTATTTTCTACCGATGGCAACCATATTGGTGGCTTTCGTGAGCTTGAGGTTTTTATGGGTTTTATCAAAAATAAGAAGGAAGACCAAATTGGTACAACAACAACCTAAGAAGACTAAGCGGGAGACTACATACAAGGGGGCAGCAAAAAAGAAGACCTCTGGTCTAGTACCAAAGACTGAAATGCAGGGTGAGCTAATTAAAGCCCTAAAGGAAAGTCAGCAGGTATTCATCTTAGGTCCAGCGGGTACTGGAAAGACGTATGTAACAGCGACGTATGCAGCAGACCTTTACACAGCTAAGTTGGTTGACAAGATCGTTATCACACGACCTCACGTAGCCGTAGGAAGGGAACTAGGGTTCCTAAAGGGTGATTTAGCTGAGAAGACTATGCCTTGGGCATTGCCAGTGCTGGACGTACTAGAGAAGCACTTAGGCAAGGGTGCAGTGGAAACAGGTGTCAAGAATGGTAACATCGAAGTTGCCCCTATGGCGTTGATGCGTGGACGTAGCTTTGATAACGCCTTTATTATTGTCGATGAAACACAGAACATTACGCTACATGAACTTAAGATGTTGCTGACACGAGTGGGGGAAGGCACTACGATTGTACTAAACGGGGATGCTCAACAGAGTGACCTTAAAGAAGCGGATGGGTTGACAAAGGTTATTCACATAGCTAAAAAGCATATGTTGCCTGTGAACATCATTGAGTTCACTGTCGATGACATCGTAAGGTCTGACATCACAGCTATGTGGGTCAAGGCATTTGTAAAGGAGAAGTTGTGACAGATGCGTGGGTACGTGACGCGGAGATAAGAGCAACAGAAGAGGGGAGATACACGATGGCTAAATGGAATTTGGAAAATCTGGCTCATGCGGACAGGGGAATTAAGTTGCATGAGTACGACCCAGTAGAAAAGCCAGAGCATTACAATCAGGGTGAGATTGAGTGCATTGACTACATAAAGCAAGTACTGGGGTTAGACGGTTTCATTGCATACTGTCATGGTAATATGATTAAGTATCAGCACCGTTACCGATACAAAGGTAATCCCACAGAAGATATGGATAAAGCAGCTTGGTATCTTAATAAGATGTGTGAAGCAATGAAGGAGAAGTACGAATGATTGCAGCAATAGCCCTTGTGTGTTCCTTAAGCGACCCTTCGAATTGCAGGTCACTTTCTAACATGCGGCTGTTCCCCACAGTAGAAATGTGCATGAAAGACAGGGGGGTTGCAGAGAGTGTAGCTTTGAGTGGTGGCTACGGTCTAGTGGCCTTCCATTGTTTTGACTGGGGGCAAACTGTATGACGCTATTTGAGTGCCTCATTATTCTTAACCTAGTCTTCTTGCTTTGGGTTGTGTACCGAATATCTTCTGTATCAGACGACATAGAAGCCCTGTATCAAGCCTTAGGCTCTCTGATCGAAGCTCAAGGGCAACGCTAGAATCAAATAAGCCCCGCCTAGGTTAATTCCTAAGCGGGGCTTTTTGTATAATATTATTTTCGTTTAAATAGCCTGATGAAACCTCGACCAATCTCGTTAGGGGATGGTATCAGGAAGCCACACAACACCCCAAAGACTAGGATTAGCCAAAGGGGGTACTCATTAACCACAAGGGTCTCTACAGCGTCTGAGGACACCCTTGTAGACGTGTTACGTTGGTCTATGGTGTCTACCCTAGAGTTGGGCCTTAGTGTGACTGTAGGGGCTACATTATTTGTTGTCCCAATCGTCTGGGAGTTGGTTTTCCCTGCTTGGACGTTTGCTGCTACGTTCGGTCCCCCTCCCGTGAGGAGACTTAGTGGACCCTTGCTGCAACTTACCGTAAGCGTCAAAACCAAAAGCAGCAGTAACAAACGAGAAGATCGGCCAGATAGTAATTTCAACAACATCTATGTCCTTTGTCTCTACTAGGTAGACTAACCACACAAGAAGTAGTACAGCCAGTTCTCGTTTGTAAGTTTTCTTCATTTCTCTCTTGCCATACTATCTAGGATCATACGGATAGACTTGATATTCTCATCTATGCGACCAAGGGTAATGGCTTGGCTCTGTACGATCTGTTCAAGGCTGCTTGTCCTTGTTTCAAGACGGAGTATCTCTTTTTGGTTGATATCTACATCAGTTCTTAGTGTAGCTACAAACCAAATAAGGGCTAGTGTCTGTAGAAGGATTGCCAAGATGAAAGTGATCGGTACACTCTTAGATAAGTGCCACTGTGTATCTTGGCTCATCACGGGTACGTCTTTCTCGACAACTGAAAATGCGGGCCATCAGGAAAGCTCTTCCAGTCACCACCCCACTCTAGGTTTATATCAAGCTCTTCAGCAGCAGCCTTCATGGCATCAGCAATAGGGTAGAAGTACTCCCAGTCCCATGAGATAGGCCAAGGAGCTAAATCAACAGCATGACCTGTGAGATGTCGTGAGTTCATTGTAGTAGACTTACCAGCCTTAACAAGCTCTCGTTGACGGTTAATATTACGGATACCTTCGAGGACTGTAAAGTCTTGGGTGGTCTTGCTTATGGCCAGTTTAACGACAGCGACAAGATCGGGGTGTACACCTGACAAGTTCTGTAAGCTACGGTTTCCTAGTTTATAGGGCATTTGCTTTCTCCTTAGGTCTTCATGATGTAGGCAAGAGCGTAGTATTTAGGTAAAATGTCGATTGCTAGTCGGCGTCCTTTACTGCTTGCGGCGTACCATCAACAACAGCCTGTGCAGCAGAGCGCTCCTCGTCGTCCTTAACGATTAGCGGGTTGGCGACAGTTTCAGTCGCTTCATTGCCATCAACGTCATACGTTGTGATTTCTACGGTGGCTTCCAGTGGCTCTATGGCAGTCTGCACAAGCACACTCTCCATGACCTCGTTGCCTTCTTCGTCGTACTCACCTGTAGGCTGGTCTTCCCATACATCAGGACGACCATCAGCCAAGACATAAAGAGCAAGCCGTGCAGTGGTTTTGCGGTATTCTGCAAGCTGCCAGTTGAACGTGTTGTTGGCAATGTTCTCATCGTGATCTGCTGAGAAGGTAGACATGAAGGCATCGAAGGTACCGTCAGATGTACGGATGGACTTCTCACGAGCTTGGTCAGACCAGACCCGCTTGATGTGCTTCTGCGCACGTTTCTCTAGCTGTGCTGGTGTCAGGGGCAGGTCGCCCTTGTTTACAAAGATAGTCATGCTTTAACTCCGATCACGCAGGTTTGAGTAGTGGCTGAGGGGGCTACAGTAGGCTTAACGACATAATCGAAACCATCGTAGACCACTTCGTAGTCGTGGGCTGCACCCTCACGCTGCAACAGGCCATCCTCGAATACATCCTTGGGCTTCCAGCCTTTTGGCATAGTGTGGATTACGTCACCGTTGGCATCGACTTCGAAGACGGATATGTTGTCAAACAGAGCGTATGACACTGGTGTCGTGCGGGTATTATATAACGTGATGTATGTCGTCGTGGACGTGGCAACAAACGTAATTGACAGGCCTGTCTCTATACCCGTGACGGTATGGGAAACTAAATTAGAACTGCCTTCGGTGGTCCCTACAAAAATTCGTGCATAGGAGTCCCCTGTAGACTCGTCCGCATCCCACGTAAGCCTGTATATTTGACCAGCGACTGTTGTGATTGCTTGGTATGCGTATCCCGTTTCCCCGTCCGTCAAAACACTGAGTTGGTTACCTACAACCGAAAGCGTGGTATTCGCATTTTTAGGAGTCCAACCACTAGTATCACTATCAAACGTGCCATTCGTCACCAGCCCATCAAAGTAGAACTGCTGCTCTTGATAGCCCCCCTGATTGCGCAGGGAAGCCAGCTCTTCACGCAGATTAACTGCTGGTTTCGATACTAAAACTGTCATCGTATTACTCCTCGACTACTAGGCCATTGTTGGCACTGATTGCAGTTCCCACCGCAGTCGTTGTGTTCTCTACTCGACGCAAACCTTGGAAGACTGATCGACCATCGCTTGTTCCTACGTGTAGCAAGTCAGTGTCACTGTCGTGAGCCAAGGCTGTGACTGCATCAGACGTGCCGTAGAGTGTGGCTTGGGCATTCTCTTGGAAGAGGAACTTCTCGTCCTCGTAGATTTTAGCAATCTGTTCGGCTGTGGGTGCTGTGCCTGAGATGCGTAGGAGGGCTAGTGAGCCGTTAGTGTATGCGGTTGAGAGGTCTGCTCGGCAACCCACGAATAGCTTTGCATCTGTGCTGCTAACATTCCTTGTATCAGCAACTGAGTTTTGCAACACGCCATTAATGTAAGTGCTAGTTACACCTGACTTCCTCACCACAGCAAAGTGCTGGAGTTTATCTGTCATTGTGCCAACTGTAACTTGTGTATTAGAGCCGCCTTCATAAGACCGATATATCAAATCCCCTGAAAGGGAGTTACCACCGCTTTGATAAAGCCAAAAACCAGAAGTATTGGTTGTTCCTCCTGTTTGCCTAACCATCAGCCAATCAGAAGAGGCAGAAGCAGTCGCCCAGCACATAATCGAGAAGTCACCCGTCCCGAAGTCGAGGTCACTGTTATAAGGCTGCTCAAGGTAGTTGCTGGATGAGAAGCCAGAGTAGGCCACCAGATCAGCGCCAGTGGCTACAGGGCTGCGGGTTACAGTGCCGTTGACGGTGAGCGGATTGGCGTTAACGCTGCGGTCTGCGTCAAGAACTTCAAAGGTTAAGTTGTCAACACTATGATTTGGGCTATTGCCGGATTGAATGCCTATTGATTGATTTACTACTTCATCAATGACCACATCAAATGAATATGAGCCAACAATATTCCCTCTTTGCGAACCGTCTTGTACTTTACCAGCAATATAGGGATAAACATATCCAGAAGCGTATGAAGTTATATCAAAACCGACACGAATAACCATCCCCGTTTTCAAAGTAATTGCGGATATTTGTGATACAAAAGCGTTTGTAGTCCAGCTAACTTCACCACCAGATATTGTTGCATTTGTCAGAGTCCAGTCTGTGTTGGTATCAAACCCACCATTTACCGCAAAATCACCACCCACCAAGTCAGTGTCGTCGGTGTCAGACAGGAAGGCACCCTTGATGTCGCCGTTCATCCAGCCTGTGTTGTAGGTGGAGGTGGTGTAATTTAGCAGGCTTTGGTTTTCGGTGCTGTTCCAAAGGATTTTAGAAAGACCATAGATTTGCGCTACCTGAGAAATGCCATCTGAAAACAAACTATCATTTACTGTAACGTACAAAAGAGGAAAACCATTTACGCCACTAAAACCGCCGATAGTAGTTGCCGCCCATCCGTCAGAAGTAAATACATCTGAAGCAGCTAAGTAAAGAGATGACGCGCTCGCTGCGCTGTGGCGGGCAAACAAAAGACCGTTGTCGTCTGTGAACGAAATGCTCCCCGCTTCGCTAGTTAATGCGCTATCAACAACAGTCCCATCATCCTTGATCACACTCACGCCACCAGCAGTCGCAGCCGCAATCGTAGGCACAGGCAATCCTGTAGCAGGGTCAATCGGGGCGTCAGGGAGGACGGTCATGGCTACGTCGTTGACGGTGTCATCAACAAGACGTTCAGTGCTATAAATGCTGTAGTTTGCAGAGTTGTCAGTGTTTCTTTTAGAAATACTTCCGTATTCTCGAACATCAATACTGTCATCATACTTATATTGAATGTCAGACAAAAAGTTCCAAACTGGCATACCTTGATTGCCGTTCAGTCCAACAGCCAAAACGCCGTTTAGAGCAAAACAAGAGGTTGCACTAGCTGCTCCACTTCCCCACATACCAGATGTTTCATTAAACACCATCCACATAGGCAGCGCAGGGTCATCGCCATCGTAGATCGTAACCGTGTCATCTTCAGCCACAATCACAGCAACCGAAGGGAACTCACGCCGAGAACCGCGTGTCGCGGTGTTCAATGTCTCGTTGTACCAGCTAGTAGCCTGTGTGCGCTTACGCCATTTTCCGCCATCGGTGTCATTGCTGGTGTCATACACGAATACGTCTACGGCTGTGACAGCTTTGGAGGCTGCGATTGCATTTAGGTCCAGCGTATCTAGGTCAACATCCCCACCAGTTGCACTGATGTCCCCTTGCACAGTCAGCCCATCAGCCGTGACAGTGCCAGTTACGTCAATACCTGTGAACGATCCTGTCGTGAAGCTACCAGCCGCAGCAGTAGACCCCCCAATGACAGTGCCATCGATTGTGCCGCTGTTGATGTCAACATTGTCTAGGTCAACTTCTGGTCTTACGTCTGGTGACGTGTACGCTAGTCCGTCGTTTGACGTGAAGATAAACGTACCTGTGTTTTCATCGTAAGTTACGCCTGTCCAGCCATCGCCTTTAGGTCCGCGACCAGCAGCGACTGAAAGGTTTGCGAGAAGTGTTCCATCTCCGATATTAACTTGACCAAGGTTGGACGTGTCTCGAAGACTTACTGTGTATACAGACATGCTGATTAATCCCTTGTAATGTCTTTGAGGACGTTGATCTCAAAGGTTTCTGTAGAGTTTACTTCACCGCCAACCTCTACGAACTCAATGTCGCAGACGTAGGTTTTAACACCCCACGTCTCAGTTTGAGCAGGTGTTGCTGAGACTGTAAATGCGCCAGCATTAGCATCCGTCACAGTGACAGTCAGGGCTTGTAGGAGTGCATCCGCAACGTCCCTGACTTGAGAGGTAATGGTGAAGTTAGTGATGTCTACAGGGTTGCCACTGTTCTCAAGTGTAGCAGAAAGCTCGAAAGTGTCTCCGCGCTTGTGTGTAATTGTTGCCATTATGAGGCTCCCGTGTTTGATTGTGGATGTGTAGGCCAGACTACGCTTCGTGGATCGGAGGTATTCTCTGGCAAGTCTCTGAGTTGTTGCCTGTACAAAGCCCAAACAGTAGCGTCCACAGGTGCGTCAGGGACTTGAGACCAATCTGAATTTTGCAATAGACGATTTCGATTGTGTTTAAACTCGATCCAAGCCTTGTCCAACTCCTCTTGCTCAACAGTGGCTTCAGGTATATCAACGACAACACCCTCGACCACCATTTGAGTGTCGTGATCGTAATGGCCCTCTATTAAGCCTTGGCCCTCTCCCGCTTCGACTAAATCTTGGTCTGGGTTACTGCCGAATCCCGTGAACCTACCTGTGTCAAGCTCATAGACAGAGTAATGGTACATCA
>Ga0115566_10004804_pt1 | contig 10703 bp, 10 predicted proteins | sample COGITO_mtgs_1204_3_FD_87173 | JGI IMG/M metagenome (GOLD analysis project Ga0115566, IMG submission 87173) | Pelagic marine microbial communities from North Sea - COGITO_mtgs_120405 | ecosystem: Environmental > Aquatic > Marine > Epipelagic | place: Germany:Helgoland, sampling site Kabeltonne...
AGGATTGATGTCATTTCACGGGTAGTAAGCCCAAGTTTATTTAATGCTGAAGCTAGTTCATTTACCGTCGAGCCACCCGGTTGATCAAGTTCGTCAAGAGTTTCAAATCGACCAACCTCCTCAATTAAATCAGCACTTTCCCCCTCAAGCACGGTAGTTGCACCCTGAGAAAAGGGCAAAGGCTGGCTGACTCCAGTGGTGGGGTTCAAGAAAATTGTTATGTTGCTACTACTCACTGCTACTGGAGATATTCTCACGCTTTGGGTGGCAACAATAGTACCAGTGCGTTCATTGATAATAACACGAGCAGGAACATTTGGTTTTGCATCTATTCCACCAATTGCAGCAAGAAAATTAGTAGTTTGCCCACGGAAATCAAGTGGAACCTGTACATTGACGACACCAGCATCAACTGCAAGTGAAGTACCAGGATAGTACTTGTTAATCGCATCTGCGATCTTAACTGCAGTTAAAGAATCAGGAGCTCGTAGAATGAGATCAATCTCATTTCCATTATTGAGGACCTGGCTTTCAATCTCTCTTTCTACCAATCCACCATTACTAACAATGCCAACCGTAGGGTGATTCACCTGAACATTTGCACCCCCACCACCACCTGCAGACAAACCGCCGACAGAAACAGCACCCTGTGCAACCGTGTAAACTTTGCCGTCTGCTCCGTAAAGAGGGGTTTGAAGTAACACACCACCCTGTAGGGAATCTGCATTACCAATTGAGGAAACAGTAACATCCATTCGAGAACCTTCTTTTGCAAAAGGTCCAATATCCGCAGTAACCATGACGGCAGCAATATTTCTTGACTTGTCTGCCTTGTCTGCACGAATTCCAAGAGTCTCAAGCGCATTAAGTATGCCTAACTCGGTGTATTCAATACGGGAGTCACCCTGCCCTGCCAAACCGGTAACGATGCCGTAACCGTAAAGTTGATTACTCCGACTACCACGAACATCGGTTAGGTCTTTTATGCTGGCACCAAATGCAGAAGAGAATGCCGAAATAATTAGGCATCCCAAACTTAATTTAACAATGGATAAGTATGACATTTTCTTAAAATGGATTAATAACAGATGCAATTTTCTGGTACCATGTTTCCTTCTGGGCATCATTTAAACTGCCCCTGGAGACAAATTCAATCTGTGCGTCTGCAATGTACTGGGATGAAACAATATTTTTATACCTTAATCCCTCTCGAAATCCTGCTCCTATATCCTCTTGGCGAACCATACCTTTTAGCACTGCATAATAACTCTCCCCGGAGAAGGTTACCATGCGTGCTCCCTCAAGAACAAGTACGCCGTTTGGCAAGACATCTATAACAACAACGCTTACGCGACCTTTTAAATTTTGGGTATTAGCAATGGATCCACCACCTTTGTTACTAGATTTAGATTCTATTTCAGTTCCAGGAAGTCCTCCATTATGGGTTCCCATTTTACTATTCGCAAAGAGGAATTGCTTCACTGCATTTTCAACTTGGGACTCACGACTTCTAACAGAGTTTTGAGATGCATTCAGGGACGAGCTTTCAGACACATCAATCGTAATTAAATCACCTACCCCAAATGAGCGCTTGTCTCCATAAATCCCACGCTGATTGTTTGTGCTTTTCATCCAGAGTGAAACTGCAAAAATACTATTGCAGGACAAAAGAAAGAGAAAAATTTGCAGATATTTTATCATAATTTAAAGTTGCACCTTTACACTGTTTTCATTGAGAACCTTGGCCTGGAATTTTTTGGATGAAGAAAGATTTTCCACGGTAACATTTCCACCCTCTACCCCATCCTCGAGTGCCTTGCCTTTCATTGTTACATAAATACCGTTTCCCGAAGCAAATACATCTACAAGTTGGCCCTTCTTTACTAAGGTGATTTTTGAAAGGTAATTCCATTTGATTGGTGTATTCGCTCTAATATTGGTAGATAACTGGTACCCCCTTATGTTTACATTAACTGGGACGGCACCTGCATATTGCTTAAGAATATCGACTGGTTTTGAACCAAGCTGAGAAGGGTTTAAGCGTGCACCACGGGTGATAGGCGAATCTGAAAAGAAAACATCGACATATTGGGCGACCCTTAAAGGCTCTGCAAATTGACCAACCAAATTACCATTATCCCAAATGCTAAAACGCGTAAATGTACTTGGGCAAAGTTCATCCGGCGAGCAATCGGTAATCTTAATTAGATAGTTAGAACTAACTTTCACTGGAGTCCACTTACGCGTAACAAATGCTACAATTCTTCCGGACGATTGATAACGATGTGCTATGCTTTCCCCTAAACGCTTCTCCAAAGTTTCACGATCCAGAGTGATAGTTTTTACCTGAGGTAATTGATTTGAACCAAATGACCTTAATACCGGAGATCCACCAGAAGAAATAAACGCGGAAGATTTAGTAATTACTCTAGTGGTATGCGACTCTGGAAAATCAATAGAATCAATGAAACGGTTCACATCGGCAAATAGTATGCTACCGAAAGAAAGTAAGAATAAAGATGAAATCCGCATCAAAAATTATCGTTTAAGTTGATTAACTCTGGAAAGCATGTCATCTGATGTTTGAATTGACTTGGAATTAATCTCATAAGCGCGTTGTGCGATAATCATATTAACCATTTCTTCCACAACATTAACATTCGACATTTCCAAATAACCTTGCTGTAAAACTCCAAAACCATTTTCCCCAGGCGCTCCAATTTCGGGTGCACCACTAGCCTCAGTCTCAGTAAATAGGTTTCCACCACTTGCTTTCAATCCAGCCGAATTGGGAAACCTTACCAGTTCAAGTTGTCCAATCAATTGAGTTCCATCTGCTGTCTCGACAGAAACATCACCTGTGGGAGATATAAAAACATTTGTTACCTCGGGATCAATTTGTAAACCTGCTGCCAAAGGCAATGCATCCGCAGTAGTAATTTGACCATCTGGACCAACCTTGAATGCTCCATCACGGGTATAAGCCTGAGTACCATCTGCTTTTTCCACTTGAAAGAAACCAGTACCATCAATCGCAATATCCATTTTCTCCCCGCTTTGCGTGAGTTGACCTTGAGTGAAAATTTTAGCGGTCGAAACTACTTTCGTACCATTACCCATTTCAACACCAGTTGGAACAACATTGCCCGCACCTGTCTGACCGCCTGATTGCCTTGGATTTTGATATAATAAATCTTGGAACTCTATCTTGTTCTTCTTGTATCCAGTAGTATTTACATTGGCTATGTTATTTGAAATTACATTCAAATTCATTTGTTGAGCCTGCATTCCAGTTGCTCCAGAGTATAATGATAAGTTCATAATTTTTTATTTAATAGTATACTTATGAGGTTTGTCCCAATGTTCCGATTGCTTTACCGATATTTTGATCAAAAGTCTGAATCATTTTCTGATTTGCTTCGTGGGCACGGGAAACTTCGATTAAACCAATCATTTCCTCGATCGCCGAAACATTACTTGATTCAAGGTAGCCTTGCATCAATGTAAAATCTTCGGGATTGGCCAAGGCAGGTGCAGTCTCAGCCTCCTTTGCCACAAATCCACCACCAACTTTTTGAAGATCCATTAATGGGTCCTGAAATGTAAAAACTCCAAGCTTACCAATATTTTCCTCACCTTGAAAAACTTGCCCTTCTTTATCTATAGATAATTCACCACCACCTGGTATTGTCTGGATGTTAGCACCGCCTTCATCAGAAAACTCATGCCCCATACTATTTACCATTATTCCTTGAGCGTTAACATAAAATTGCCCGTCGCGAGTATATGTGGACTCCCCGTTTTGATTAAGTAAAGCAAAGAAGCCTTCGCCTCTCAATGACATATCCATAGGGTTACCAGTTTCCTTCATCTCTCCTTCATGATAATCGACTTGATTTTTCATAACGGGAAATGAACCTGGCATTTCGTTCTTCAATCTATCGTGGGTGCTCCTTGCAATTTCTCCTCCTTCAATTGCTTCAAAGCTCACTGCCACCTTTTTAAAGCCAGCTACATGACTAGCTGCAATGTTATTTGCAATTATATTTTGATACTGTTCAAGGCCCCTGAGGGCTGACGCATTTTCATAGAGAGATAAGTTCACGCCCTCATGAAAGCAAAAAACATGCCAAGTGGCATGTTGTAGAGGGGAAAAAGAGTATAAAGAGAGACTAGCTTAATATTCGCAACTAAGATCAATGATCCGTCCATCTGGAATTTGGATCAAAATTTTACTGGGTGTGCCATCAACTGAAACAACTTCCACCTTAATTCCAGATTCATCTTCATGGATCGTTTCTTTTAAAGAATCGACATCAGGCACAGTTTCTTCAGGCGATGCAATTGCAGCATGTTGCTTTCCTGGATCGGATAGGTAGGAACCAAAAGAGTTGGACTCTTGATTTGAATCGTTTCCGTCAATATTTGCACCTCTGCCAGCTAGATAACTTTCCATAACAATGATTAAGCAGTTAGCATACCCAAATTAAAATTATTTATATTGAGCAAGGTCTTTCTTGCTCATATCCAAGACTAAGCTTAGCTCAACCCTTCGGTTTTTGGAGGGTTGATTTGGGAATCGGGTATTCGGTTTGGTTGATCCATGTGCGGTAATTCGCTCAAGTTTGCCCTTCAACTCCCCTGCTGAATAATGCACGAGAGCGTCGGTTATTTCAGCACCTTGATCTAAAGACATGGTCCAATCATTGGCACCAACTGTATCTTTTTTTCCTGTTGCTAAATGATTTGTATGGGAATCAACTCTGTAAACTAAAACATGCTGAGCTAGCAGCCAAGACATTCTCTGCATAACTTTCCGACCATGACTGGTGAGTTGCGAAGAAGAAGGCTCAAAAAGTGGTTTGTCATCACCATGGAAAAGAGTTACTTTTAGTCCCTCAGAAGTCGCTTCAATTTGTATTACAGAGTCATCAATTTCATGAAGCTTCAACCTTTCAAACCAATCTTGTGCAATACGGTGAAGTACATCAATATCTATGGATGTAGTGTCATCCGTATTTCTCATAGTAGTATCTGACCTACCTACAATTTGATCAACCATACTGCCAGGACGAGCATCTTTTTGCTCAAGAGGAGTCGATTTAGGTACGCCAGCTTTGTAGGGATCTCGAAAAAATCGCGTGGTAGCAATAATTACCTCTTCATCTTGGGATAAAATCCATAATACAAGGAACAAAGACATCATTCCAGTAACAAAATCAGCATAAGCTACCTTCCAAGCACCCCCGTGACTGCCCTTCAGACGAAGCTTTCTTTTATATATACCTTTAAACATGTAGAAAAAGAGCGAACCTTCTAATCAACCACCACCTTTAGCGGCATCCTTACATTTTTCCTCCAACTCATCAGCAGTTGGTTGAATAAGGTTATCAAGAGAGCGCCGACCAATTTCAACTGCCATTATTGGCGATAATCCAGTGGCAAATCCTGAAACAGATCTTTCAACAATGCGATAATATAAAAACTCCTGAGTTTGATTAAGAGAGACCAAGCGACCCAGAGGAATACCGATTCCATAGGCTAAAAAGATTCCAAGGAATGTACCACTAAGTGCCGCTGCAACTTTAGCACCAACTGAAGTGGGATCCTCAAGGTTTGACATGGTATTAATAATTCCAAGAACGGCGGCAACAATACCAACTCCAGGCAATGCATCAGAAATCATTTCAATGGCTTTAACGGATCTTCCAGCCTCAGCTTCTCTGCTTTGTAATTCCGAATTTAAAATTCCACCAATTTCTGCTGGTTTACATCGCCCATCAACAATTGGCCGAAGCGAGTTACAAAGAAACTCAACTAAACCCGCATCATTCAGGAAAGATGGGTATTTCGTAAAAATTGAACTATTTTGGGGATCACTGACATGCTCATCAAGGGCAGGTGTTCCCTTTCTTCGCCCAAGCATGAATAATTCATATAGGAGGACTAAGAGATCAATAAATTTATCCTTACTGGCAATCCCCCCCTTGAAGGCTTTTAGAATATCAATTTTAAGCCCGACAAGAACACTCTTGGGACTAGAAACAACTAAGATTCCTAAACCAATACCGCATATAATAATAATTTCACCTGGGTGTACAAGCGAGATTGGATTTCCGTCGCCAAGGATGAAGCCCCCAAGGCAAGACGCGATTACTATAATAATACCTACGGTAAGAAGCATGGCTAGAAGTTTTTGTTAGAGTAAAGATTGGAAGTGCGAACGGAGGGCAAGCACCGAGTGAGAAAGAATTTGACTAATTCGACCTTCTGACAACCCAAAAATATGTGCAATCTCAGAAAGTTTAAGTTCTTCATAATAATATAACATAAGAATCTTTTTTTGAGGGTCAGGTAAATCCTTAATTTTATCACGAAGCAAGAGAACTTTTTCGCGGTGCTCGGTTTGCTCAAGTGCATCCAGCTCAGTTGGATCTGAAATTGTCTCAGAAAGCGGAGCTGCATCCCCATCAGTTGAAGCAGTTCCTGATGGTGCATCCATAGGAACAAAAGTAATAGGTTGTGTCTGCCTGAGCAGCAACTCGTATTCAGAATCAGTCAACTTCAACTCTTCCTTTACCTCTTCAACACTTACCGGCCTTTTCAGGCGGGCTTCCATTTCCGCAATCGTTGACTGTAAAGATCTAGCCTTGGCTCTGTTAGCACGGGGAAGGCAGTCAATTTTTCTTAACTCATCAAGTAAAGAACCTTTAATTCTAAGAGCAGCATAATTTCCAAAAGATTTACCCTTGGAAGGCTTGAATTGATTAACGGATACGACTAAAGCTTTAACTGCAATGCCGTACATATCCTCAATGTCATAATGATCAGGAAAATGAAACCGCATCCTGGATACTATTGATTTCACAAGGGGAAGATAATCCTCGATTAATTGATCTCGGGATTGCTTACTACTCATAGCATCACGATATTTTTGTGCTGCTTCCTTCATCCGCAAAGAAGCTGGAGCCGACTGCATATGATTGGCTTCTTTCTTTTGGATGTTTTGAGATTTCATGAAATTAAAATTTCTAGTTTATGCTTTCGTTTCAACTATATGGTTCGATCTTAATGCAGACTCATTGACATCTGCAACTGACAATTTTGCCGCATCTCTTTCTTTGGTTGAAGGTAGAGTTGGTGATAAGCTAGGTTGAGGTTTCTGATTACCCGAGTCTAAAATAATACCATTTAAAATAAAGCTTAATAAAAACCGACCGCAGATCCCAAAGAATAAACAACCAAATGCACTTTGAACAAGGGCGGTTACAAAATCCCTTGAGATCAATGTACCCAAAAGAAAGAACAGCACGAATCCAACGAAGCCTGAAAGGTAAAAGAAAAATCGTGCGTCGTTATTCATTTTATTAGATATTCCTGTAGGTTGAGAATCCTCTAGCGTAAAGTTCTTCTGGGAAAGTTCTTGCGATCATTTGATTAAGAACATTAGTACTAAAGTCACCTGTAACATTTTGACCATTGCAAATGCATAATGGCGAAAGATTATTTCTTAAAATAATGGGCCATAGCTTTGTTGAGTTCGACAACTCATCAAAATGAGTGAATGCAAGATGTGTTGCGTCAATATTCTTCCCTAAGCTAATTGATTTATTTAATACCTGCTTATCGTAAGCTGCATTAAGGACTAAAACCCGAGTTTGAATACCCAGTTCGTCTAATGTCTCTTTTGCATTCGTCCATTCATCAGGTTGCCCAAGCGACAAACCTGGCAAATCTAAATATAGGGGGGAATCGGCAGAACTTGGGGGAGTCTTTCCAGCTTCTCTAAATAGAGTTACCCCAACCACCTCGCAAAATATTCTAAGTGCGTCGTCCGGATTAGGAACTCCGTTTTCAACTTTTAAAACATTAGGCGTTTTCTTATTCATGAACACCTCATGAGCCAAAAACTTGCATAATGTAGTCGTTTTCCCTACACCTGGAGCACCGATCAAGGCAATGCGATCATGCGTAGGAGTAGAGTTGGTGGAACGAAATCGATCTGACAGTCCGATCGTTACTTCTTTTAAAGTCTCTGCAAGAGGTAAATCCTTAATAGCAGACCAATTCGACCACAATTTAATATCGCTTAATAATTGTGAGTCGAAACCAGTTTTATCTAAAATATCAAAAGAATTACTATCTTTATTTTTAGCACCAGTCTGTTCATCATTCTCTGCATTTTGATTTTTGGATACAGATTCAGGTTCATCTAGAGGAGGAGGAGCGATAGTCCCGGAGTTAACTTTAGTATCCGCAGCTCCCCCAATTGTCTCGTCTAATTTTGCAATGTCCCCCTCTTCCTCCTCGGGAGGAATTTCGGCAATGACCTCAAGTTTAGGTGAGGAAATAAATTTTTTCAGCCCGACACCGCCAATTTGCTTAACCGATAAGACTTTTGCCCTGTCTCCTAACTTTTCGCGAATTACCCGAACTGCCTCTTCAGCAGACTTAACAGTCAGGCGAAACCTTTTACCGCTTTTTGAGCCAGATTGATTGTCAGTTAAAGTCTCCATTATATTATGCGGCAACCGTTAGTTCTTCAGAGCCTTGATCTGGTTTAGGTTCATTCTCCATCGCGGAGATGATATCAGGTGGTAACGACTGAGATTCAATAGCAATCGCACCAAAAGGCTCAATTTGCGTCTCGGTTGGTAGCTCTTGGTAAGCAAGGACTATCAACTGTGGATAAGAAGGTTCCATGAACCGCCTGAAGGCCAACCTCAGTTCACTAGTCGTTACGATAATTGGGGAAAGCCCCCGTTCTGTCATTTCTTTAATTTTTGGATCAATTTCTCTGATAATACCGTCGGTTAAAGATGGATCCATGACCAATCCAATGTCAAACTGACTACGCTTGACCCGGTTAATAAGTGTCTGTTCAAGCCTGGGTTCAAAGGTCATGGCGAGTAACTTATTAGGCTCAACCTCATATTCTTTGACAAAATACATACCTAATCTTTTCCTGGCTTGCTCGGAAAGGTCATCTGGATTTTTAGTAATCGCCGCCATATCTGCTATGGTCTCCAAAACTATGGTGAGATTTTTAATAGATATCCTTTCTCTCAATAAATTCTGAAGGGTTCTTTGAATAATTCCCACATTTACAAGGTCAGGAAGTAGTTCACTGACTAAAGTGGGATTTTTATCTTTGATCAAATCCAAGAGTCTTTGAGTGCCCTCACGTTCTAAGATTAAATAAGCTATTCTCTTTAATGCATCCGCAAGATGGGTGACCAAAACAGAGGATGGGTCGACCACAGTACAACCTTCAATTTCTGCATTTCTCCTTTCGTCTTCAGGGATCCACATTGCCTGTATGCCAAAAACAGGTTCAATCGTAGGTATCCCTTTAAGCTTAGTTGCATCGCCACCTCCCATACTCATGGCCAATACACGGTCAGGCATGATTGTTGAACGGACAACCTCTTTACCTCTAAGTAAAAACCTGTACTCATTAGGTTCTAGTTCAATGTTATCGCGGACGCCAATAGTTGGCAAAAGCATACCCATTTCTCTCGCAAAATTCGTCCTGGCACCTGTAATTCTCTCGAGTAAGTCACCACCTTTCTTTTTATCGGCAAGAACGAGTAAACCATAGCCCATTTCCAATCCAAATACTTCTTGCTCTATTGCACTTTCCATGGGCGAAAGTTTTCCTTCCCCACCCTCTTCTGCATTCATTGCAGCAGGGGCATTAGCGGAAGCCCCCTGTTGAGCTGCTCCAGCAACCGGTGCACCCGTTTGACCCAATTCTTCAAGCTCCCCGTCTTCAAGTAATGACTTTTTGCTAAAGTGCCTAGCGGCACCAAAACACGCCATAGACAATATAAAAAATGGCCAAAAGGTTTCATCAAGAAACAATGCAAATAATAGAAGCATTGCTCCGGAAATTGCAATAGCTCTTGGATAAATGGTTAATTGCTTCCCCACAAACTCACCGAGGTCTGATTCCTCAGAAGACCTAGTGACTAAAATACCAGCTGCAATCGAAATAATAATAGCTGGAATTTGACTTACTAAGCCATCGCCAATGGATAGGATAGTATATTTTTCTAGCGATCCGGAAATAGTCATGTCTTTTTGGAAATACCCAATAAGAATTCCGCCAATAATATTTACCACGGTGATAAAGATACCAGCAACAGCATCACCACGAACAAATTTGCTCGCTCCATCCATTGATCCATAAAAATCTGCGTCTTTTTGAATTTTAGCTCTTTTGCTTAAAGCTTCAGCTTCAGTGATAACGCCAGAATTCATTTCAGCATCTATAGACATTTGCTTACCGGGCATGGCATCAAGGGTAAACCTGGCTGTAACCTCAGCAATACGCCCAGCACCCTTAGTTATGACGACAAAGTTAATAATAACTAAGATAAGAAAAATTACGGTACCAACCACATAATTCCCCCCCACAACAAAAGTTCCGAAAGATTCGATAACTGATCCAGCATCACCATCAAGTAAAATGAGCCTAGTTGAAGCAACATTGAGGCCTAATCGATAAAGAGTAACTGATAATAATAAAGTCGGGAAAACTGAAAACTCAGGTGGATCTTTAACATATATGACCGTTACAAGAATAAGCAACGAGATGGCAATACTGATAACAAGAAGAACACTTAATATATCTTTGTGTACCGGAACAACCAACAATAAAACCGCACCAAACAAACCGAAGATGAAACCAAAATCGCCAA
>Ga0115566_10004805_pt1 | contig 10701 bp, 6 predicted proteins | sample COGITO_mtgs_1204_3_FD_87173 | JGI IMG/M metagenome (GOLD analysis project Ga0115566, IMG submission 87173) | Pelagic marine microbial communities from North Sea - COGITO_mtgs_120405 | ecosystem: Environmental > Aquatic > Marine > Epipelagic | place: Germany:Helgoland, sampling site Kabeltonne...
CATTTTATCATCAGGATGCTGGGGGGCTCTTTCTGGAATATCGTCCGGCGCAACCACCCCCATGGACACGTAAACGGACATCAGTTTATCCACGGACATATCGACTTGCTGCACTGACTCAACAGGCATAAACAGTAATCCACCACCGATCGGAACCGGTGACTGCGGTACGAGCACAACGTAGAAGTCGCTACCGTTTATTTTAATGATGTCCTGTTTTGGTAGAAGAGCCAACACGCCGACGCCCCCGCGATCACCAAAATTGCAATAGACAACACTCATCCCTTTTAATTTATCGTCACCACCGGAGTCCAGCATGTTGACCAACTGCTGTGACGTTTCGTAGACCTTGCCCACCAAAGGGACACGCCGTAAAACAGCATCGATCACTCGTCGGATAAAGCCCCTCAGACCCGACTCGACCAAAAACCCGACCACAAAAACCACGACGGCAAGGCTTAACCAACCAAGTGCATAAGCAACGATTGGGTTGGTTGCAAAACGCAGTCCAACAGTGCTGAGACGTTGTCCGAGAAACGTGTCCGGGCCAACGAGGTCCGAGAGAAACCCGATCCCCCAAGAGAATGCAACCACAGTCAAAACTAGAGGCAAAACGGTGAATGCACCGGCAACAAAATATCGTACCAAGCGTTTCCAAACGCTTTTATTCCGACGGTCAATTGTCATGATGATCTCTCTTGGACTTTATCGATGGCGAAACATGCAATGCTCTTTCACCTTAAAACGGCACACCCACAAAAGGTCGGCAAATTCGATTGATTGCGCGTGAATGGGCTGTCATTTTACGAAACGAAAACGCCTTCCCATCGTTTAGCGGTAAACAACACGCGACTATTTCAAATTCAGAAATGGCTCGCTTAAAATCACTTCATTCAGGATCTTCTTGATCGAATATTGCGATGACTTGGTCCGCTCGATGATATTTTCAACAGTCAGACGATCCCTTGGCAATAATTCTCTCGCCAGGGCAAAACGCAGCAGGTGTTCGATGAAGGCCTTAGCAAGCCGTTTTTCTTCGCGAACGATCGCTCGTTTAAATTCAACCACATTGTTAAAGGCAAAACGCCTCATCAGTTTGCCTTTCATGTCCACGTCTCGTCCATTTTCGTATTGATCTCGCCACCTCCCGGTTAGGTCAAAATTCTCCATCGCAAAGCCCAGAGGGTCGAGACTTGAATGGCAACCCGCACAGTCGGGATTCTTCCTGTGGACTCGGAACTTTTCGCGTATCGTCAAGTTCTGATCTCCGCTGTCCTCATTCAAGGGCGGTATGTCATTCGGCGGAGGAGGCGGTGGGTCGTTAAAGATCACTTCTATGATCCAGGCGCCGCGGGCGATCGGGTGGGATCGCTTGGGACCTGACGTCATGCTCAAGATGGCAGCGTTGGTGATCAGACCTCCGTAGCGAGGATCATCGGCTTTGACTCGACGAAAAATCTGACCTTTCATTTTTTGTCGTATCTCGTTTTCAAAACGGCTGCGAACCTCCTGAACCACTCGATTCGGATCTCGATTGACGGGGACGCTCTTCAGCTCTTTCTGGGTATCGGAAATCCGCTTGACCAACACGGTCATTTGATTTTGTTGTGATTTCGTCATCGCCGCCACCAACTCTTGTTCGGTGACGAAATGGTGTCTGCCCAAATTGGCCGCCTTAACCTCTGCGGGCGTCAGCGCACGGTCATAGAGCCGAGCCTGATCAATACTCACGTGGAGGAATCTGTCGCCACCTGCCGGAAGATGCCGCAGACCGAAAAGGACTTGTGACTTCTTTCCGGGAAAGACAGCGCGACCTTTGTTGAAGGGCTTGCCATACGGCTGCCCATTTCGATAAAGCAACGTGGTGCCATCCGCTTGATAGACCATCACAAGATGAATCACCTCGTTTTGTTTTTCCTCGGGTGAGGAACCCTGAAAGTCGTCGGTTCGACTAAATCCGTTACTACCGGAAATCCAATGACGAGGCTGGCGTTCTCCCAGCACAATCGTGTCAAAAAAATCGCCTTGCCCCTGGATCCCCATCACTCCCCCACCTCGCTGCTTCAGATTGTGAGGAACAAACCAGACCTCTAGCGTTTTGGCATTAAGATCAAATGGAATGGGTGGGCTGAGCAAGTGTGATTGATTCAGCTCGACACTTCCGTTTTTAAAATTGATTTTACCATGAGAAACCAAATCCAATTTTCCAATCGAAGCCTTCAAGTTCCCATCAAACTCCCATGCGGCAACGGGCTTGAGATCAACTGCTTTCGTTTCTTCACCATCTTGCTTTGCGGTCAGCAACTGCTTTCGTATTGGCTGCACCAATTGGTCAAGTTTGGTTTGCGTCGCTTGAAGTTGCTTAACCAGCATCTCCCGTTGTTGATCATTGAATTGGTTTTGCTGAAGAATCTTTGAGCTATCAACTTTCGGTGGGCTGAGATCGGAAGTGTACCAGGTTTTCAGAAAGTCGCTCTGGTAACCAAAATTTGGTTGGATCAATTCAACAAGCGGACGATCTTCCACAAACATTGCATCAAAGAGCAGCAGCGGTTCGACCAACATTTGCAAACTCGCGGGATGATCCTTATCGAGACTGAAAAGCGGTTGTTTTCGTGGATCTGGCGTCACCGCCAACACGTTCTCCAATTGCAACCATTGGGTCGGAAAAGAATCCAAAAACCTTTCGATCTTGGGATCGGCCACCATACGCTGAGTGGCGTCACGCAACACACTGGTTTCGGAGAGTTTTCCTTCGGCCGCTAGCTGCAACAGCTTTTCATCCGGAGCACTTGCCCACAACAAGTAGGAAAGGTTGGATGCCAACTCAAACTGACGATCAAGTCGATCATTAGATTCGATTCGATAGAGAAACATTGGTGAAGACAAAGCGGCCGAAGCAACTTTTTTCATCGCCTCCGTGTACGCAACTCCCTCATTCATTTTGCCCAACGCAAAACGGGCATAGCGGTCGATTAATTCATCTCCAACATCTCGTCGAAAAGCTCTGTTGAGAAATTTTGCAATCCGGTTTCTCGTTTCCTCCTTCAGTTTTTCGGAATCTTGAGGTTCCTGAAACAACTCTTGCCAAACGCCCACCGTTTGTTGGTTGAAGTCTGGACTTTCGACAATGGAAACAGCCAGCCGCAAAAATGCATCCAACAACAACGGTGACATCGTCAGTTGATTCGACTGGTTGTCAAACCCGTGCGCCGCCCGCAAGTCTTTTGGAAACGCCTTGACATTTGCCAAACCCGGTCTCGGATTGAGCGCATAGGACGCGACTCGCACCTGCTCCGGCATGCGGGCTGATGGCTTCCCCAAGTAGTTCGAATGGCGCGTCATTAACTTTTCAGGTAACGCAAAAACATCGCGATCCAAACCGAACAAATCCCGAACGGTGTAGTTGTACTGAAACCGGTTTAATCGTCGAACACGAGATCGGCGAATGTTTTCCTGCTGAACGCTTTCCTTCAGCGCCTGCTTGAGCAAGCCAATCACTTTTTCCCGTTCAGCGTCCGCAATTTCCGGCTCAGTGTCGGGCGGCATGTCATACGAATCCAATACATCAATTAACTGCCCGATCACTTCTCCATTACTGAGAAGATCCTTCTCGGTCTTCAGCATCGCCAGATTGACATCCCCTTTGGGACCAGCCTTCGCCTCTTCTCCTTTTCCAGCCTGACGATGGCACTTGACGCAGTTGGCCACCAAAAACGGCTGGATTGTCTCTTTGAACGCCTCATCGCCCCAAACAGGGTTAGCTTCTATCGCAAAAAGAATCACGCAGTGAATCCAAACGCATTTCTTTATTCCGGATGAGTTGAGCAAGATTCTTGTTTTCATTCAATTTCTCTTGAGCACGGTTCAATTCGGTAGAGCAATCCTTGAATATCGAACTCATACAGATAAAGCCCAATACGACATCCTCAAGTGCGTCATACATCAGGTCCAAAGGTCAGAGATAACGCCATTGCTATCTGAAAACGATTCGATCTCCAAACCCATTAGATTGGCAATCGTTAGCCAAAGATTTGAATTGAGTGTCCCGCTTTTACATTTCAGAAACCGCCCCTGTTTGATCTGCTGCTGAGCTTTTCCGGCCAGGATCATGGGCAAGTCAAAATATTGGTGAGTGGCACCGTCACCCAATCCTGCACCGAACGTTACGATTGAATTATCCAATAAAGAAGTCCCATCCATCTCTTTGATCGACTTCATTCTCGATATCAAGTAGGCGTATTGTTGCATGTGAAATATGTCGATCTTCTGCAGGTTCAGATAGCCATTCCCTTTTTGGTTGTGTGTCATGTTGTGGTGCTGAACCGGCTTGTCGAAAACCCCCTCATACATCAGCGTTGCATCCCAACGCTCTGGTCCCAACATGAAAGTACAAACATCGGTGATGCCCATCTGCAAGGCAAGCAACATTAGATCGGCCTGAAGCCGGATGTACTCGCCTCGCGGAAGTATTTCATTTTTTGGGATTTTGATGTCGGCGCTCGAGATCAACTTTTGAAGCTTTTCAATCCGGACTTCGATCTCTCGAATCATCGTCATGAATTCATCCAGCGTTTTTCGATCTTCCTTTGCTAGTTTGCCAGATAATGTTTTGGCATCGGCCAGCACCAAATCCGTTACATCTTCAACATGAGATCGGTAGCTATCCTTTAAAAATAAACGATCGTAAAGTTTCTGGGGTTCCCGGATCGAGGGAGCAATTTTGTCAGGACCATACCAGGAAATGTTGTCAAAGAAGATTGACTCCTTACCTTGAGTAAATCCATTGCAACTGATTTCCAGCGTATTAAAAACCGATTGATTGCCGACATGCGCACCAATGATCTGATCTAAAGTACGACCGTTTGGATGCCGCCATCCCTTCTCGGCCGCCTGTTCCGGTGACACACTCGTTAAGTAGCAGGAAGCGCCTTGAGCATGGACATCTTGACCGTTTTTAAAACTACGATCCAAACCAGTGATCATCGTGATATCATTGGCATGCTCTTTGAGTGGTTGCAGCGTTGATGTCCATTCCAGGTCATAGATTCCAGGCTTCTGCTTTAGCCGCTTTTGGTCTTTTGTCTTATCTGCATTAAAACCGCCGACAAATCCCGGGATTTCGGATTTTTCTTCACCGGGAAAGAAACACCGTCTAACGATTCCATTTGGAAGATAAACCATCACCAGTTTCTTATGGGGTCGAGGTGATACTTTTTTATCGTCTGCACCAGCGACAGAGTGAAGGAACGGCAGCGCCATCACCGCACCTTTAACCTTGAGAAACTTTCGCCTGGATATGCCCATTTTTGACGGCCGGTTGGAAGGAAGACTAACGAGGAATGATCCCCATTATAGGCCGATTCACCATGCAATCAAACCTCGACAGCTCCGTAATGCACAGTGCCTTCCACCGCCTACGGTTCCCAAAAAAGGAGACTAGCGTGCCGATCCAGCATTAGGATCATCACGGCACAGGAAAAGCTGGCTTAAACCGCTTTATTTTTCTTGACGTGTTTGAGTCGTTTTATTTTTGCTTCCACCTCCGCCGGATTCTTTCCGTTCCGTCGGATGATCTGGATCTTAATCGCGATTGAAGAACGGGTTTTGACGGCGAAGGAAAACAACCATCACTTGATAGTGCAAGGCTAACACGGCGGCCGGTTAGGCACATCAAAATTTGTGCTCGTCCCACATCAAACAATGCACATTTCCCAATGCCCCCCAAACCACCGATTTCGTTTTCTTTTCTCGTTCCTCAAACGGATCGCTTAACGGTATCGAGAACTAAACTTGCATTTGGGAAACATAAATTGAAACCCTGAAAAAACGGAAGAAGGCCACCGAATTTAATGCTCACTTGATTCCAAATGCATTTCCCCTAACATCCGCCTCATTGCGGAAATGGACTTCGACAAAGATGGAGAGTTTGATGTTGCGATCGAATGAAACGGTATACTTAGTTTTTAGCGAAGCAAATTGATCATGGCTGAGCAAGCATTTTCAGCTAAAATCCCGCTGGATACCGGCGATGCTAAAATCGCTGTTAGACATTCCAACCTGTTTTCATCGCTGATCAAAAGGACAGTTTGCTCACGCTGAAGAAAACAAAACAGTGAATTTGAAGTAACACAAGGCTCCTCCAGCTCCATGCGTGCTTGTCAAATCAAAAACCGACGGGAAAATCGGTTGCTGTGTGCACGGGTTCGCACGACAACGCCCGTCGGGCGAACTCTCGAAAGACCAATGTTTCGGGATTTTGCATTACCAAAGCGAACGAAACATCCTGGTTCGCGAATTGCATCACACAAAAACCAGCACAACACCTTTTCGTGAGATGCAAGTGAACAAAACCGAAGTGCAAATTCCGATTAGCGGAATGACATGTGCAAATTGTGTCGGCCATGTGGAAACTGCAATCCAGAAACTGCCCGGAGTAGAGGCGGTCACGGTCAGTCTTCCAAGCGCAAAGGCTTTTGTTTCATTCGATGCAGATCTGTTGGATCAGGATTTAATCGCCGCCGCCATTACCTCAAGTGGTTTTTCCGTTCCGGTTTCGTTTGATTCAGACGCGGCGGACCAGAAAGCAACTCAGCCCCACGCCGAAGCGGATACAAAACGTCGCAAACTACTGATTGGCGCTGCGTTGACGCTACCATTATTCGTGCTCAGCATGGGCCGGGACTTTGGTATCTGGGGACACTGGTCGCATGAGACGTGGGTGAACTGGTTGATGTTTGCTCTGGCAACGCCCGTTCAGTTTTATGTTGGCTACAGCTATTACATCGGTGCATGGAGAAGCTTAAAAGCGCGCTACGCTAACATGGATGTGTTGGTTGCATTAGGTTCGACGGTGGCATACCTCTATAGCGTTGCAGTTGTGATGGGCCCTTGGTTGGGAATCGAAAATTGGGGCGATCATGTTTACTTTGAAACCTCAGCAACGATTGTCACGCTAATTCTGACCGGTAGATGGATCGAAGCCAAAGCACAGCAGCGAACTTCGACGGCACTCCGAAAACTGATGGAACTCAAGCCGGAAATGGCCAACGTTCTCCGCAATGGCATCGAAATCACGCTGCCGATTGAAAAAGTTGCGGTCGGTGATCGCGTCGTTATTCGACCGGGTGAACGGATTCCGGTCGACGGCAACGTTCTTAGTGGAGAATCTTCTGTTGATGAAAGCATGATCACCGGCGAGAGCTTGCCCATCGACAAAATCCCGGGCGATACCGTGACCGGTGCGACGATCAACCAGCAGGGTCTACTGGATGTTGAAGTGACTTTGCTGGGCAGTGAATCGGCGCTGTCAAAAATCATTCACTCCGTTGAAACAGCTCAGGCCAGTAAGGCACCTGTGCAACAGCTTGCCGATCAGATCTCCAACATCTTTGTTCCGATTGTGATTACGATTGCGGTGTCAACTTTTGCAATATGGTGGATCTCCGGAGCTGGCTTCACACCCGCGTTAATAAGAATGGTCGCCGTCTTAATCATCTCCTGCCCATGCGCGATGGGGCTGGCAACACCCTTGGCGGTCATGGTTGGAATGGGGCGTGGAGCACAACACGGAATCCTGTTTAAGTCCAGCTCCGCTTTGCAAAGAATGGGCGATGTAACGCTCGTTTTGCTGGACAAAACCGGCACTGTAACCAAAGGTAAACTTGCTGTTACAGATATTGTGTCAGCTGATCCAAATGCGAATTCGGTTGCTACCAGCGAGTTGTTGCGACTTGCGGCATCCGCGGAGCAGGGAAGTGAACACCCCGTGGCTCAAGCCATCATCAAGTCGGCGCAGAGCAAACATTTAATGCTTTCGAAACCGGATGAATTCAATGCGATTTCCGGTATGGGCGTTAGCGCGACAGTCGATGACTACGAAGTCATCCTGGGGAACCTAAGGTTGATGGAACGCCAGAACGTCGACGTGCGAGTGTTGCGTGAAAAAGCTGACTCCCTTCAACTGAAAGCCAGAACGGTCATGTGGCTGGCGTCACGCGATTTGCACAAAGAACAGGCGCGGTGGCTAGTGCGTGGGTTTATCGCAGTCGCAGACACCATCAAGCCCACTTCGGCTGACGCAGTATTCGCGATGAAAGAAACCGGATTGAAAGTCAGTATGCTTACCGGTGACAATCATTCCACCGCTACAGCGATCGGTAAGCAAGCTGGAATCTCACAAGTGTTTGCCGAAGTCCTGCCTGATCAAAAAGCCAACATGGTTCGGAAACTACAGTCCGCCGGTGAGGTCGTCGCGATGGTGGGCGATGGCATCAATGACGCACCAGCACTTGCAGCGGCAGATGTTGGTATCGCGATCGGAACGGGTACGGACATTGCAATGGAGGCTGCCGGTGTAACGTTAATGCGCGGCGATTTAAAAAGCGTGCCAGATGCGATCCAACTTTCCCGTGCGACTCTGCGGAATATCAAACAGAATCTGTTCTGGGCGTTTGGCTATAACGTGATATTGATTCCGGTCGCAGCTGGCGTTTTGGCTTTCGCCCCGTGGGCTCCGCTCTGGCTGCGTGAACTCCACCCGATCGCAGCGGCTTTTGCCATGGTCGCCTCCGATCTCATCATTGTCGTCAATGCACTTCGCTTGAAACGATTCCAGTTTTAACTGCTGTGTAAAACAACATGCGATGTGCAAGTGCGTTAATTCGCCATGGTCATGATTATCCAACGCCCGATCACTCCAAACCGGCAACTAGCTCTTTGAATTCCGTAAGCTTTTCGCGGTTAATACAGTAACAGACGCGAGGACCATCGACTTCGCCTTGAATCAATCCCGATTCCTTCAAAATTTTCAAATGTTGAGACACGGTGGATTGTGCCAACGTGATTTCCTCGACGATCTCGCCGCAAACACATGATGTCCTACCGATTAACAGCCGTACAATGCGAACACGCGCCGGATGAGCGACCGCCCACGCCAATTTAGAAAGCCCCACAGCGGACTGGTCGTCCGGTAATCGAACCGCTGAACTGTCGCAAATCTGTGTTGATTGGGGCGTTTGTTTTTTTGCCACCTACCACTCCCGAATGTCGCTTTAATGTAACCTTTTCGTCGATTCAGAGCATTGGCTTCGAGCAGCTAATGCGTGGCCGAACTGACCGGCACCCTCATTCTATCGCAAATCGACGATAGACGATACAATGCATTTCGCGACTACTTTTCGGCACCACTTGTGCGGCATGCAGAATGCAGGTTGGTCGCTATACATTGTTTGATCCAATTCATCGTTTAATGGCGATGACGATTAGAGGGGGAGGCCAGATATGGCATCGATTAAGATTTACGACAAGCCAATGTGCTGTTCAACAGGAGTCTGTGGGCCACAAGTCGATCCAGTACTACCACGTTTTGCAGCCGATCTGGATTGGCTAATGACCCAAGGACATCAGGTCGAACGCTACAATTTGGCTCAACAACCGGCAGCTTTTGTTGAGAATGAATTGGTCAAAAAGATGCTTGCGACCGAGAGCGTCGATTGCTTGCCCCTCATTCTTATAGACGGGCAGGTTGTGAGTAAGACCGATTATCCAAATCGCGAACAGTTGACAACGCTCGTCAATTCAGTGAACGAGAACTTACCGAACGCAGGCAAGAGCACTTTGCCCGTTGCTGGGCAATCAGGCGAATGTTGCGGCGGTTCAGATTGTTGCTGAGCCTGGTTTCGTCGTTCGGCGACACCTGCAAAAGAAATTCTATTGAAAGTCAACGATGAAGTTTTTGGAGAACCCAACCCGCAATCTTTTCTTCACTGGAAAGGGTGGTGTTGGAAAAACGTCTGTTGCCTGCGCGACGGCTGTTCGACTCGCAGATGCTGGCAAACAGGTTTTATTGGTTTCAACGGATCCCGCATCCAATCTCAATGAAGTTCTGTGTGTTCAACTTGGTCACCAGCCGACAATCGTACCAAGCGTGCCAGGCCTGTCCGGGATGAATCTTGACCCTGAACAATCCGCATCGGACTATCGTGAGCGGATGGTTGGGCCGTACCGTGGCGTGTTACCCGAGGCAGCGGTGGCGAGTATGGAGGAACAATTTTCCGGCTCATGCACTTTGGAAATTGCAGCCTTTGACGAATTTTCCAAACTACTGGGTGATCCCGATGCGACCAAGAAATACGATCACGTCATCTTTGACACAGCCCCGACCGGCCACACCCTCCGACTGTTGACGCTGCCTTCGGCTTGGGCAGGCTTCATGGAAACAAACACAACGGGCACCAGTTGCCTTGGACCATTAGCTGGACTAAAGGCCCAACAAAAGCTTTATCAAAGCACCGTCAAGGCGTTAAGCGATCCAAAAACAACAACTCTCGTTCTCGTCGCTCGCCCTGAAGATGGAGCATTCAAGGAAGCGGATCGAACAAGTGGTGAACTGGCCGAGCTGGGGGTCAGCAATCAGCACTTGGTTATCAACGGAGTCTTTCAAACGTCCGTCTCGGATGACCAATTGGCCAACGCCATGCAGCGACGATCCGAGGATGCTGTCGGCGGGATGGCGTCATCTCTGGTTGAATTGCCGCGAACAATTATTCCACTTTCCCCGATGGGTGTACTTGGGATTGAGTCGCTGCGAAAACTAGGCAGCATTCCAACGGCAGAAGATGTCGACGCGATCCTGAGCCAGTTAAATGAAGATGGTCGAGAGCCATTATCCGGGAGCTCTTTTGGCACGTTGATTGACCA
>Ga0115566_10004807_pt1 | contig 10698 bp, 12 predicted proteins | sample COGITO_mtgs_1204_3_FD_87173 | JGI IMG/M metagenome (GOLD analysis project Ga0115566, IMG submission 87173) | Pelagic marine microbial communities from North Sea - COGITO_mtgs_120405 | ecosystem: Environmental > Aquatic > Marine > Epipelagic | place: Germany:Helgoland, sampling site Kabeltonne...
CACTATTGCCCGGCGCACTCCCACTATTGCCCGGCGCATCATCATCAACGCCGCTGTCGTTTCCACCGTTGCCGGGCGCATTCCCACTATTGCCCGGCGCACTCCCACTATTGCCCGGCGCATCATCATCAACGCCGCTGTCGTTTCCACCGTTGCCGGGCGCATTCCCACTATTGCCCGGCGCATCATCATCAACGCCGCTGTCGTTTCCACCGTTGCCGGCGTTCCCACTAGCGCCGGGCGCGTTTCCGCTATCACCAAGCCCACCATCGTCATTGACGTCGCCGTTCTTGTTGATATTTGTATCGACAACATCATCAAGGCCGCTAGGCGCGATCACCGTCGAGGAGCCGGGTCGTGGCACTTCAATGTTCACGACCTCCAAGACGTCGGCCACCGCACGCTGCACTGGGTCGGGCAGATTGCCGGTGGAGGCAAGGACGACGCCACCACCGAAGCAGCAGCTACCCGCCCACCCGAACACTCCAATGGCCCCGACTGCCGCGACGATTCGGCGCTGCCACCGACCACCCAGTGCGTCAACGGCCATTGACGATGCCACAGCCAGCGATGCAAGGTTCTCGATCATCACCGCATCAGAGCTCAAGGGAAGCTCATCGCGTCGTTGAGCGGCAAGCCGACGGTGCAGACGCCGCCTCAGAAACGAAATGCGGCTAGCTCCGAACAATAGCGATGCGACGGCCGCCAGGAAAGTACCGAACGTCAAGGTGCTCATGCGTCGTCACCGCCTTCCCGGAGGTTAGCGACGATGAGTTCCTTTAACTTTGACAACGCTCGACTTATGGCTACGCGAGTCGCCACCTCTGACTTCCCGACCGCGCGAGCGGTCTCCTTCGTCGACAGGCCAACGACGTATCGAAGGTCAAGCATTCTTCGTTGATCCTCGGGCAGACGACCGAGCGCAGCCAGCAGATCGGGATCGCTGAACGTCTCCTCAGTCGACTCGTCCGCTTCAAGGAGTACCAGCGTGTTTTCGATCGACACCTCGCTACGCCTAGTAGACCGGCGAAGTTGGTCAACAATGCGGGCATGGGCAATAGAAAACACATACGACCGCAGCTGGCTCTCTGACCCCTCGAATGTGCCAATCGTTCGCGCCAGGGTCTCAAAGGTGGCACCCGCCACGTCGTCACCATCGCGCGCACCCATGCGGTTGGCGTAACCGGTAATCTTCGGTCCGAGTTCAGCGACCAGCAACGACCAAGCCGAAGCGTCGCCCTTCTTCAGAGCGCGAACCGTGACGCGTCCGCGGCGGCGGAAACTCAAGTTGGACACCGGCAAATTCATTGTGCAGCGACCCCTGCTGCTACCGCAATGACGGTGCCGGCCACCATGAACGGGCCATAGGGAATCAATGTGTCCCGTTTTGCCGTTCCGATAAAAAGTGCTGCGAGTGCGAACAGCGCTGCCAACACTGTGGTGGCTAGCCATGCGGTCAACAAACCCCACGGATTGACAATCCCAATGATCGCCCCCAACAGCGGGGACAAGTACACGTCCCCGCGGCCCAACCGACGCCCCGATGTCAGCATCAACGTTGCGCTGATCGCTGTCATCAGCGTCGCGCACACAACGGCGGGCAACAACCGCGAGGTGGCGGATCCAATCGGAAGTGAGATCAGCACGATCGCAGCCATTGTGATGCTTGGCCGAAGCGGAAGCCGTCGAGCCCAGATGTCGATTGTTACCTGTGCGGCCAGCACACCGGCCGCAGCGCCCAGAGACGCATGGACCGGCCAACCCATTGCTGAAACGGGAAGGTAGCGCGTCAGCGCACCTGCTGCGAGCGCTAGGACCATTGTCGAGGTGATGTACGTAGACGCGAAAGCGAGCCGACGACCGCAGATGGCGACCGAAGCTGGCCACATAGCAACCGCGGCAATGCTCGATGCAGCCAGACTCTCGAACATACTCCAGTCTTTCAGCCCTAGGACTGACTGTGGCGCATCGCCCAAACTTACCGGGGCGTACCCGACGTCCCTCGCAGCGTTCACCACCCTTCGACACGTCCACACCGTGATCGACATCCCGATAGTGACGTGGGAAGGGAGACATCACAAGACCTCCACCAGTCGGACGATCGCCGGGCCGACAACCACGATGAGCAGCACCGGAAGAATGCAGAAAATTGTCGGGAAAATCATCTTCATCGACAACTTCGCAGCATCGGTCTCTGCTGCCTGGCGCCGATGCCGGCGGATCGTGGTGGCCTGCTGCCGCAGCACGCCCGCAAGTGGGGTGCCGAGCGTCTGGTTCTGTTCGACGGCGGCTGCGAAGAGTCGAACCGTCGGAGTGTCGTTTCGGTTGGTGAATGCAGTGATGGCTTCGCGTCGGGTAGCCCCGAGTTGGACCGACTGGGTCATTTGGTCGAACTCCGACGCGAGAGGCGATGTACGGCGCTGCGCATAGCGGACTAATACGGCCTCGAGAGTGAGCCCTGCTTCGACCCCCATGACTAGTTCTCCGAGAGCATCACCAAGTTCGCGATCAAGGGTGCGTAAACGGTCTGTTTCGCGGCGGCGAGCAGCAATTAGAGGCATCTGCCATGCACCGCCGGCGACAATGACCGCAGCAACAAGTGATGCGGGCGTCGGGTCATTCACCACCACCAGGACCATCAGAGTGGCGATAACGCCGGTGGCCACCAACTGGGTGCGGCCCACATCGCGGAGCCGTTCTGGTGTGGCGTTCACAAGCCCGATGGCATCTACTCGCATCGAGTTGAGTCGAGCACTACCGGTGAGTGCGGATCGACGGTAAGACGGTAAGACGGGGACATCGTCCGATTCACGGGAGATGTCGTGGTCCTCTTGGTGGTCTAGGTCAACCTCGCTAGCAACGGGGCTGCTGGCGCTTACTGAGAGCTGAACTCGGCGCGAGGTCACTAGGTTGGCGATCAACGCGACACCGGTCGCAGCCAGCAACACACCTAATGCGGTGCTGGTCATAACGCATCTCCCACGCGGCTCAGTGTGCGCAGCCACCACCAGCCAGCGCTACCCAGAATTCCAGCAATGATGCACATCGTCTGGCCAGCCGATGTGGAGAAGAGCGGCGTGGCGTACCCAGGGCTGAGCAGCGACAACAGAGCAAGTGCCGCCACTGGAAGCCCGAGCAGCACCTGGGCACTAAGGCGGGCGTCGGCCGTGAGTGTCTCCACTTCGCGACGGAGGTTGTCCTCGGCATCGATCGATTCAGCAACGGTGGTCAGGATCTCGGTGAGCGACCCCCCGTGGTGCGCGTGCAGCCCGATCGCCGACGCAATGACATCAAGGTGGCGGCTGCTCTCCGCAGAAGCCATCTCCTCAAGCACCTCGTGAATAGGAGCGCCTAAACGCACTGCGGCCAGAACGTTCTCGAGGAGTTCGTCAAGAGGGGCATCAGCGCGGTCCACGATCGCCTGCATGGCACCCGTGAGGTCACGTCCGACCCGCAACTGATCGATCAGAAGCTGAAGTACACCGCCGAGGGCTGCGTCGAGCGCGGTACGACGCGCACGCCGCCGACGTGACGTGACGACGCGCCAGATGACAGGCGGAAGGGCCCCAAGGAGAATGCCGACAGGTCCAACCAGAGCGACCGCGATCAGAGCGGTGGAAATGACAGCGGCAACCATGGGCGTGCTGACGCGGGGAAGTTCCCGGGGAGTGACCTCGCGTTCGAGGCCGATCTGTGTGCGCGCAGCACGGCTAATGCGACGGCGTACACCAGCGTCGATCAACCACGTGAGAGCAACCGCGACACCGGTACCGACGGCGAGCGATGCGATAGTGGCGGAACCAGTGGTCATAACCTGGCTTCGCGATCTTCGACGACACCGAGGGTGCGTGAGATCACCCCAGTGGGGGTTAGCGCCTCGCGGTCGCCAATCATCTGACGGGTAAACAGGTCGGCAATTGACACCACATCACCCTCCAGACCGACAACCTCGGTAATCGACGACACCACGCGACGGCCATCGTTGAGGCGGGTGAGTTGCACTACCAGGTCGACCGCAGAGGCGATCTGTTCCCGGATAGCTCGCAGCGGCAGATCGATCCCTCCGAAGAGAACCATCGTTTCGAGTCGCCGGACAGCATCGCGAGGCGTGTTGGCATGAACGGTCGACAACGAACCGTCGTGCCCAGTGTTCATTGCCTGCAGCATGTCGAGGGCCTCTGCACCGCGGACCTCGCCCACGATGATTCGATCCGGCCGCATGCGCAGACTGTTACGCACCAGATCCCTGATGGTGACTTCGCCAGCTCCTTCTGTGTTGGCGGGCCGCGCCTCGAGTCGGATGAGGTTCGGAAGGTCAAGGCTGAGCTCCACCGCATCTTCGACGGTGACGACCCGTTCGGTGCGACCGATGTTCGACGACAGAACATTGAGCATGGTGGTCTTACCGGTGCCGGTACCACCACTCACAATGATGTTCATGCGCCGCTCCACTGCCGCCTGTAGCAGCGCCGCGGCAGCATCGGTCATGGCGCCACGGGAGACAAGTTCGGTGCTGGTCAGATGTTGTTCAGTGAACTTGCGAATGGTGACTGATGGCCCATCCACGGCCAACGGAGGGAGTACAACATTGAGTCGTGAACCGTCCGGTAATCGGGCATCTACCATCGGTGAGGACTGGTCAACGCGACGTCCCGAGGTACGAACCATCCGCTCGATTCCGAGCATTAGTTGTTCCTCATTCTCGAACACGGTGTCAGCGGCTTCAAGGCGACCGCTCCGTTCGACGAAAACGTTGCGATGACCATTCACCATGATCTCGGATATATCGTCGCGGTCGAGCAACTCTTGCAGTGGACCGAAACCAAGTAGTTCAGCAGCGACAGCCCGGCGGATGGCAGTAACCGTCACGCGATCTAGTTGTTCGTCCTGGACAGACAACACGGCGACGGTCTGTTGTTCGACGAGGGCTCGCAGGCGGTCATCGGAAAGTCGAGAGCGGTCAGGGATGTCGCCGATGGCCTCGCGGACCTCGCCGACGACACGAAGCACGACGTCTCGGTCGATGGTGCTGGAATGGCCCTGCTCGGTTATCACCTCGTCGAGCCGCGTGATGCGTTCTTGTCCGCTGTTTCCGACGGGGGTCGTATCAGCGATGGGCAACTCGTCGACAAGTGACTCTTTGGTCGTTCCCTGTTCGATGGTGTGATCTTGTTCTGCACCGTTCATCGACGGACCTTGAGCCGCGGCGGTCGGATGTTCGTCGCGGTCGGAGGTGGAGTGGGCCCGGTCCACACGAGCGGCGAGACTCATCGTCGTCCCCGACGAGTGCCGGCGGCGAGGTCCAGACCGAGAACGAGATCCGCGTAGCGGTGGAACGCAGCAGCGACAGATGAACGGGGGCTCGATTCGGTGACAGGTGAGCCTGAGTTCATGCCGGCGGCCAGACTCGAGTGCTCGGGCACGGCGAGCACTGCCTGACAGTCCAGGGCGGTCTCGACATCGTCGACGGAGAGGCCGACGCAGGCATCGGAACGGTTAACGAGTAGGTCGACGTGGCTGAGGTCCATGTCGAGCCGACGCATGGTGTCCAACAATTTGCGTCCTGCCTGCACCGAGGGGACATCCGTGCCGCACACCATCACCACTCGTGTGGCACGGTCGAGCGCTCCGAGTGAATAGTTGCTAATCCCACCAGCCGTGTCGAGAATCACCGGCCGGTTCGCAGCGATGATGCGGTCGACCACACCAAAGGCATCACCGACCGACATGCGGTCCGCTGCCACCGGGTCGCTCGGCGCGCATAGAACGTCCAGTCCGCTGGGGTGGGTACTTAGCATTGACATCGGGTCCCGACGGCTATCCGCGTCAACGAGATCGTCAAGTCGGTGGGCAGGGCACATCCGCAGTGCGTACTGGACGTCACCGAAGTGGACGTCCAGGTCGATGATGACGCTGTCAGTCCGGTGCGCGAGGGCAACGGCCAGGTTCGACGACACGGTGGTCTTACCGTTCCCGCCTTTCGGTGACACCACAGCCACAACTGGGGCCTCGCTCGGATTGATGCCGTGTCGTTCGGCGCTGTCGTCGCTGCGTGAGCGGAAGGTAATCATGATCCCACCAGCCATAAACGGTTGTCAGCCGCAGCGGTTATGACGTCTGTGGCCGTGTTCTCGGGAACGGCCAGGGTGATGACCTGCTCGGACCGTGGCCCGAGTTCTGAGGGGTCGGGCGCGGACACGATGCGAACCTCGCGGGCGATCACCGTCGTGGCATTGTCACCAACATCGTGCACAGTGACCGTATCGCCGGTCGTCGTGAGCGGTCCGGCCCAGCGTTGCGGATCGAGACGGACCGACACGGCCACTAGACCGGCGCCCAGTGCATCGACGACATCATCGGCGACTGAGGTCATCAGCACCTGTTGACCGGGAACCAGATCGGCGGCCAACACGCCCGACGGAATCGCGTCGAGTTCGGTGAGCGCGCCCTCGGCACGAGCGCTGCCGGGCAGCATGCGTACCTCGCTGGATGCGATGACGTCGGCTGTCGGCGCGCCTGCCGGTAAGGCACTTAAGACAACAACGGTCGCAATCCCATCAGGATTGACCTCTTCGGTTGAGGTCCCGTTTGTGGTCAGCATGAAAAGACCCCCTGCAGTCGTGGCGAATGCGATGAATGGGATCGCAATCCGTTGCAGGCCCAGCTTTGAACTATGAGCCCGAATGCGGGGTGGTTTGGTCGATGAGGTCTCAGGTTTGCGGGACATCAGCAGTCTCCTATTCCGTCTAAGTTGCATAAGCGTGCAGCGGTGATGCCAGCATTGATCTCCGCATCGTCTGTGCAGCAGCTGGTAGTGGTGGCCGTACCGGTGTCGGTAGTGAACCGCAGAAGCACGTGACGCTCACTGGCGGGGCCGTTCAACGTGGCGCCTTCGATAACAATGCCGACGAAACCAACGACCGAGTACTGCGCGTTCTGACCTGTGTCAGTGGCGGTGGCGAAGATGGGCACAACGATGGACTTGTCGATTATGTCCGTCAGGTCGAATGCTGGGCTGGGAATGCCAGGGTCACCTCCGATGACGCTTGGGACGGAAATTTCGCCGCCGTATCCGTTGCTGATCCATTCCTGGGTGATCGCCATGGAGTTCGATCCGCCATCAAAGTCGAGCACACCCCAGTTGCCCGCGATGTCGCCCCCACAGCTTGTTCCGTCAGATTCGATACCGACCGAGTACGTCGCTGTGTCGGTCAAGCCCGAGGCAAGCCACGCCAGCAGGGCTGGATGTTCAGCACAGATCGACAGCGGCCGAACACCGGTTACGCCTGTGGCGCCTCCGGAACGTGCACCCGCAGTCGTGGTGATGTCGGCTGAGGATCGTCCAAACAGCGCTCCGAGGCTGAGGTTGCTAGTGGTGGAGGCGCTGACGGTGACGGTTCCACCCGTGGCAGTTCCGGTTGTGGAGCAGGTAACAGTCGGGCTGGTACCAACAGTGTTCTCGACGCGTGTGGTGGCGCTGGAACAAGCCGAAATCCCGGCGCGGCGGTCGATTGCTCCGGCGAGGGCTGCAGCCTCGACGGCTGTCTGTAATTGCTGGCGTTCGGCGATGACCCGGCCGGCGTCCACGACGACGGCGAACAGACCGACGATCGGCACCATCGCGATGGCTACAAGGACCGCGATCGTCCCCGCATCACGTGTGGGATCGGAGGTGTCGGTCTTGTTCACGAGAAGTGCGTTCTGGGTTGAGTTGGCTTGAACTGATCAGATCTCACAGCGGTAGCTGGCCGTTGAGGAGAGATCGATCGTGCGGTCGCCGATGAAGGGGATGGTGACAGCCCGGGTCGCGTCGATACGGACGACGGAGTCGACACCAGGACATGTCGCAACACTGATGCAGTTGGTACTGCCGAGGCTTGCTGTCGCGTCAGCCAGTCGGGCGGCGGCTAAAGCACATCCGCTACCGGTATCGAGTGCGCCGGCGCGGGCAGCATCTCGGGACGTGGAGTTCACGTGCAGTTGGGCTGCACCGATGCTGCCGGCGGTGACTGCGGAAAAGATCAACATAATCAACAGAGGCAGCACAAGCGCGAACTCCACTGCGGCAACGCCACCGTCGCGTTCGGTCTTGGCTTCATCGCTGGGCTCAGCAACGAGACCGTCTACCCCGGTCCGTCCCAGTCCGACGTCGTAACAACGCCGACCGGGACGGAAAGGGAGATTCATGCGACTAGGCCAGGATTCCGTCAAATAGGCCACCGACACGTGTGCCGAGTGCGGCTGCGGCGAGGGCGACTACAGCAACGATTCCGGCGAGTAGAACGCCGTACTCAGCGGCGACACCCCCGGTGTCGTCAGTGTCTTGGCCGAGTTCGCGGTAGCGGTTTGCGAGGTTGATAAGAATTCGATTCACGGTATTTCTCCCTTGAGGTGGCCCGCCCGTCGGTGGGCGAGTAACAGAGTGATCGTCGACGGAACCGAATTTGTTACATGTCCACGAGAAAACTTTTTTGATGTGGACAAAGACGTTGGTGCTGGTGCCTAAGCCAAGGGTGCTCCAGCCAAGGGTGCTCCGAGACAACTCCGTCTGAACACGACCGGACACTCCGACAAGCATTCAATGACATTTCGGCCGGAGGTGTCCGAGCAGTATGGACTACTCGCCCAGAACACACACTCTCAACGCGGCGGCTTCGAACAGGGCGTCTGGCTTGAGACTGTCGATAACCCGTAGGCAATTGTCTCCTATGCGGATCGGCCGGGAAGTGGTGCGTTGGCCACTCAGTATTCATGCGTAGGTCCCGAGTTCGACTCTCGGTTTGGGCTCCACGAAAACCCTCGCTTCGGTGGGGGTTTTCGTTGTTTTTGGGATCCGCAAGCAGGTTGGCGAACGCCGCTCAGCTCCAGGCCTCGCCGAAACGATCCCGGTAGGCCATCGCCGATGGCGGCTGGCGGGTGATCGGCCCGTGTCCCTTGCCGATGGGGTAGCCGATGGGGACCATGCCGACCGTCGCCCACTCGGCCGGGATTCCGAGCACGTCCTTGACCGCGTCCTCGTGCAAGCAGTGCAGCGTCGTCAGCGTGCAGCCGAGGCCCTCTTGTACACACGCGAGCATCGCGTTCTGCACGGCCGGATAGACCGAGCCGCCACCCACCATGCTCACGCGGTCGAGCTTGGAATCGGTGATCGCCATCAGCGCCGGGTTCGCACAGAACATCAGGATCGCCGGCGCCTTGGCGAGGTTCTGCGCCAGATGATCGCCGGCGGCAACGATCCGCTCCCACTTGGCGAGCTGCTCGGGCGGCAAGCCGGCCATCATCTTCATGAAGCCGGCCGAATACCGCTCCCATTCGGGCTCGTAGATCTCCTGGAGGGCCTGCTTCGTTTCGGCAGCAGTCGCGACGACGACGCGCCACGGCTGGGTGTTGCCGCCTGTCGGAGCCCAGCACGCAGCCTGGAGCACTCGGTCGAGCACCTCTGGAGGGATCGGATCGGGTCGCAGCTTGCGCACCGCTCGCAGGGTGCTCATCACGTCGTACAGCTCAGCCATGCACCGAGTCTCGCGGATGCCGGTGCGGACCTGCGCCTTCGAGGGTCAGCGCTGCCGAGTGAGTTGCTGGCGCATTTTGGTGTCCCGCCAGAACGATGCCGTCTTCGAACCGTAGGGCTCCCAAGGTGACGGCACGGCTGCCTGCGGGTCATCCCCCATCACCGTGACACGTTGGATCACGCGTTCGCCGACGAAGTCGTTCAGGACATGGTGCTGCGTGCACCGGTTGTCCCACATCGCGACTGTGCCGGCACTCCATCGGTATCTGACCGTGAAGCGTGGCTGATGGATCCACTGCGATAGGTAGGTGAGCAACATCGTCGACTCGGCATCGCTGAGCTCCACGATCCGACGGGTGAAGTGTTCGTTGACGAACAGCGACCGCTTGCCGGTTTCAGGATGGACACGCACGACGGGATGGATGTGCATCTTGTCCGGCACGAGGTGGGCGCTGGCGTCGTGGAGTGCCGTCAGGCCGTCACACATCGCCTGCATCGGTCCCGACAACTCGTCGTACGCTCTGTAGGCGTTGGCCCACAGCGTGTCGCCTCCCACCGCCGGACAGACCTTCATGTGGAGGATGGCGAACTTCGACGGGTGCGGTTCGAACGTGATGTCACTGTGCCACTCGTCGGCGACACCGCCCGCACCATCCATCGCGTGGAGCTCAAAGAACTCGGGACGCTCGCGCTCGACATCGAGATCCAGATTCGGGTGGGATTCGAGCTCGCCGAACAGCCGGCCGAATGCGAGATGTTCATCCGGCGTCGGGTACTGGCCGGGGAAGAACAGGACCTGATGCTCCATCAGAAGCGCATGAATCCGTTCCGCGTCCTCAGAAGTCGCCGCCGCCAGGCGGAGGCCGCGGATCTCGGCGCCCAGCGACCCGGAGAGTCGATCGACCTCGAGCTGTGTTGAAACGTTGGGCATGATGGGTCCTCAGTTCGAAGTACGGGTGTTCACTACACAGTACGCAGTGGCTACCTTCGAGGAGATGAGCGAGCGCGGTGCGGACCAGCCCTTCGCGGGCACCATCGGGACGACGATCGCGGAGTCGACACCATGGTGGCCCGACTCCACGGGCGACGCCGACCGTCGGCGCAACCTGTTGATGGTGCTGCTCGACGATGTCGGCTTCTCCGACTTCGGTTGCTACGGCTCATCGATCGAGACCCCCACGATCGAC
>Ga0115566_10004812_pt1 | contig 10693 bp, 9 predicted proteins | sample COGITO_mtgs_1204_3_FD_87173 | JGI IMG/M metagenome (GOLD analysis project Ga0115566, IMG submission 87173) | Pelagic marine microbial communities from North Sea - COGITO_mtgs_120405 | ecosystem: Environmental > Aquatic > Marine > Epipelagic | place: Germany:Helgoland, sampling site Kabeltonne...
CAACGACCTCATCTCCGAGCTTTTGATGCAGATCCAGGAGGCGCACCCGGCGGTTCTGGACCGGTGGGAGGTCAACATCACGCCGCAGGACCCGGGGGCGCCGCCGCCGAGCCCGAAGAAGAAGCCCAAGGAGATCGTCGAGTTCGACCACGGCGCCAGGAAAGGAGGACGGAGGGGCAAGAGTGGTAACGGCGGTAACGGGGGGAGCGGGCGAGGGGATTACTCACCGAGGCCGACGCACGACTACGCGGCGGCGAACGGAGCCGGCGACGGCCCGGGCGGCCGGCCGATGGGTAAGAGCAAGACGCTGATCTTCCAGAACTACCTGGGCATCGGCGTGGACGCCCAGGCGGCGCTCAGGTTCCATCGCACGCGGAACGTGCGCCCACAGCTGTTCTTCAGCGCGTTCACCAACAAGCTCCTGTACGGCATCTTCGGCGCTCGCGATTTCGTGGAGCACAGCTGTGCCGGGATGCACCAGCACGTGCACCTGATCGCGGACGGCGTGCGCAGGGAGCTGCCTCCGGAGACCGAGGGGATCATCCTGCTGAACATCAATAGCTTCGCGGGCGGCGTGCGGATGTGGGAGAGCAGCGAGGGATACGGCGCGAGCTCGATGCAGGACGGCATGGTCGACGTGGTGGTGGTCTACGGAGCCCTGCACCTCGGTCAGCTCAACTGGGGGGTCGACAAACCCGTTCGGATCTGCCAGGCCCGGCACGTCAAGGTCATCGTCGAGCGCGGGTACCCCATGCACGTGGACGGCGAGCCGTGGGAGCAGGCGGCGTGCACCATAGACATCGGCCTGCGCAACAAGGCGCTCATGCTGCGAAGAACCGCGGATGCGCGAGGGATGAGCGTGGTCAAGATGGCGGATACACTGGAGTGGGGCCAACGCGAAGGGGTCATCACGAACGAGCAGCGGGAGGTGATCATGGCCGAGGCGTACAGGCGCGCGGAGAGCGATAGGATAGCGGCGGGGGCGCACGGACGGAGCGGGAGTTTCGGGAATCTCGTATCCCGGCACAGGCGAGGCCGGTCATCCGGATCCATCGGCGCAGACATGAACGACGCAGACTATTATTAAGTTGGCGCCGGAGATGAGACACTGGTGGTGATGTAACGAACACGATGATATTGAGAGCGCTAGTGGCTATGTCTCACATGTCCGCGAGTTCCTCGGCGAAGGTTGCGAGGCGTGGAGCGAACGCGGGGGCGACCGCGGCTTCGATCTTCTGCTTGAGTCTCTCCTTCGCGGCTTTGTCGCCGTCGCTGGAGGTCACCTTGTAGACGTACTCGTCCTCGTCGTTCATCGACGCGAAGTCCGTGAGCTTGATCTCGCCCTTGGCGGTGGTCTCCTTGCCCTCGGCGTCGACGCACTGCCCTTCCCACGCGCACGTCACGGAGAGGTCGAAGACGGCGAACTTCTTGTTTCCCTTGCGTATGTTGACGCTGGCGTCGCCTTCGAACTTTGTGATCTCCACGACCCGCGCCGCACCCTCGCTTCCGGGCAGCTCGAACGTGATCGCGGTGAGGAGCTCCGACATCCGGTCCTTACCCCATCCCATCATGTTCCTCTCCTGCCAGTGCCATCCGTTGACGTTCGCGCCGTCGTCGCGCTCCTGCACCAGCCACCTGCTGTCCCCCTCTCCCCACTTCGCCATCGGCCTCCCGCCTCGATGAAAGTCAAGTAGAGAGTCTCGCCGACTCTCTCTCGTTTGCTCGACGCGAACCGGGCGGTTCGCCTCGTCGAATGCGGTGTCTCTGACCGCGAGGGGACGTGAACGCGCACTGGGTAGTGCGCGCTGGGATTCACTCGACCAGAGGGCACGTGCGATGAGTCGCGCGGGCCGGTCTGATGGAGCGAGCACGCGGTCGCCGACGACGGACGAAGCGAAGACTTCAGAAAAGCGGAGGACCACAAAATCGAAGGGCATGAACTCAAGAATGACGGTCTAGTTTATCCGTATACTTCTAACCGCTCCGTGCTGCGCAAAAGGTTTGAGTTCTAAATCGGGGGGCAAGAACGGTCAAGGGTCTTCATTCCTCGGACGCGCGCGGCGTGCCGGACGGTATCGGCAAGGTACGCGTCACTCCACTCGGTCAGTGTCACTGATCGTGTTCGCGTGGGAGATCTAGAGGCGTTCGAGTAACATGGGCGTCCTCCCGCTCGAGTCCGTCATCGGCTTCGACGGCAAGGTGACCGGCGGGCTGGTGCTGCACCCCGACGGCCGGACGCTGATTTACCCCCTCGGCGCGACCGTGGTGGTGAAGGAGCTCGGCGACACGTTCGCGCAGACCTTCCTCCAGGGCCACACCGATGAGGTGTCCTGCCTGACCGTCTCCCCCGACGGTCGATACCTGGCCTCCGGTCAGCTCTCGTTCATGGGCTTCAGCGCGGACATAATCGTCTGGGATATGGAGACCAGGAAGGCGGTGCACCGCATGTCGCTGCACAAGGTGAAGGTGCAGGACCTCGCGTTCTCGCCGTGCGGAACCTACCTCGCGTCCCTCGGCGGCCAGGACGACAACTCGTTAGTCATCTGGGACGTACACAGCGGCAACGCAATCTGCGGAACCCCCGTGCCGGGCCTGACCAAGTGCCTGAGCTATTTCAACGTGGACAGCTACAAGCTGGCGACGGGCGGCGGGCAGTCGCTCGTGGTCTGGGACTTCGATAAGCCCAACCGCAAGCTGAGGCCCCACAAGGTGAACATGGGCAGCCTCAGGCGCAACGCTGAGTACATCACCGTCGACGATAACGTGAGCTTCGCACCGTCCCCCCGACCCCAATTTTTCCAATTTTGGGTTCCCGCCCACCCAAAAACCAAACGTTCTCGGCAAATTTCCAATCTCCATCCCAACCACCGCTTCATCCCAACCCCCGCTGACCTCCCGTCTTTCCCCACTTTTCCCCGACGTCACTCTAACAGGACCAGCAGATGTTCGTCGGCACGTCCTCCGGCGACGTGCTCAAGATCGCCCTCGGCGCGTGCGTGTACAGGCAGAGCGGCCCGCACAAGTCGTTGGTCCCCAAAGGTGTCGCCACCAACGCAATCGCGCCCACCGGCGACGTCGTCGTGGGCGGCGGCGACGGGAGCGTCAGCGTGCTGGACCGCGAGAGCATGAAGATCCTCGCGGTCACCAAGCTGGCGAGCGGCGTGACCAGCTGCGTCGCCGCGCCGGGCGTGCACAAGGATGGCGGCTTTGGCCTCTACTGCGGCACCGACTCGTGCAACATCTACTACCTCAAGTACTCGCCGACGCAGGGTTTCCTCTCCGAGCTCGTGCAGACCTGCCACTCCCAGGCGGTCAACGACGTCGCCTTTCCCAAGGGCTACAGCGAGGTGTTCGCCACCGCCGGCTCCTCCGACGTCAGGGTCTGGCACGTCTCCGAGGCGAGGGAGCTTTTACGAGTCTCCTTCCCCAACGTCGAGTGCAAGTGCGTGTCCTTCATGCCGGACGGCGGCAGCATCCTGTCCGGCTGGTCCGACGGTAAGATTCGCGTCTTCGCACCGCAGACGGGCCGTTTGATGTACACCATCCACGACGCTCACAAGGAGGTGTCCGCGATTTGCGGTAGCAGCTGCGGCGGGAAGATTGTGTCCGGCGGCGTCGAAGGGTTCGTCCGCGTCTGGCGCGTCGGACCCCAGTCGCAGACGATGCTGGCGTCCATGAAGGAGCACAAGGGTCCCGTGAACTCCCTCGCGCTGCGCGCCAACGACAGCGAGTGCGTCAGTGCGTGCTCCGACGGCAGCTCCATCATCTGGGACCTCTCCACCTTTCACCGCCGCGGCGAGCTCACCGCGAACACCTTCTTCAAGGCTTGCGCGTATCACCCCGATGAGTCCCAGATCGTGACCACCGGCACCGATCGCAAGGTTTCGTGGTGGGAGGCTTTCGACGGGAGCGCCATCCGCGTCGTGGACGGCTCCGAGACTGCCGAGATCAACGCGCTGGACGTCAGCGCGGATGGGACGCAGGTGGTCACCGGCGGCGGCGACAAGGATGTCAAGGTTTGGGGATACGACGAGGGCGCGTGCTTCCACGTCGGAAAGGGCCACAGCGGCGCCATCGCTAAGGTCAAGTTTTCGCCCGACGGCCAGAAGATCGTCACCGTCGGCTCCGAGGGTGCCATCTTCATCTGGCAGAACATGCCGCTGGAGTGAGGCGGCTCGAGGGAGTTTCGGATGAATATCAGTTTGTGACGAGGAGGCCGGTGTACTTATCTATCAATCTAGCGCTTCGAATATTGGAATACTACTCTTCAGTATGCTACACACGCGTGCGACGACGTCTCTTCATCAGCTCATATAGTATGACTCAGTATTCACAAAAGGTTTTCTAACTTTCACAACTGTCTCACGACGCCGACACCACCTACTCCTTTAGCGGCCCATTCGCCTTTTGAGGAAGCTGGGGATGCCGCCACCGCCCCTGGGGGGAGGAGGAGGAGGAGGAGGAGGCGCACCACCCTCCGCGCCCCATCCCATGATTTCACCACCGCCGCGGGCAGGCGCCGCCTGCTGCTGGGCGGGGGGCGCGCGGCCGGGTTGGCCGGGGTTGGAGGAGGGCTGGAAGCCGGTGGCGATGAGGGTGATGGCAACCTCTCCCTCCGCGAGCTGGATCGCCGGGTTCACGACGGCACCGAAAATAATGAGCGCGGAGGGATCGACGAGCTCGTAGATGACCTCGGCGGCCTCGTTCACCTCGTGCAGGGTCAGGTCCTTGCTGCCGGTTATGTTCCACACGATGCCGGTGGCGCGGTCGATGCCGAGGTCGAGGAGCGGGGAGGAGATGGCAGCCGCGGCAGCCTCGCGCGCGCGGTTCTTGCCGGTGGCGCGACCGATGCCCATCAGGGACGAGCCCGCGTCCGCCATCACCGCGCGAACATCGGCGAAATCGACGTTGATGAGGCCGGGGAGGGTGATGATGTCGCAGATGCCGCGGACACCCTGGCGAAGGATGTCATCCGCGAGGAGGAAGGCGTCCTGCACGGGGAGCGCGGTGTCGACCGCGGAGAGGAGGCGATCGTTGGGGATGACGATGAGGGTATCGACGTTACGGCGGAGGCGCTCGACGGCGTCCATCGCCTGGTTGTAGCGCTGGCGACCCTCGAACTTGAAGGGCATGGTGACAATGCCGACGGTGAGGATGCCCGCCGCCTTGGCCACGCCCGCGACGACGGGGGCGGCGCCGGAGCCGGTGCCACCACCCATACCGGCGGTCACGAACACCATGTCGGAGCCCGCGAGCGACTGCTCGATGGACTGCCTGCTCTCCTCAGCCGCCTTCTGGCCGATCTCGGGGTTGCCGCCGGCGCCCAGGCCGCGGGTCAGCTCGCTGCCAATCTGGATGTGGCAGGACGAGGGCACGGCCGCGGTGGCCATGGCCTGCGAAAGAGCGGGGATGGGGGATGGCGATGCGTCAGCTATTTTTTCGGGCAAGGGAGACGCGGAAAAGGCGGCCCGCGGAGCGGTTCACGCGATTGGGGAGATCGTTCAGCGGAATTATCCAAAACTCACCTGAGCGTCGGTGTTGACGATCCAGAACTCCACTCCGTTGATGTCGCTCCCAACCATGCGGTTCACGGCGTTGGAACCACCACCACCGACACCGATGACCTGATGAGGGTTAAAAAGGGGGAAAAGGTCAGGGATCGCGACTTCGGGGCGCCGATCGAGGCGCGCGATTATCACGGAAGATAATTTTGTGTCGTGAATTGTTGCCCCCAACCGCCGCGTCAGCGGGCGAGCGATCCGGGGTGACGCGGGGGTTTTCGGCGGAAATTCCGGCTCACCTTGATGGACGCGGCGTTGAACGCCTGGGCGGGGGCGGCGGGCGCGGGCGTGGGCGCCGTGAAGTCATCCCCGAGGCCGCCCGCGAAGGTGGCGCGGGTGGTGGCCATAACACGCTTGTTTCGGCGTGCGCAGGCAGCTTTGGGGAGGGCACTCCCGGAGCGGACCGCGCGGCGGGCACCCAGGGCGGGCGCCGCGCGCGCGACTGCGGCAGATCCCGCGATCGCAGCCATCTCACTTGTTATCGCGTAAGGGTTGAGGACGCGGCGTCGATGACACGGACGGCGCGTACAAAACACTGGGGACGATGCCGACGCGTCGTAGATCCAATTCCTTTGGCGGGCTCGACGAAGAAGAGTGCAAGTGGCTGTCGATTTTTCCAAGTGCCAGGTAGACAGGCGGCCGGTGAGAGGGGAACGACGATTTATTCTCGAGTTGTGCGTATCCGATCCGTCGAGTACCCAGATCCGCCCTCGTCGAAATTCGAGTTTGGCATTTGGGAATCGGTTCCATTTTTGGAAATCGGGTTTTCTCACCATGCTGGTTTAGAACCAGGGTGGATCGATGGAGCCTGTCCTGTCTCACTGACTCACTGTGAGCAAGCCGTTAGACAGACGACTGCTTTGCAGGGTGTTGTTTTGGGTTTGGCTTTTGGATTTCGGGCCACGCTCGAAAGGAGACCTCGGTGTTCTCCATTCGAGGCGAGCGCCGGCTTTAGCGGCGTCGCCGACGGTCGAGTCTCAGACGAGTAAGATGAAGGGGGGAGAACTCAGCCTCGAGCAGGTGCGCCCCCGCCGTCCCGTGCCCCGCCCGCGCTCGACATTTTGGAACAAATTCGCCCCGCCCTCGGAGTGGACAATTGATTGGAAAATGACAACCCTCTGACGCTCCTCGCGCCCCGCCCTCTCTTCCCACCCAACACAGATGGAGGCGGACATCAAGCTCTGCGAAGACCTCCTCGCGATGGATAACTTCAACGTGAAAGGTGAGACCCGCGAACGGCCCGATCGCGAAACCCCCGGGCGCCGTCCGACGCCCCCCGAGCGAGGATCGAGCCCTGAACGGAAAGGAAAATTGGTCCACGCGCGATTCACCAAACGCCGCTCCCTTCCCTGACGCGCGCCTCTCCCCCTTTCTCCCACGCATCCAGGCGGCGCGGGCAAGTCATCCGCAGAAATCGCGGCGGACGCCGCGGCGGCGGCCAGCGGCCGGCTCACGGACGAGCGCCGCGGGGAAATCATGACCCGCCTCAACAAACACAAGGAATCCACCAGGCTCGCGTCCGGCTCGGGGGACTCCTCCATGACCGCCGCGGAACGGCGCGAGCGAGTCCAGCAGCTTCTCATGGAGCGCCAAACGCGGCTATCCTCCGAAGGCACCGCGCGGAAAGGTGGGTCGGCGGCGGGCGGGTCCATCGGACGCCACTCCACGCCCACCAGGGGGGCCCGCGGCGGCGTCGACGTCCGAACCGGGTTTTTTGGATCCGAGTCCATCGCCGCCGCTTCGCCCCGCGCGTCGTTCAAGACGCCGGGACGCGAGGGCACCGCGACGTTCGGGCGCCCGTCGTCCGCGCCGAGGGAGTGGAACCCGCGGACGGGCCCGCAGCCCTTCAACCTGAGCGTGAGGAAGGCGGGACGGCACTCCAAAGAAGCCGTCGCGGCGAAGATCGCGGTGGAGGAAGCGAAGGATTTGACGTTCAAGCCGCGGACGCGAACCGTGCGGCGGCCCGCGTCCGCCCGCGCGGAGTTTGGCAGCCGGCAGGACCGCATCGCGCGCCTGTCCACGCCGCGGACCAAGCTCTGGGAGAAGTGCGAGCAGGAGAAGGAGCGGCTGGCGGGCGAACGCGACGGCTTGGACGAGTGCACGTTCAAGCCCAAGCTCGTGACCAAGAAGACGGTCCGGCCATCGTCCGCGTTTCCCCAGCGGCTCTACGGCGACGCGGAGAACCGATACAAGCACCGCGAGGCGGCGAAGCGCCAGCTCGCGGAGGCTGAGGTTGCCTCGTACCCTTTCCAGCCCGCCATCAACGACAACTCCCGCGCCGCCGTCGAGGCGGAAGGGTACGCGCCCATACACGAGCGCGTCGGCGAGCTGCTGCGGAAGAAACAGGAGGCGTTGGCCGCGGCGCGCGTGCAGGTTGAACTGGAGAACCCGGACCTCACCTTTGCGCCCAAGGTTAGCAACGCCAGCAGGGCGATCGCGCGCGGTTTGGAGGAGGAGGCGGGCGTGGACGCGAGGTCAAAGTTTGACAGGCTCGCCTCGGGCGTCAGCTTCACCGACATGCGCCGCGCGTCCGTCGGCGGCGGGACCGCCACGCGCTCCAGCAGGCGCAGCATCGGCGGCAGCATGTACGGCGAGGGCGACTTCTCCTTCGCGCCGAGGCTCAACGAGAACACCCGGCGGCTGTGCGAGATGATGGCGGAGGAAGGGGTCCGCGGCGGTAACGGCTCCTTCCTCGACCGGCAGCAGGAGCACGCGGCTCGAAGCAAGGAGAAGAAGGCGGCCATCCGCGCCAAGTCCGACGGCGACTGCACGTTCCACCCGAACACCGGCAACGCGGCGGAGGTGCTCATGAAGTCCAAGCACGTCGTCAAGCTGGGTGAGACACCGCAGGAGAGGGTCGCGCGGCTGGCGTTTCTGGAGTCGCAGGAGAAGGACATCAAGCAAAAGATCGCCGAGGAGAACTACCACAAGCAGTTCACGTTCAAGCCCAAGATCTCCAAGGATGCCAAGACCAAGTCCGCGACGCCGCTCGAGGACCTGGTGACGAACAAGCGCACCGTGCAGGTCCGCGCCGCCGCCGCCGCCGCAGCCGCCGAGCAGTTCAACGCCGAGTGCACCTTCGAGCCCAACCTCGGGCGGCGCCACGACGACGCCAAGCCGAGGCCGTTTCAGGTTGACTACTCGGAGGAGGGCGGGATCGTGGCGCGCATCCGGGAGTACAGGCGCGAAAAAGAGATCTGCCTGCAGGAGGCGCGGAACGAGAAGGAGTTCAAGGAGCTCGAGGCTTGCACCTTCCAGCCCAACGCGGGCGTCAAGAAGCCAAAGCCAAAGTCGCAGAACAGCAAGTCCGTCGCCGAGGTCGTCCCCGGCCTCGGCAGGCACCTCGAGCTCAGGCAGCGCGCCAAGCAGATGGAGGACGAGGCCAAGGCTCGCGCCGCCAAGGTATTCCTCGAGGATGCGGTCAAGAAGGACGTGGCGCACAGGCAGACGGTGCCCAAGCAGCCGCGGATCAGCGCTTACGCGGAGCACGGCGTCAAGGCGGAGACGCGGAAAAAAAAGTTGGTGGCCGAGAAGGAGGCGCGGGAGCGGGCCGAGTGCACGTTCCAGCCCCGGACGAACGAGGCGCCGAGGAAGGAGCTCATCGAGGCGCTTCTGGCGGAGGATGATGAGCTGGCGCCCTTCACCCCGGGATCCGCGATGGGCCGCTCGCCGTACTGATGCGCATTTACGCTTGTGATTACGAAAACTAGTCGCCATCCAACTAAAACTACTCGTCTATGGTGAAGCCCATGTACCTGGCGTTCTCCATCTGGGCCTTCGGGTCCTCGAGCTGCGATGGGTCGAAGCTCCTGATCCATATCTGCACGGGCTCCAGCAGCTTGACGCTGTCCGGCGCGTCCGTGTTTTGCACCCGGAGGAACCGCACCTGCGCCTCCGCTCGTTTCAGCGTCTCCCACGGCTTTTCCCGGGTCCCCGGGTGCGCGTCGCTGCCGTTGTAGGGGTTGACGAAGAACTGGTGCGCCACCCGCACCCCCGCGGTTCCCGTCTCCAGCGCCACGCTCCTCGTGTTGAACTTGGTCTTGACGCACTCCACCGGGCACGGCGGCCTGCAGTCGTCGGTGCACGTGTCGATGCACAGCGGCGGGAGGCCCTCGGGCACCGCGCCGAGGAGCCTGTTTTGGTCGAGGTACCCTTTGTACCCTCCCTCGGGCGGGGTGTAGTAGGTCACGTCGTTGTCCACCGCGGGCGGGTCGCAGAACCAGCCGTACGGACCCACCGAGCACACCCGCCCGTCCGTCGTCGTCGACTCGGTGATGCTCAGGGGGTTATCGTCCGCCGTGTTCGTCGCGGCTGACGCGATTTGCACCCATCCGTTGTTGAAATCGAACGCGCCCCCCCGACGCGCCGGTGCGGGCGCCGTGAGCACCGCGAGGAGGATCACGAGCCTCGTTGGGGTGAGAGGTCGATCCCTGGACATCGCTCGACGGCGCGTCGCGTCGGACGAGACTCGCCGCGCGCGTCGGGACGTGGCCTCAGCGCGCGGTGGGGGCCCCTCTTGTTTCTTCTGCAACGGGGCGTTTCCTGGGCGGATCCAATTTCTTGGTCGGAAGCCCTTGAGAATCCCCCTTTTGGAATCGCGGGACCATTGCGCGCGACGCGAACGCGGCGGCACCGACATGTCGTGGATCTACGGCAGCAGCGGCGGCACCGGCTTCTGGGACGAGCAGTGCAAGAGCGAACGTCGGATCAAGGAGAAGTGGGCCACCACCTTCGGCGTGGACCTCAAGGCGAAGAAGGAGGCTGAGGTCGAGGCGGAGAAGGCTGAGGCCGCGAAAGCGGAGGCGGATCGTTTGGCGCGGGAGGACGCGAAGAAGCCCAACGACTGGAGGTCGCGGCCGAAACCCTGGGAGGTCAAGGGACCGGGGACGTGGAAGACGGTGATCAAACCCACGGGAATGACGCGCACGTGGGTGCCCACCACCTCCAAGAAGCCCCCCCCGGGCGTGGGCATCTGAGAATCGAAGATTTCCCCGAGAGTTGTGACTGAAATCAAATCGGCGCAATGATAGACTAGAGACTCGGTGACTAACCGCTATGAATGTGACCCGTCATCGATCACCCGCACCCGGACGTCATCGACTCACGACGCGCACCCTCCCCTCGCACCGTCC
>Ga0115566_10004816_pt1 | contig 10690 bp, 11 predicted proteins | sample COGITO_mtgs_1204_3_FD_87173 | JGI IMG/M metagenome (GOLD analysis project Ga0115566, IMG submission 87173) | Pelagic marine microbial communities from North Sea - COGITO_mtgs_120405 | ecosystem: Environmental > Aquatic > Marine > Epipelagic | place: Germany:Helgoland, sampling site Kabeltonne...
CAAAGGGATAAGCATACCCATGATTGAACATAAGTTACTTACTGAAAAGCCGGACTACACCCAGTATCGGGACAAAACGCCACAACTGCTGCCGTATGGCCAACGCTAATCCAAACGCCTCGCGCGGCGCGCGCGTCAAAGCTGCCTGCTTACTATTTGGTCTCACCAGTCTGACTGCGGTGATTGGTAGCACCGGTTCAATCCAAGCGAGTAGCTTTTATGCTGCCCTAACCCAACCCTCTTGGGCACCACCAACTTGGCTGTTCGGCCCAGTATGGACAACGCTGTACGTCATGATTGCCTATTGTGGTTATCGTCTATGGCGACGAACCGGTGCCTTAACCCATCCAGCATTCGGGCTCTTTTACGGGCAGCTCGTTTTAAACGGTCTATGGTCTTGGGTATTTTTTGTCTGGCAGTGGGGGGCGCTGGCGCTGATCAACATTGCCCTATTGCTGCTACTGATCGTACGCCTCATCCAAGATGCCCGCCAAATCGATGGCATCAGCGCGCTGCTCTTGATGCCCTATGCACTTTGGGTGACCTTTGCCGCAGCGCTAAACTGGACGCTGTGGCAGCTGAACCCTGCGAGCCTTGCGTTTTAATGCGCCACTCGTCGTCATCCAGCGCGCTGAACCAAAGGCCCGGTTTATGAGCCACACGCCGGCAAGCATTCGTTTCTGGAATGGCAACAAATCTGCGCCTCGGAAACGCTACGAAGCCGAACTCGCGCAACAGTTATTGTCGCGGGTTGACCCGGACATTGTTCTTAAGGTGGATCACAGCGACCGCATGACCGCCCGGGCTGAAGCGGATATTTTTGACGAAGGCTTTGACCTGCTCATAACCGTTGCCGGTAATCCGAAATTTGATGGTGTTGAAAAACGCATCATCTCGTGGCCAATTGCCTTTGGCGTCTTAGGTTGCCGGATCCCAGTTTGTCGACATGATCAACGCGAACGCATCCTCGCTCGATCTGATACACCGTTCAAAACGGCGACCATCGCCCTCCCCGCTGACTGGGCCGATGTGCCAATTTTTCAGGCCAATGGTTTTCCCGTGGCCGCTCAGACAAGCCTTGAGGCCTGCTTCGAGCAAGTTGCCTGTGGCGCAGCTGACTATCTATGCCTGGGCGCGAACGAAGTGCAGGCAGTGCTTGAAGATTACGGCAAACCTTACCCAGACCTCGGCATCGCAACCGGGCAGGTCTTACATTACCCGATGCCATTACAGTTTTATTGTCACCCAAAGGCCCGCGACCTGCAGGCGCAACTGACGGCGGTCCTCGATGAATATCAATGTTCGGGCGGTTTATTCACCCTTTTCGAACAGCACTTCGGCGCACAAGTTGCTGCGCTCGACCTTCAGCAGTGCCAGGTACATCCGCTTCGAAACCCATTGCTTAGAAATGGCTCCCGCCTTGCCGAGTCCTTGAGCCCCCTACTCGGCACACCCAATCCTGCTGGCTAGAAGTCGGTGCCGGGTACAAAATACCGCTTAGCCCAAATCCCCATTTGAGGTTCATCGGCAACCGGCATCCGCCAGCTACTCACGACAGCCCTTGCAAGTTCGACGCTGAACAACGCACGGGGTTGTTCAATAGTATCGGAAACGTACTTTTCGGCTCCAACGGCGCCGACGTACTTTGCTGCCATTTTTTGGTATGTCGGTCGCCAAAGCGCATCGTTACCAAGGTCAAACTGCAGTTCAGCAATTCCATTAACAAGAATTTTACGGTAAGGCAACGCCTGCTCGTCAATACAAAGCGAGACTCTGGGATCCCGTTTTAGGCTTTCAAACCAAGCAGACTTTTGCCGCGGCGTAAAATAAATAAAGCCGTCTTCAGACCAAAACCAAACCGGCGTCACATACGGCGCACCGTGCTCATCGATAACCCCAATTCGCATGACAATACCCGGCTCGGTCAGCAATGCTCGCTGCTCGGCTTCGCTTAGTTTCGGCATCGGTTAGGCTCCTTGATGACTCATCTTTCAGGGCGAAACGCGATGAACGCGTTTCGCAAGGTGCCCTAAAAAGGCCTTAATCGGCACTGTACAAAGTCACAACACACGCGCCACCCAATCCCAGGTTATGCTGCAGACCGTGACGTGCCCCCGCTACCTGACGCAGGCCTGCATCCCCCCGCAACTGCCAAACAAGCTCAGTGCATTGTGCTAACCCGGTCGCACCGAGCGGATGACCTTTGGACAACAGTCCACCCGATGGGTTGGTCACCACCCGACCACCATAGGTGTTGTCACCATCCCAGATAAATTTTTCAGCAGTGCCTTCTGCTGTTAATCCAAGGGCTTCATAGGTCAACAATTCATTTGCGGTGAAACAATCGTGGAGCTCAACAACTTGGATATCTTCCGGTCCGATCCCAGCCGCTTCGTACACTTGGTCGGCTGCAGCCTTTGCCATATCAACGCCAACCAGCTTGCGCAAGGACTCAGACTCTAGGGTGCTTTCAAAGTCGGTAGTCATCGCTTGCGCTTTGATGGTTATGGTGTTGTTTAAACCGTGCTTGCGAGCAAAGTCTTCACTACAGATAATTGCAGCCGCGGCGCCGCACGTCGGCGGACAACACTGATATCGCGTTAACGGCCCATAGATATGCGGCGACGCCATAATTTCCTCAACGCTCAGTAAGTCTCGGAATACAGCATAAGGATTATTGGCCGCATGAATGCGCGCCTTGGCCGAAATCTTGGCGAAGGTTTCATCACGCGTACCATATTGCTCAGCATACTCCTTGCCTGCACCACCAAAGTATTGGGCTGCATCCGGCGCCATCTTATCGACGCCCTGCATCGCCTTACGCGCTTTAAAAAACCGTTTAAGCGGACTGGGACGGTCCGAAAAAGCAGACCCTAGGGCGCCTGGATTCATCTGTTCAAAACCAAGTGCCAAAGCGCACTCAACCACACCCGCCGCAACGGCCTGACGTGCGAGAAATAAGGCCGATGAGCCCGTTGCGCAGTTATTATTAACGTTCACAACCGGAATACCGGTTAAACCCATACCATACAGAGCGGCTTGCCCGGAGGTTGAATCGCCATAGACATAACCGACGTAGGCCTGCTGAACATCTTTATAAGAGATTCCGGCATCTTCTAAAGCCAACCGAGCAGCGGTCTCTCCCATAACCGGATAATCATCGCTGGCACCTGGCTTGGTGAATGGAATCATGCCGACACCGGCGACTTTCACACGTTGACTCATATCGTTTCCTTATGACTTAACAAACCGTTTTGACTCTGCAACATAGAACTGGACCGAATCAAAGTCAATGCGAGGCGCCTTAACAAATGACCTCGTCGTGTTAAGCTTTCAAAGTCTTTTTAAACCCGCTAACGTGCCAGGATTCAAAATGGGCCCTTCAATGCACAATAAGAAAATTCTGATTACCGGCGGCAACGGTGGCATTGGCTTCGAAACGGCCAAAGCGTTGATTGGCCTTGGCGCTGACGTGGTTATTGCCAGCCGCGCCTCGGCGAAAACCGATGCAGCGCTTACGGCATTAGGACCGAGGGCACGTCATATAGCCGTAGATTTGTCGGATCTAGACAGCGTTCGAGGGCTCGCTGATGCGTATCTCGCCGAATACGCCCAACTTGATGTGCTAATCAACAACGCGGGTCTTTTCCCCACCAAACAACAGCTGACCCAACAAGGGTTTGAAATGCAGTTCGGGGTCAACCATCTCAGCCACTTTTTGCTAACCCAATTACTGCTACCCCTAATGCTTAAGCAACCGAGTGCACGCGTTATCAGTGTTTCCTCGATGCTGCATCAAAAAGCAAAGCTGGATTTCGCAACCTTTAAAGGCGCAGCGAAGTACAACGGACAACGCGCCTACGGCCAATCTAAATTGGCCAATGTATTATTCGCATTTGAATTAGCAAGCCGCCTCTCAGGCACCCAGGTGACGTCAAATGTTCTGCATCCGGGCGGGGTTGCGACCGATATCGTGCGTGACTTGCCATGGCCCATTCGGAAACTGTTGGGTTTGATCTTTATCACACCTGAGGCCGGCGCTAAAACCAGCATTCTGCTCGCCACCGATCCTGCGCTTAATCAGACAACCGGCACCTATTTTGATCAGTGCGTTATCAAAACACCGTCGCCCAGTGCCCAGGATCAATTGCTCAGGTCCCAGCTCTGGGACTATAGCCTGGCGGCAGTAGGCTTGCCGGCCGATTGTTTTAACGAATAAAGCCCTGATTGGGCTGACAACGGACCCGATTCAACGCCCTGGCCAATGATCGAAACAATTTTTACACGCCAAAATCCGGTTTCACCCTAAATTTTTGATTTTACTGACGCTCGCTCGGTTTTCGAAGATTCAGCCAACCTTCGCAACCCAGACCGATGCCCCGCTGCACTCGGCCAGAGCCCTAAAGCGCCCCACTGACCAACAATCTCGAAGCCGAGCGAGGTTTCTTCTACCGAAATAAGCGCTATACTCTGCCCTATGAATATCAGCTCGCCAGCCTATAGCGGTATCCAAGATGCCACCCAGCGTCTTGCTGACATTGCGCAACGCGCCAGTGAACTGTCAACTGCGAGTGAGCCTGATCTTTCCGTTATGCCCCAATCTCCAAGCCAGAAGATCACCACGCGGCAACCACCTGACGTACCGGTTGAAACGTACAACGCGAATGGGCAGATCGATCAGGGCAGAAAAGCAAACTTCGAGGACATGATGGTTAAGCGCCTGCAGGCTGAGCAGCAGTTTCAGGCTAATGTTGAAGTCGCAAAATCAACCAACCAACTCGTTGGCAGAATCATCGACCAAACGGTTTAGTGTCTGCGGCTGCGGTTATTCCAGCCCCCACCGAATAATGACCCCCTGCCGCACAGCGCTTTGAACACGTTGGTCGATCGATCGTTCCCGCCGCCGTTTTCGATAAACGGTTGCATTTCTGCATCTTAACTCGTAAGGTGCGCCTCGCTGGCTTCCAGACCCTACTGGTCTTCATTTTGAAGGGTGTTGCCTGCTTTCATCACGCCATGACATGGCACTGCCCGTTGCAAAGACCAGACTTCAACGACAAACACGCTTCAATACCCGCCTAAACGTCGGTCAACAGGACTTCTATGACTCAATTTCAAGATCTCGGCTTGCTGCCCGAATTACAAACGGCTCTGGCTGAAAAAAACTATGTCGAGGCGACTGCGATTCAAAAGCAGGCCATCCCGGTTGTACTTTCCGGCAAGGATCTCATGGCCTCTGCACAAACCGGCACAGGTAAAACCGCCGCATTCGTGTTGCCAATATTGCAAAGACTCAAAGCCAATGGCACAACGCGCGCGGCCAATCGCACTCAGGTATTGATTATTACGCCAACGCGAGAGCTTGCGGCGCAAATTTATGAGAACGTCTTGGCCTACAGCAAATATCTCGATGTCCGTGCAGCAGTTGTTTTTGGCGGCGTCAACATTAACCCGCAAATGAAAACGCTGCGCGGTGGCGTCGACATCCTGGTTGCGACGCCCGGCAGGCTCCTCGATCTCGTTGGTCAAAATGCGGTGAAGTTAGACCAGGTGAGTATCTTCGTGCTGGACGAGGCCGATCGCATGCTCGATATGGGTTTTATTCCGGACGTTAAGCGGATTCAGGGCAAGCTGCCTAGCCGTCGCCATAACCTCATGTTTTCTGCCACGTTTTCGGATCCAATCCGAAAACTGGCAAAAACCATGCTCACAGATCCGGTTGAAATTGATGTCGCGCCTCGAAACACCACGGCCCAAAATATCCAGCAAGTGGTTCATCCCGTCGATAAAAAATCTAAGACGCAACTCCTGATTCATTTGATCCGATCTGAGGGATGGCGGCAGGTCCTCGTCTTTAGCCGCACCAAGCATGGAGCAAACAAGCTGGTTAAAGCGCTGCTAAAAGCGGGCATTCAATCTGATGCCATCCACGGTAACAAAAGCCAAGGTGCCCGTACGCGCGCCTTGTCTGGCTTTAAAGACGGCCTGATCGACATTCTGGTCGCCACCGACATTGCGGCTCGCGGGATCGATATCGCGGCGCTACCGCGAGTGGTTAATTTCGATCTCCCCAACGTGCCAGAAGATTATGTGCATCGAATCGGCCGAACAGCTCGCGCTGGCAGCTCGGGCGCCGCCGTCTCGCTGGTTGCCGCGGATGAATTTAAGCAATTGCGCGATATCGAACGCTTGATCTTGAAACCGCTCGAACGGATTGAGATTGAAGGCTTTGAGCCGGATCATCAAGTACCTGAATCAGGGTCCGTCCCAAGTCGTCCACGAACCAATCCCAGACAAGGTGCACCCGCCAAACAAAGCAGCAGAACGCAAAGCGGCCGGGCGCGCTCGCCGCGACCGAAGCCTACGGGCAATCCACTAGGCGCCAGTGATCAACCATCAGGCAATCGTGCGAGTGGCAATGTTCAATCCGCAACGCCAAAGCGATCCGCACCGAACCGAACCCGGTCTTTTTCACCCAGCGGCCGCGGTCGACCCGCCGTTAATGGGAATCGCTAACGCGCTAGAGCAGTAAATGGCCACCGTCTAGCACCAGGTGTTGGCCAGTCACAACGGAGTGACTGTCGATAAACGATAAGATCGATTCCGCAACCGTCTCTGCTGTGCAGGTTACCTGCAGGGGCGTCTTCTCGCGCAAGTACGACCGAGTCTGATCGTACACCGCTTGCCCCATTCCCTCTGCCAACCATTCCCCTTCAATAAAACCCGGGCAGACCGCATTGACTCGAATTTCTGGTCCAAGAACGCGTGCCAATGACATGGTCATCGTGATCAAAGCGCCTTTGGACGCCGCATAGGCAATGGAAGACCCAACGCCCTTCACGCCGGCAATTGACGCTACGTTCACCACAGCAGCGCGGCCTGATGCGGTCAAAGCAGCTCTCGCAGCACGCACCATTTGAAACGCCCCAATCACGTTCACCCCATAAATATTGTGGAAATCCGCTTCATCGAGGCCATCAAGGTCGCCATGGGCAACAAACTTTGTGGTGCCGGCATTGTTCACCAACGCATCAATCCGACCCCATTGAGCCAGCGTTTGAGCAACCAGCGAGCGACAGTCAGAATCTTGACTGACGTCTGCCCTGCAGACCAAGGCTTCGCCACCCAATTCGCGACAACTTGCCGCAACGGCCTCTGCGGCGTCCGCGCTGCGGGCATAGTTAATCACGACGCGCGCGCCTCGACTGGCCATTAACCGGGCCGTCGCGGCGCCCACACCAGATGATGAACCGGTAACAATACAAACGGCTTGACTTAAATCCACAACAACACTCCTTTAAACAATCGATCTTTTAAGAATGAACAATACCCCTGCAGCGCACCCGCCGAAGCCGGGACAAAACCGGCGATCTTTGATCATCCGCGACGTGCGCGGATCAACCAAATGGCACCTTCCATTACGACACCCATCGTCGTACAAAAAGGCGCGATCGCGGCGCGCATCGCGGCACTTGCCTCGGTAACAACCGCCTTCGGCAGCGATTTAAACGCACTCGCCGCCGGACCGATCTGATTCTGGAAGGCCATGGCCTCATCAAGACTCGCAGCAACCGTCAGTGACTTTACCACCGACTCAAATTCAACACTTTCGTAACCTGCGTTGATCAGCAACTCGGTTACATAGGCTTGCTCACTAAAAGCAAAAGGGCCAGGCGCCTTCGGGTCTCGCACCTCGTTTGAAGGTGGCAAAAACGGTGCAATGGCGCGACCGCCAACCGACATCCAAGGATTGTGAATCGGTGCTTGCCAACAGGCCAGCAGCAGTTCGCCGCCAGGCGTCAAGAGGCTCCGAAGATGACGCAGCGCTTGCTCTGGCGCGTTAAAAAACATCACGCCAAACCGCGACACGATTAAGTCAAAGGGATTCGTTCCAACAAAAACGGCACCATCGGCTTGATGAAACTGAGGATTCGCCTTCGCGCCGCGACGGTGCATTGCACGCGCCAACATCTCGCTGGACAAGTCAATGCCCGTGACGTCGGCGCCGCGTTCAGCGAGTCGTAATGCGGTTTCGCCGCAGCCGCAGCCAAGATCTAAAATCTTTTTGCCAGTCACCTGACCCGCGCCCACCATCAGGGCCTCCGTAAAGGGACTCAGCAACTGATCAAGATGGGTTTGATTTCGAACCCAGGTGGCGCCCGCATCGCCATCCCAGTAAGCGAGTTGTTCCGCATTTAAAACATCCATCATTGTCCTTACTTTCATTTGGGACCCAACGCCATGCCGCAGGTCATTGGAGACCCGACTAACGAAGCGCCCAGCAAATCGTCTTCTGGTACGCTTTGCTGCAGATTAACTGGCAAGCCAAAACAGATCCAACCACGGGCGGCACGCCTTGTCGAGGCGAAGGGCCCCTGCAACCGGGTTAATTGCGCCCGTTAAGCCCCGTCGCGGAACCTTTTCGCCATCACCTTATTTCTGATGGTTGTGCTGACGCGAGGACGAATATCCAACGCGCGGCGCTGGGTTGCAGATTACCGGCAACGCTATCCCCTGTCCGTATTCAGTACCGCAGCGGGCCAATTACAGCGCTTTTGTTCTAAGCGGTTATGCTCGGCTGGCGTGATAGCCCCTGTTGCCGTAGTGTGAGGACCCCACCCAAACGAACGTCATTCGACCACGTCTTAATCGGTTTTAGGACAATCGGTGGTTTATCCTAATCCAGTTTACTGCGCTAATTCAGATTGCCCGGATCGAAAAATTCGCCCAGATCGTTCTTGGGCAACACGCTGATCGATTCCACTGCTGCGGCCGGAATACCGCCATAGATATGCGGAAACAAGACGGCATCGCTGCCTTCAAAATGGTCCTCCCGTGCCCCAACGGGCGCTGCCGGCTCAAACTTAACGGCAATACCCTGAGCTTCAAGCGCCGCAATCTCTACTGCTAGTATCAACCAAGGTCCCGGAAGGTCCCGATAAAACTGATTTGCGACTTTAATTAAGGTCGCAATATCCCCAGCCGCATGGGTCATTTGGTCTTGCGCAAAGGTTGGCGGGAAGTAGACCTGCTCTGCGGCCTCGGCCTGCTCCCAATCCCGCTGCGCCGCTAGGTGAAAGATTGTTGTCGTCATCATCTACCTCCTCTTGACGCCATTGAATGGTAACCCAGCACGGTATCGAATCAACCTAATCCCGCTCAAAGCCGCCTGCCTCACCCGGCAGAAACACAACGCCTGATCGCCCCTTTATCAACCATCACGCACGGGCAGGCTTCCATCCCGCGAGATCTCGTGGCGATCCTCGCAAACGGTCACCGGTTGGCGCTGGGTTGCGCGGTTTCAATGCTTGGCATTTTACTAATGGTTGCTGTTTGTTGAACCGCCCAAAGAACCTTTCCCAGGCGCGATAAGGCCTTTTATCGTCCGCCGATATTCCTCAGCAAACGGGACGGGGCAAATTCCTATTTACAAGCCCACAGGTCGACGTTCGATCGTCAGAGGGCTCTAACCACAATATCTTGAAAGGGTTAGGGCGATGGGTTCTACTGATCCTATCTAACAAGGATTCGTCTATGAAAAGTTTCGCTCAAAAAGTTGCCGTGGTCACCGGAGCAGGCTCTGGCATGGGCCGATACCTTGCCATGTTACTCGCGCGAGCTGGCGCCGATGTGGTGATTTGTGATGTCAATACCGAGACCTTGGAAGAGACCGAGAAGCTGCTACAGCGCTACAACGTCGCGGTATCCTCCATCCCGCTCGATATGGCCGATAAAGAAGCCGTGGAAGCCCTTCCCGAACAGGTAATTGCCCGTCACGGCAAGGTCGATCTTTTGTTTAATAATGCGGGCGTGACCGTCGGCTCAGATTTCGAAACCATGTCCGAAGCCGACTGGGATTGGGTCATGAACATCAATTTAAACGGCGTCGTGAATGCCACTCGAGCATTTTTGCCTTACCTAAGGCAGCAGCCAGAAGCGGCACTGATCAATACCTCCTCGATTTTTGGGATGATTGCGGTGGCCAAACAATCGGTCTATCACACAACTAAATTTGCAGTCCGGGGCTTTACAGAAGGCCTGCAACGTGAATTTAAAGGATCAAACCTGTCTGTTCATTGTGTGCATCCTGGACACATCGGCACCAACATCATTAAAAATTCGCGCTTTACTGAAACCGATGATGCCGATGACCCGCAGGAGCGTCTCCTCGGCATCAATGGCAGTCAAACCGAAATGAGCGATTTTTTCCGGGACAATGGCATGCATCCCAGTCGGGCCGCCCAAATCATTTTGGATGGCGTGACCCGGCGACGCCGCAGAATTTTTATCGGCTTAGATGCAAAACTCATGGACCTTGCCCAGCGCATCTCGCCAATGCACTATGACAAGCTCATGCCTTTGTTTATGATCCCCATCACCCTCTTACGTAACAAGAAACCCCTTAAAGATTTGCCTACTTTATAGGCGACCGAATAGGCGACCGAAAATTCTGTGCCACGGCATCACGATGAATGCCGTCGAAGACGGCGCATACCATTCAGCCAGCGGTCGATATCATCGCCCTTGCGCCGAACATACCCCTCAACCTCGGGATGCGGCAGCACATGGAACCGCTCGTCGGCGAGAGCGTCAATCACACACTGCGCCAAAACCTCCGGCTCAATGATGCCATCGGTCTGCCCATCCCCGAGCTGCTTCGGCGCCATCGCCGTATTGACACCCTGCGGGC
>Ga0115566_10004818_pt1 | contig 10689 bp, 9 predicted proteins | sample COGITO_mtgs_1204_3_FD_87173 | JGI IMG/M metagenome (GOLD analysis project Ga0115566, IMG submission 87173) | Pelagic marine microbial communities from North Sea - COGITO_mtgs_120405 | ecosystem: Environmental > Aquatic > Marine > Epipelagic | place: Germany:Helgoland, sampling site Kabeltonne...
CGAGTAGTTAGCCGGAAAGTCAATGGCAGAGAAAAGAGTCAGAATTCCGGTTGTGATTGACCACGAAGACTGTGAGACTCTCTGTGTGAAAGTTGTAACGGCAATTATGTTCATCAGCCTGTTTGCCTATTGAATATTTGTCCTTATTTGTCCGAGGGAGCCGAATTCGGTGGATTTGAAATAAACCGGGCTGTTCTTCTCGTCGTTTACGCTATGCAACATCCCCACAAAACCATGGTCCTACTCGCGTTCTATCGTCTCGAGTCCCGACACACTCCCGTCGTCATCTCCGCCTCCGTCGTTCCGTACCGTCCGTGGCTCTCACTTCCCGCGGGGGGCGCGCAGCACAGCTGTGCGCCTCACGCCGCGGCGAGGGACGTCCGCCTCTTCTTACCGCCGCGGGTGACGCCCGGGTCTTCCTCATCCTCGAGCGTCCTCACGGCGGTCTGGACCGCCCTCACGTGCGCCACGCCCGCGGCTTCGAATTCCTTGACGAGCTCTTCGCCCGTCATGGTCTCGATGCCCTTCTCCTCGGCGCTCGCCTCCGCCTTCTCGAGCTGGTCCTCCTTGCACGATCCGAGCACGATGAACTCGGTCAATTTGGAGATGTTGCCCCTGAAGTGGCCGCCCGCGGCGGTGATGGCCGCCTTGACGTCGGTCTTGATCCTGTCGGCGATCGATCCGATTACCACGATGCACTTTCCCTTGATGCGGGAGTCGGCGGGTTCGAAATCGTCGAGGGTGCCGAAGTCGAGGGTCTTGGCCGCGCCGTCGCCGGCGGTCTTGGCAGCCTTCTCGGCCTCCTTCGCGGCAGCCTTGGAAGCCTTCTCGGCGTTCTTCGCGGCAGCCTTGTCGGCCTTGGCCTTGGCCTTCTCGGCCTGTTTCCGGCTAGCTTCCTCTTCTTTCGCGGCGTGCTGAGCGATGGTCTCGTCGGCGGTCTTCTTGGCGTGGTGATCGGCGGAAGCGCGAGCGTTGGAGTGCGCCATGCCGACGCGTGCCGCCGCGCCTTCGGTGGCGGCGACGCCGGGGATCTCGGTGACGTCGCCGTAGACTTCCTCGGCGGTGTCCCACCTGTCGATGGGAACGCAGGTGATGTGGTTCCACTTCCACGGGCCCTTCTGGATAGTGGCGTCGGTCTCTCTGTACCCCAGGCGAATCTCATCATCAGGAAAGAGAAGCTTGCACACGAGGCACTTGCCCTTGACGCCCTCCTTCGGCTTCTCGATGATGTAACTGGGGTCCATGATCGCGGATACTTGTACGTGGATGGCGAGAGAAGGCGATACGCGCCTGCACGCGAAAAAGGGGGAAAAGACGTCGGGGGCGCCTTTTGAAGAGAGCGAGCGGGGCGGTCACGCGCGCGCGTCGATATCGAGCGGGATGCGCGGGGGAGTATTGGGGTATCGGGGATCTAGGTGAGGGTACGCACCGGTAGTTCGGGTGGATGAAGGAAATGCGGCGGCTGCGTGCGTTTGGGGCGCGCACAGCTGTGTGAGAAGCAACAACGGCGACGAGTTTGAAATTCCGCATTTTTAAAAATATTAATTCAGGGGGTGACTTCTCTGCGCCGCAACTCTCTCACTTCTTCCCTCTGCCCGACTTGGCCACAGCCTTGGCGGTCTTCTTACCGCCGAACACAACCGCGAAGACCGTGACGGTCAGGACGAACCCGATGCCAATGACGATGAGCGAGGGACCGGTCGGCGGCGCCTCCGACGTCGCGCCGCCCTTGGCCGCGGCCGCCGCCTTGGCCTTCTTCGCCCGGGCAGCCTCGGCGTCCTTCACAGCCTTCTCCTCAGCCGCCGCCGCCGCCTTAGCCTTCGCCTCAGCCTCCTTCTTGGCCTTGGCCTCGGCATCCTTCGCTGCCTTGGCCTTGGCCTCGGCATCCTTCTTCGCCTTGAGCTCGGCGTCCTTCTTAGCCTTGGCCGCGGCGTCCGCGTCAGCCTTGGCCGCCTTCTGGGCGTCAGCCTTGGCCTTCTCGGCAGCCTTGGCGTCGGCCGCAGCCTTGGCCGCGGCAGCCTTCTCAGCCTCGGCCGCAGCCTTGGCATCGGCCGCGGTCTTAGCCTTGGCGTCCGCCTCAGCCTTGGCGGCGCGCTCGGCGCCCTCCGCGGCGAGCTTAGCCGCCTTGGCATCCGCCTCCACCTTCTCCTTCTTCGCGCGAGCCTCGTTCGCGGCGCGTTGCTTCTCCTTCTCCGCAGCCGCCTTGTCCGCGGCGGTCTTCTCCGCCGCGATCTCCTCGTCGGTCTTCTCGGGCGCCGGGGATTTTGATTCCGGGGACGGGGGTTTGCTTCCGCTCTTGTGCCCGTCGCGTTTTTCGTTCTTGTGCATCTCGCGCTCGTGGCGGTGGATGCGCTGCTTGACGAGTCGGATCTTCTGCTCGACGATCGGGACCTGGTCGGCGCCCGCGAGCTTGAGGGATTCCTGTTGAGTTTATGCGTTGGGGGACGCGGTTGTCAGTGGTGCGTGGGGAGAGGCGCGGTGTGCGAATGCGACAAAGTTTGTGTCCCGCGAGTCCAGCCCTTGGGTTTTTTCTCACCTCGAGTGCGATCAGAGCCTCGGCGTCCTTCTCGGACGCCTCGAGCGCGGCAGCCTTGCGGAAGTGCGCCTTGTCCCAATCGGGTTTGAGCTCGACGCACTTCTCCGCGTCCGTCAGCGCCTGAGTCACCTTGCTCAGCTTGAGGAAGGAGGCGGAGCGGTTGGAGTAGATGGGCGCCAGCTTCGCGTCGCTGGGGTGAAAAGATAACAACGTCGGGTTAGTTGGAGAGATATTTCACGCGTTCGGGACGGGGCGGTGGTGGGCGGGTGTGGGCGGGAATGGGGTTCGGAACGCGCGTCATCGGTGTTTGGGACTCACTTCTCGATGCCGTGATCGGCGGCAGCCTTGATCGCCTTGGTGTACGTCGCGGCCGCCTTGAGGTAGTCGCCCGAGCGGAAGAACGTGTTGCCCTCCTCCTTGAGCTCCAGCATCTCCTTGTACTGGCCCTTGCCGGACTCGTTGACGAGCACCTGCTCGTAGAACCTGGTGAACTCGTCGTAGTCGAGGGCGCCGGACTTATCGGTGTCGAAGTCGTCCATCATGATCTGGGAGTACCCGTCGAAGTGCTCCTTGGTGATCTCCAGGCCGATCTCCCTCAAGACATCGTAGAGCTCGCCGATCTCCAGCGAACCGCTGTTGTCCTTGTCGAACTTTTGGAACGCCGCTTTGATCTCCGAGTCCTTCGCTCGGGTGACGGCCATGTTGGGTGTTAGGTGCGCGCGGCGGATGCGGGCGACGGGCGTGGGTGTTCAAACGAGTGCGCTCCGATCCAACGGGCGCGTGGGCCGGTGCTCCAACGCTGTGAACCGAGAGGTACTCCAATCGCTGGGCTCGATCATCTTTCCTTCGGCCCTTTTTTCAACGACGTGAAGACAGGTCAGCAAATTTACGGAGATCGGATTCGGCCGATCCAAACCATTCTCTCACAGATCATCACGGTTGTGTTACATTACTCGCCGCTACGGCACTCGCACTCTATACCCTCACTCACAAGCGCATCACTTCTCCGGCTCGACCCTATCAGTCACCAGGATGAGGTGGTAACCGAACTGCGTCTTCACCGGCCCTTGGATCTGGCCCACCGGCCCGTTGAACACGGCTTCGTTGAACTCTTTCACCATCTGCCCGGGCTTGAACGTGCCCAGGCTCCCGCCTTTGCTCTTGGACGGGCACTCGCTGTAGTTGCCAGCCTCACGCGCGAACCTATCCTCGAGGTTATCCTGCGGACCGTCCTGCAGCCTCTCCAGCAGCGACTGCGCCAGGGACGGATCCTTGACGAGGATGTGAGACGCGGTGGCCTCCTCGCCGCCGACGAGCACCGCCATGATGCCCTTGATGGCGCCCTGGGAGGACCAGAGGATCGCCGCGAGGGAGGCGAAGATGGCGACGGTGGGGATGAGATCGTCACCCTCGGCGAGCTGCGCCACCGGGTTGGAGGCGAACGCCGCGGGCGCGGACGCCAGGAAGGTCGCCGCGGACGCCATCACGAGCTGCTCGGGGGAGGATCTGATGGTCGATTTGACAACTCCCTCGGGTGCGTTGACGGAGGGCTTGCCGGACGCGGTTACCTTCGCGGCGACGCGCGTGCGCTGCTGCTGCTTGGCGGCGGCCGGCGCGCGAAGGGCGACGGGGGCGCGAAGGGCGACGATGGAAGCCATGGGCTGCGTGTGGAAGTGCCGGCGATTGTGATGTGCGAGTCTCGAATCTATCCGATAAGAAATGCCCAATGATTGGCCAAAAGCGAGATTTGCAAATACGCAAAACTTTCAAGGCTGAGCTTGTATTTAGTGTGCCCAGACGACGCTATTCCCTGTTTGCCCGTTTCGCATTCGCCGATCTCAGTTGTTTGGACACAACGCAGAACGCAGGCGCGCGTGTACACCCGGGAGGGTCGGATAAACCGACCGATGGGGCGTCACGGACAGAAAGGCCGCGAGGCGAGCATCCACGCCGCGCTCGACGACTTCGTCACGAAGCTCAAGCGCAAGCGGCTCGGGGGCAGCTCGCTGGCGCTGGCGAGGCACACCACCGAGGTGCTGATCCACGCCGTGGCGGCGCAGCAGGCGCCCACGGCGGAGGGGATCATCGAGGGCGTCAGGGCCGTCAGCAAGAAACTGGTGGAGGCCAGGCCGCTCGGTGCGTCCCGACCCACGAACCGCACATCCTCCCACCGCACCCACCGGCCCGTCCAACTCGCTTCAAAAAAACAAATGAACCCTGAACCCTATTTCCCAACCTTTCCCATCCGTCGACAGAGCTGGTCGTGGGCAACATGTGCCGGAGGGTCCTGCACATCATTCGCGAGGAGGCCGCGGGCGACGGGGGGAAGGCCGGTAACGCCGCGAGCGACGCCATGGACGCCAGCGACGGCAGCGACGACGAGGACAACTCCGTCCGCGGCGGAGCCATGAGGGCGTTCAAAGCGGAAGTCATCGAAGTCATCGGCGAGCTCATCGACGAGCTCGAGTCCGTCAACGCGCACATCGTCCAGCACGCACTGGAGCACGTCTCCCCGTCCTCCGTCGTGCTCACCAGCGGTGGCAGCGACATCGTCGAGGCGTTCTTACGGGAGGCTAACAGGAAGCGCAAGTTTCAGTGCATCGTCGCGGAGGGCGCGCCGGGACTGACGGGCCATCAGATGGCGCGAGCGTTGGCGGAGAAAGGGGTGGAGACGACCGCGGTGGCGGACGCGTCGGTGTTCGCCATGATGTCCCGCGCCAACCTGGTGGTGCTGAGCGCGTGCGGCGTCTTCGCCAACGGGGGGATCCTCGCGCCCGCGGGTCATCACACGGTGGCGCTCGCGGCTAAGGCGCACAGCGTCCCGGTTGTCTTCTTGGCGGGTCTTCACGAGCTGTCGCCGCTCGGGCCGGGCGACGAGGCTTTCGACACCGACGACTTGCTGTCCCCCGCGGACGTCATCGACTACACCGCGCTCGCGGACTGCGGCGTGGGTGGAGGGCGAGATGACGGGGGGAACGAAGGTGACGTGGACGGTGACGTGGCGAGTTTAAGCGTCGCGAACCCGGCGTACGACTACGTCGGCCCCGAGCTCGTCACGCTGGTGCTCACCGACGTGGGCGGGCAGGTGCCGGCGTTCGTGAAGCAGCTGCTCAGTGAAATTTACGATCCCGCGGACCGGACGTTCGGGTGAATGGTGTGAGCGCGTGTGCGCGGTGTGTGTGTGACGCGTGTGTGTGCGTAGATGTAGCTCGAGTGTGACGGAAGACACAGCGCGTCGGCCGGCGTTTTCAATCCCCGATGCAATTTTCGTCGTCAACTTTCCGCGCCGGTTCCTGAAAAAGTACCAAAACACCGCGGCACACCGAGCCCGCATTCCCCTCGCGCGCACGTCGCGTGACGGGGAAAGATGGGCGATGGTGACATGGACACGGATAAGCGGGTCGATAGCGACGGATTCTCGCTCGGCAGCGACTCCGACGCGGACGACCCGCCGGTTAGCCGAGGAGGGAGCGGAGCGGACGCGGGGGATTTTGGGCAGAGACAAACCGGGGGCGCGGCGCCGGCGTTGCCCAGCCTGGGTCTCGGGGGTACCGCGGGCTCGAGCGTCTCCGCGGCGACGCCGCTGACCGCGCGCAAGCCCCCGGGGCTGGGGCTGAACCTCGGCGGCGGAGGGGACGCCCCATCGAGCCGCAGCGCGGAGCCCTCTCACCCGGACGCGGTCGCCCCGGGCACCATGCCGAGAATGTCGCTCAGCGACCACAGACCGGTGGGTCTCAACCTCAGCGCACTGCGAGACAGGGCCAAGGAGGACGACGAATCAGACAAATCAGAGCTTCAGATTCGCAGGGAGAAGTTCGCGCACTTCGAGAAGCACTGCACGGAGATTGTACCGGGCATCTACGTCTCGGGCGAAGGAGTCGCCAAGAATCGAGCCACACTCGACGAACACGGCATCACCCACGTCATCAACTGCGTCGGGTTCGTCATACCGAACTACTTCGAGCCCGACTTGGTGTACAAGACGATGTGGCTGCAGGACACCCCGGACGAGGACATCTCCCCAGTCCTGTACGACTGCTTCGACTTCATCGAGGAGGCGGCGGTGACGTCGAACGGGCGGGTCCTCGTGCACTGCTCGCAAGGGGTGTCCAGGTCCTGCTCGGTGGTCATCTCGTACCTCATGTGGAGGGACGGCGGTACGTACGAGGACACGTTCGCGGCGGTGAAGGAACGGCGCGGCATCGCCAACCCGAACATGGGGTTCACGTGCCAGATGCTTCAGTGGGTCAAGCGCGTCGGCGCGGAGACGGAAACCGAGGCGCCGCCGCACAGGCTCTACCGAGTGGCGCCACACAGCGAACACGACCCGACCTACCTGGTCGCCAAGCCGTGCATCAGCTGCGATACATCGCAGCTCGACGCGAGGGGCGCGTACGTGCTCGCCACGTCAGCGCGCAGGGCGTTCGTCTGGGTGGGAAACTCGCTGGCGTCGAACGAGTATAAATCCGTCGCGGAACGGTTCGCGCGACAGCTGTTCAAATACGACGGCTTGGGGCCCGCGGACTCGCGGGTGGCGACCGTCGCGGGCGGGGAGGAACCCGCGGAGGTACTCGAGGCCTTGGGTTTGGACGCGGGGGCGACGCGGGACGGTGTGAACGGATGGGCGGGCCAAAGGATAGCGGAACTGGACGACGACTTTGCGATGTACGCAAAGGGTGAACGATCGGAGATCGCCGCGAACAGCGGCGCCGCCGTCCCGGCGCCCGAGTGGGCCAGGGCGCTGACCAAGGCGGGTGGCGCGGGCCGTGGCCTCGCGGGTAACCCGACGCTCACTAAAGGGTGGTCCCTGAAGGAACCCGCGACGGGTACGGGAACGTCGTCTGGACAACCGCATTCACCGGAGAGCCCCGGAACAGTCGCCGGGAACCTGGCGCGTTCCCTCTCGCTACCTCCGTCGCGTGACGACACGACGAGCCCGTCGCTCGGGATCGGTGGGCTCGGGTTGGACGCCCGGGGGGTCGGCGGGGCCGGGACGAGCCGCGGGGATCAAGGGACGAACGGCGGGGATCACGACTCGGGTCGATCCGAGTCGGAGCCGATGGACACCGAGCGTACCGATTCATCCGGACGGCCGACTCTGCACGAGTGGCCCAGTTTGGTGGAGTACGACATGTACGACGGCGACGACTTGGTCTCGTCCGGGGTGCTTTTGCTGCGAAAAGGCCGGAACGTGTTTGTCTGGATCGGCTCCGGGGTTGTTCTGGACGGGTCGGACAAGTTTGTCTCGGGCGGGCGCATCGGGGAAGAGGCTGCTGCGAGGCTGGCGATCGAGGGCGGCGCGCGCGTGACGGTCGAGGCGGAGGGCGGCGAGAGCGGCGAGTTCTGGGAGGCGTTCGAGTCCGGAGAGGCGTGATGGCACGAAAAAGTGTGTAGACGCGGGTGGTCGAGCGCGCTGTCGACGACTGGAGGCGAGGAAGTACATTAGTTTCACGCTTTGAATGTGTATTTCATGAGCGAGGCTGCCCCTTACTCGGGCCCGTACCCCGCGCGCGTGTCGCCGAACGTGGCCCCTCGGCCGCGCGTCGTACCCGCCCCGTACGACCGTTCGTGCGTATCGCCCCATCCCCGATTCCCAAGACTATTTAAAAGCTATGTACGCAGGCAAAGAATAGAGTTCCCGACCGGGCAAATTTACGCGAGGAAGCCGAGCTTGCCGCCGTTCTGCTTGGCGGTGCGGATGAGGTTCTGGCGAACCTTGCCGTCGGCGCCGATCTCCTTGCAGAAGTCGGTGATGACCTGCGATACGTGGTGGAGATGGGTCAGCGTGGTTCGTCACGATCGGTCCGCGGTTCGAGGAGGCGGGCGGGTCGACGCGGGGCGGGTGTCGGGCACGCGCCGGCGCGTGCCCAAAGGGGGGGGGATCTAAAACGTGACAGCTAAGATGTTATCCAAGTTGCGGAACGTTGCGTCGACGTCCGTGGGTCGGGCGCGCACCTGGGAGTGGAGGGCGATGGCCTTGCCGCGGATCTGGTTGAAACGCTTCACCCCGATGACGTTGCGCGCGACGACGACGATGGGCGCGAAGAGGCCGCCCTCGTAGTCGTTGCCCGCGACAACCTTGAGCGCGCCGCGCTCGGTGCGAGCCCTGGGCTGGGCGGGCACGGCAGCGGCCACCCGGGAGCCCATGGGAGCGGACTGCTTGAAGCCGAGGCCGCGCGCCTTGGCGGCGGAGAGGGAGACGGAACCGGCGATGGCGGACATCGTTGGTATCACGAGTGTGTGGACTGCGTGCGTGTGTGTCGCGTGTAGTGGCGGCCGCAAAGCGCGTTCGACTCCTTTACCGATGGAGGCGCCTTTTCGCCGCTCCTGGAGACAAACAGACCATGCTTCAACGGTTTGGCCGCAAAACGGACTGTGGCCTCAGAAAAGCGAAATGAAAGAGCCACGTTGCTCAATGATTGGTTCAGACGGTTCGACGAGTCATTGACGAGTTAAATGCGCCATATAAACGCGAAATGTGGCTGACCAAAAAAGCTGTCAAGAAATGCAGTTGAGAATCGGGCGGCAGTTTGAAAGCCGCGACTTGCTCGTTCTTTCTCGGCACCCGAATGTCTGCTCTGTCTTCTGGGCAACAACAGAGTCCGGGGCGCGGGAGGTTTCTCAGGGAGGAAAATGGACGAGTCCGGGGTGACGACGGTACTGGACGATGCGGCCTCAGGCGCGGCGTCCACCGCCACCGATATTCCTTCCATCGACACGACGACGCACTGGTACCACGACCCCACGCGCGCGCTGGGCCCTCACATCGTGGAGATTCTCACCCGCACACCGTTCGTGCTGGTCCTCGCGTACTACGTCGGCAAGATGTTCGCCAAGGCCAGGCTCCCTCGCATCAGCGGCTACCTCGTCACCGGCGTCATGTGCGGCTCGCACGTCCTCGGCGTCCTCAGCGTAGACGCCACGCGCGGGCTCGCGGGGCTCGATAACCTCTGCCTCGCGCTCATCGGAGTCGCCGCGGGTAGCGAACTGCACCTCGCGGACCTGCGACGCTCACCGAAACCCACGCTCGTGATGACCGCCAGCATTACGGTGTTCTCGTGGGTGTTCGTGTTCGTCACGTTCATGTTCGTCGGGCGAGGGGTGGAGTTCATCGGACCCGGCGCGTCCACCGCGCATCTCGTCGCGGTGGCGTCCTTGGCGGCGACGCTTGGGGTGGCGAGGTCGCCCGCGTCGGCGATCGCGGTGTTGAGGGAGATGGAAGGGAAAGGGCCGTTCTGTTCGCTCGTGATGTCGGTCACGGTGGTGAAGGACGTGCTGGTGGTGGTTATGTTCGCGGTGAACCTGGAGCTCGTCGCGGCGGCGGGGCTGGATTTTTCGGCGGACGGAGGAGCCCAATCCGCTCAATCTTTGACGGCGACGGGCGCGCTCGTGGCGTTCATGCACCCGGTGTTCAGCGTCGTGACGTCCGTGGGGCTCGGGGTCATGGCGGGAATCGCGCTCGGGCAGCTCCTCAAACCCCCGCGGACGCGAACGATGAGTAACCGGCCCAACTTGGCGCGAGCGGTTCGATGCGTCAACTCCCTGGCGCTCTCCGCGTCGTCGTTCTGGGCGGCCAAGTCGCTGGGACTCGAGCCGCTGTTACTGTGCGTCGTCGCCGGTGCACTCGCGGCGAACAGGCAGCACGGCACCGGGGAGGAAGAGAGGGAGCGGCTGGAGAGCGTGCTCCGATCCGCAATGCCATTCGTCAACGTCGTCTTCTTCACGTCAGCCGGGTGTGCGGTTCACCTCACCTCCGTGTACAAATCGTCCGTGGTGGCCTGCACGATCGTGGGCGCCAGGCTCGTGGCGCTGTACCACGCGGCGAGGGTCGGGTGCGACGCCATAGGCGCGCCGGAGAGCCACAAAAAGGTGGCTTGGATGGGCTACGTGACGCAGGTGAGTCTATTTTTTACCTTCGGAGGTACCTTCGAAGGTATATTTGTATGGGCAATTAGAGGACTGACGACGTGTTTTCTATCACAGGCTGGCGTGGCGTTGGGTTTGGTGCGAACCGCGGCGCGCAGGTTCCCGCAGTGGGGGGACGAGTTCGGCGCGTTGATGGTGGCGACGATCGTGGTGAACCAGCTCGTGGGTCCGCCCATGTTCCGAGCGGCGATCGTCGCCGTCGGGGAGAGCGGCGTGGATCCTCGGCC
>Ga0115566_10004821_pt1 | contig 10684 bp, 9 predicted proteins | sample COGITO_mtgs_1204_3_FD_87173 | JGI IMG/M metagenome (GOLD analysis project Ga0115566, IMG submission 87173) | Pelagic marine microbial communities from North Sea - COGITO_mtgs_120405 | ecosystem: Environmental > Aquatic > Marine > Epipelagic | place: Germany:Helgoland, sampling site Kabeltonne...
CGCGAAATCGGCACCTACCGAACCAAGGAATCGAGCACAGGACAACCCCGTTGCACCCATACCGACGATCAGTGACAACCCTTCTAACCCTTTGCTTGATAATTCCTCTGCTTGCGTCACGCCTACCTCGTTACCCCTTAGCGCAGCTTCAACGTTGCCAGGCCGAACAGCACTAACATGACCGTAATAATCCAAAATCTCACTATTACCCGTGGCTCAGGCCAGCCCATTAGCTCGAAATGATGATGTATCGGTGCCATCTTGAAAATTCGTTTGCCGGTCAACTTAAACGAGCCGACCTGCAAGATTACGGAGAGCGTTTCCATGACAAACACACCGCCCATAATAACGAGGACCAATTCGTGGCGAGCGATTATCGCCATCGTGCCAAGCGCAGCGCCGAGCGCGAGCGCACCAACGTCGCCCATGAATATTTGTGCAGGGTAAGTATTAAACCAAAGGAACCCAAGGCCGGCGCCAAGAAGACCACCCGCAAAGATAACCACCTCTCCCGAGCCCGCAACATAAGGAATCTGCAAGTAGCTCGCAAATTCGACATGTCCCGCTAGATAAGCGATGGCGCCGAGCGCTCCACCAACCAATACTGAAGGCAGGATCGCTAGCCCATCGAGACCGTCCGTTAGGTTCACTGCATTACTAAACCCAACGATAAAAAAGTAGCTTATGACTATATAAAAAAGGCCTAGGTCGAGCGCTACACTCTTAAAAAACGGTAAAATATACTGCGTTTCGGCGGGCCCCAAAGCCGACTTGTAAAGCACTACGGCAGCAGCAATACCGATAAGCGATTGCCAAAAATATTTCCAGCGTGCAGGGAGACCTACTGCATTTTTGCGAAAGACTTTACGATAGTCATCGACCCATCCCACCGCGCCGAATGCGAGCGTGACAAGGAGTAGAACCCAAACGTAGTGATTGGTCAGATCTGACCACAGCAGCGTGCTCACCGTGATTCCTACTAGAATGAGAACGCCACCCATAGTTGGCGTACCCGCCTTGCTCAGATGCGACTGAGGGCCATCGTCGCGTATCACCTGCCCGATCTGATTCGCGTTGAGCGCTCGAATCAAGATCGGGCCAACGAGCAGAGAAACGCCCAATGCCGTCAGCACGCTGAAGATGCCGCGAACGGTAATGTATTGCAGCACAGCGAACGCGCTGTTGAACTGCATCAAATAATCCGACAGCCATACTAGCATTGAGATAGTTCCCTATTTTTACTTCTTGTTATGAACAGCCCTCTCTGGAGCCGATAATTTTCGTGCTAGCCTGCGGCACTCAATGCTGCGACAACGGTCTCCATCCTCGCTCCTCGAGAGCCTTTTACGAGGAAAACCGTTTCACTGTTAGCCAAATCAACACAGTCTTTTTCTAAAGCCTCGCGATCGCTGTATTGCTTAGCCCTCAAACCACCGGCCTCAAGATAGGCTTCCACCATCGCAGCGCAGTCGCTACCCAAAGCGAGAAGCAATGGCACCCCATGCCTGGCCGCATACTCACCGACCTCTCGATGCGAGGATTCAGTTTCATCACCGAGTTCCCGCATTTCACCTGCGACCATGACTTTTTCGCCTTCGGCAGCCATCAGCACGTCGATCGCCGCATGGAAGGAATCAGGATTCGCGTTATAGGTATCATCAAGTAATCGGCATCCTTCTCGACCTATTGAGGGAAATAGTCTGCCTGGCACAGGTGTGGCCTGTTTAAGCCCAATCCGAACGTCATCTAGGCTCGCGCCAGCTTCCAACGCACAGGCCGCTGCCGAAAGAGCATTCTCGGCGTTATGGCTCCCTAAGAGCTGAATTTCAGCGTCGATTTCGCCCTGCGGCGTATACAGAGTGAATGCCACGCTTCCCCCTGCGAGCAGACGCGTAGCCGAACATCGATAGTCGGCCTCGGGGACTTTATTGCCGTAACTGAACAGCCTCACCTGACGCTGACCGGCGCGCTTAACCCATTGCTGGCAATTGGGGTCGTTAGCATTCAGCACCGCGACGCCTTTGTCAGAAAGTCCGTCGATAATCTCGCCCTTCGCCAGAACGATGCCTTGGAGAGAGCCGAAGCCTTCGATATGCGCAGCGCTCGCCTTGGTAATTAGCGCTATGTCTGGCTTCGTAGCCGCGACACTCACGGCTATTTCGCCGGCGCCATTCGCGCCCATTTCGATAACGGCGAATTCATGCCGTGCCTCGAGCCGAAGCAGCGTAAGTGGCACCCCAATGGTGTTATTTAGATTTTCGGCGGTTATGAGAGTTGGGGCTTTTGCCTTGAGAATACTGCCGATCATCTCCTTGACCGAGGTCTTGCCCTGACTGCCAGTGAGCGCAATGACTTTAGCCGAACTTCTGTCCCTGTTGAGCCTCGCTAGCGTAGCCAGCGCACTAAGCGTGTCATCGACGACCAGGCGCTGCGCATCGGCTTGCGCATCGGACTGGTGTGTCACAGCAGCCACAGCGCCTTTGGTGAGCGCCTCTTCGACGAATTCATCACCGTTAAATCGCTCGCCTTTCAACGCAACGTAAAGGTCGCCTGCGCTCAGGTTTCGAGAGTCGGTGGTGACAGCGGAAAATGCTGCGTCTTTTTTGAGCGCTGACAAGGTCACAGATAGCCCAAGCTCACTGGCCAGTTCGCTTAGCGTGAATTCGCCAATCATGATGCACCTCTCGTCAGGCTGCGCTTTAGGATCGCCGCGCGCGCGTGTTCAACATCACTAAATGGCTGACGTTCGCCATTAATCTCTTGATAATTCTCATGGCCTTTACCTGCAATAAGGATTACCGCACCGGGTTTGGCCGCAGCAATGACCGCGGCGATAGCCTCTGCGCGATCCCTCATTCTGACCACTGCATCTGGACCGACGAATCCGGAGAGGATTTGATCGATTATGGCGCCGCCCTCTTCAGCACGAGGGTTATCGTCGGTAAGAATCACGTGGTCGGCATGGTGTTCGGCGACCTCACCCATTAGAGGCCTCTTGCCTGCATCGCGGTTACCGCCAGCACCGAAAACACACGTTAGCTCTCCATCGAAGTGCTCGCGTAATCCGAGCAGCGCACTGCGCAGCCCATCTGGCGTGTGCGCGTAGTCAACGACGACGCTCACATCACTTGTATCACTTGCAGCTGCAACAATTTGCATGCGCCCTGGCACTGGCTTGAGGCGGGTTAATGCTGCGGCGAGCTGAGAAAAAATAAGTTTGCCCTGAAATGCACTAGCATCCTGATAGTGCGCCTCGGCAGAGCAATAGCTAACAACGGTGGCAACCACTGCGAGCAGATTGCTTAGATTAAAACCACCTAACAAGCCAACCCTTACGTCGCCACTGCCGATGGGCGTAACAAGGTGCATTGCTATGCCCTGAGAATCCATCGCAACGCGCTCGGCTCGCACAGATGCCGCGGCACGGGACTGACTGTAGGTAACTATTTCTACCCGTGATGCAATGTCGTTGATGAGCGAAATACCATAGGCATCGTCGAGGTTTATCACTGCGCGTTTGAGTCGGGGCATAGTGAAGAGTTTTTTCTTACTCGCGCCGTATGCCTCCATAGTGCCATGGTAGTCGAGATGATCGCGGGTTAGATTGGTGAATACTGCTGTGTCGAATTGCACACCACTTACGCGGCGTTGATCCAATCCGACAGAGGATACTTCCATAATGATAGGGTCGACACCGGTCGAGACCAATTCGAACAGTGCGCGCTGAGTGAACACCGCGTCGGGGGTTGTTAACGCGGTGGCAGACAGCGCATCGGGGCGACCATAGCCCAGCGTACCGATGGTCGCCGAGTCGAGACCTAGATCACGAAACACCTGAGCCATGAAAGCGGCACAGCTAGTTTTACCATTGGTGCCGGTTATCCCAATAACGCCAGCTTGAGTGCTCGGCTCAGCGTAGAACCTTCCGGCAATCGCGCTAATCTTTGATTGCAGCGAGTCAACGGCGATAACAGGAACGCCCCCAACGTCTCTGACGCCAACCCATTCGCCACCAGACTCTGCGAGCACCGCCGCCGCGCCAGCGCTAATAGCAATTGAAATAAAGTCTCGCGCATCAAGATTACGCCCAAATACTGCGACAAAAACATCGCCAGAGACGACCAGTCTACTGTCTAGTTGAATCCCTGTGACGAGGAGCTCTGAATCCAGTTTGTTGGCAATCGATACAGGAACAAACCCAGCGACGAGCTCGCTGAGTGTCATCTTGGCTGCGCTTCGCTCGGGTTCTTTATGCATGGCGCTATTCATCGCCTCCGCTAGACATGACCGACTGCCCGATTGGCACATCATCTGGCGGTATATTGAGGAGGCGCATTGCGCCTGAAGCTACGCGCGCAAACACAGGCGCCGCAACCTGACCACCATAGTGCTCGCTGCCTTTCGGCTCGTTTATTACAACAACGACAACGATTTTTGGATCACTTGCAGGAATCATCCCAACAAACAGGGAATTGTGAAGGTTTGCTTCATAGCCAAACTCGCCGACAACGTGTGCGGTACCCGTCTTGCCCGCAACCTTGTAGAAGGGAACATTGCCCTCGCGCGCAGAGCCTCCGCGGCGCGGATCCACAACGGTCTCGAGCATGTCTTTGATTTGCGCCGAAATCGAAGTCGAGAGCACTCGCTCTCTAGAGAGCGCAGCAACGTCATCCGCGCTAAGTTTAACCAATGAGACAGGCTTGCGAATCCCACTGTCTGCGATCACCGAGTATGCCTGAGCCAATTGAAGCGCGGTAACCGAAAGCCCGTAGCCATAGGACAGTGTCGCGGTCTCGATCGCACTCCACCGCCGAGGGCTAGGCAGCAGCCCACCGCGCTCGCCCGGAAAACCGGTGCCTGTAACCTGCCCAAGACCTACTCTTTCGAGAACATCGCGGATCGGTTCTGGGCCGATTTCTAAAGCAATTTTACTTGTGCCAACATTACTCGACTTGGTAATCACTTTACCAACAGTGAGCGTGCCGTAGTTGTGAATATCTTGAATCGTATGCCCGCGGACCATCATCCAACCTGGGCTTGTTTCAATTATTGTATCCGCCTCGTAAACGCCACTCTCAAGCGCTGCTGCTATCGTGAAGGCTTTTACAGTCGAGCCCGGCTCGAAAACGTCGGTAACCGCACGGTTTCGCAGCACGCCAAAGTCACTAATGTTGCTTTTATTATTAGGGTTGTAAGAAGGTTGGTTTGCCATAGCGAGCACTTCGCCGGTTTCGACATCTAACATCACAAGCGTTGCCGATTTCGCACGGCGCTTGGTGAACTCAGCTTTCAGCTCTTTGTAGGCGAGATTTTGTAATCTGAAATCAATGCTAAGCTCTATGTTAGACCCGTTTGAGGCTGTCTCTATCGTCCTGATTTCTTCAATAATGTTTTCACGACGATCTTGAATTATCTGCCGCCGACCTTCGACACCTTGAAGGTGTTCTTCGTATGTAAGCTCTATGCCTTCTTGGCCCACATTGTCGATATTACTGAAGCCAACGAGATGGGCTGCAACTTCACCCTGCGGATAGAAGCGCTGGTATTCGTCTTCGAGCCTGACATGCGGAATCCGCATCGCGGCAACGGGTGCCGCTTCGGCCGGAGAGAGCCGCCTTTTAACGAAATGAAATGGTTTGTCACGCTTACTCTCGATAGCAGAGATCAGTGCTTCCGCATTCATATCGAGCGCGTTCGCCAGGCGGCGAATATCATTAGGACTATCGATGATTTTTGAGGGATTAACACTAATAGTAACGACGGGCGTGCTTACCGCGAGCGGCTCCCCATTGCGATCAAAAATGACTCCGCGGTTTGCCGCGATGGGAATTGTTCGGATAGCCCTATTATCACCCTGACCTTGTAAAAATTCTTTTTCAACAACCTGCAGCTGACTTACTTTCCACGCTACTGCGCTGACGCATAACATTAGCCCGAAAACGACTGCGCCCAGCCGCCAGGTTGCCATAATGAATAACCAGGCTTTATCCATGACTCCCTGCCCTTTAGCAGGAATCTGCGCTCTTGTTTCTCGTCGCGTTGCGCTCATACCAGTCCCCTCTCCCCTTGGCGCCTGTTTAATCTCACTGCCCAACCATCACTATCTGGCTTACGTCAGGTACTCGCATGCCTAACTGCTCGGTAGCTTTTTGCTCGATGCGACCCTCAACACCAAAAGTGCTCTGCTCAATAAGCAGCTGCCCCCATTCGACGCTAATGTCATTTGCTTCACTTCTAAGCTCTTGAAGACGGTTGAACACATAGCGATTCTCGTGTGTCGTTTTGACCACGCCTAGCCCGCTAACGAGCAAGCAGAGCAGCAGGAGTAGAAAAATCGCTGAACGGCGCTCGCCAAGCCCCAACCAGCGCCAAAGCGACTCGGGAGGCGATTGTTTTCTTTGCGTCTGTTTTTGGCTTGCTTGCGCCATGGGTGTTCAACCTGCTGTTGTTATTTTTTCTATTCGCGCCAGCGCTCGGCAACTCACGTTAGAGCTTGGCTGCCACTCGCATCACCGCACTCCGCGCGCGAGGATTGCGGTCGATCTCATCTCGACTCGGCTTAATCGCTTTGCTTTGCGGCTTCACTTTCGGGTTTAACTGCGACTGCGCTACAGGCAACCCGCGCGGAAAATCGTCGCCGCGTGCATGCTTCGCAATAAATCGTTTCGCAATTCGATCTTCCAGCGAGTGAAAGCTGATGACAACGAACAACCCGCCTGGGCGCAAAATTTCTAACGCTTGATCGAGCGCGAGTTCTAGTTGTTCCAACTCCCGATTAATAAACAATCGTATCCCTTGGAATGCCCGTGTTGCCGGATGCTTATCGCGCTCCCACGATGGATTCGCCTCTTTAATCATCTCTGCGAGAACGCCCGTTCTCAGAATAGGTGAGATAGCGCGCTCCGCGACGACACGCCTCGCCATTCTTCGCGAATGCCTTTCCTCGCCATAGTGGTAGAGAACATCGGCGATTTCTGTTTCGCTCGCTGAGTTAATCCACTGTGCTGCGCTAATACCTTGCGTCGTATCCATCCGCATATCGAGCGGACCATCACGCATAAAACTAAACCCTCGCTCTGCATCATCGAGCTGCGGTGACGACACACCAAGGTCAAGCAAGAGGCCATCAACACGGCCCATAAGCCCCATCTCACTGAGTACTGCGCTCATTTCACCGAAAGCGCTATGTTTAGGCTCAAGCCTCTCATCTTCCGTATGCAGAGTGTTGGCCACGGCAATTGCTTCAGGATCACGATCGAAGGCGATCAGTCTTGCGTTAGCGGGCAGTTTCTTAAGAATTGCTCTGGAGTGACCGCCGCGCCCGAAAGTGCCATCGATGTAGATCTGCGGCTCGTCGCGCTCATCACTCTGCGCTAGCAAGGCGTCGACGGCCTCGTTGAGCAGAACAGTGTGATGAAGCGATTCGGTCGACATATACGCGCCTTACTCAGATTGTTTTCGGGTCTAGCTAATTCGTCATGATGCGGCGCGTTACAATGCCAAAGAGCGCAATTTATCCGGAAGTTCTGCCGCACCAGCAGATTCGGTAAACCAGAGCTCGCGCTGTGTAGCCCATGCTTCCTGATCCCATATCTCTAATTTCTTACCCTGACCGACCAGGCAGATATGCTTGTCTAACGCTGCGTATTGGCGTAGCTCTTGCGGCAGGAGAATCCGCCCATTGCCGTCGAGCTCTAGATCGGTAGCGTGGCCGATTAACAGGTGTTTCACACGCTGTGACATAGGATCAAAGCTCGACAATCCTTCGATTTCGCGCTCTATTTGCTCCCACTCCGCTAGCGGATACAGCAACAAGCAACGGTGATTCGTATCAATTGTGACCACCAGCTGGCCTGCGCAATGACTTAGCAAGCGCTCACGATAGCGCGCCGGCATTGCCATGCGCCCTTTCGCATCTAAGCTGATCGAATTGATTCCGCGAAACACCGCAGTCTCCCAAAATAACCTTATCTATTGATATAGTTGATAATTTTAGTGGCTATGCGGGTTTAGGCGGCTGGAGGTTGGCGCCGTCTACTCTACGCTTTTTTCCACATTGCCCCACTATAGTACAAAATTATCCACTTTTTTCCACAGATTGCCACTATAAGGACAGAAACTAGCGCATGCAAGCAGAAAATGCCGCCAAGCTACTGATTTTGAGAGTGGCATCACTAAAATAGAAAGACGTTATTGGGGACCGCAGTCGAATGCGAAAAGCGAACTACCGCCGTAACGCCCAAAGAGGTTATGGGCATTAGTGATTTGCGCTAGTCGCGAGGGAGAATTAAAAAGTGAGCCAGCCTATAAGCCGGGTTCTGTCGAGGACAATCATTCATCTATGGCTTACGTCACCGCAAGCCTTTAGCGGCCTACCCGAACCCAATGCGAGCAGCATCGATGGGTTCCTATTTGGCCTTGCTCCGAGTGGGGTTTACACTGCCACGAACTGTTACCAGTCGCGCGGTGCGCTCTTACCGCACCTTTTCACCCTTACCGAATCACACGTCTCTCAGCACACACCTTACAGTGGTCTTGAGGACTTCACGCTTGATCTGGCGGTATATTTTCTGCTGCACTAGCCGTAGGCTTGCGCCTCCCAGGCGTTACCTGGCACCCTGCTCTGCGGAGCCCGGACTTTCCTCCGACCCCGTCCTCGAACGACGCAAAGCGACGAAAGAAGAACTAGGACCAGCGATTGCCCAGCTGACTCGCGCGCAGCTTAGTCGAGTTCAGAATTTCGCACAAGCTGCATCTACCCTTGTTTCTCGAGCATGACTGCATACAGCGCGTTTTTGCGCACGCCTACTATCTGCGCAGCGAGCGCGACGGCGCGCTTCATGGATAGCTCAGCACTCAATAACTCAGCCACCTCCTTCGCTTTTTCCATTGCAGTGTCGAGCTCAGAATCTGGCTGCTCTAACCGACCTTCGAGAACGAGGACAAATTCACCGCGCGAGTTATTATCATCGCTCGCCACCCAGGCAACCGCCTCTAGCAAGCTTCCAAGGAAATGCGTCTCGAATTTCTTGGTGAGCTCGCGCGCAACGAACACCTTCCTCTTGTTTGGCTCGGCGATTACCGCTGCCATATCAGTGAGGCACGCGGCGATCCGATGGGGAGATTCATAAAAGACGACAGTGGATGATTCTTGAGCGAGAACAGCTAATCGTTTGCAGCGCTGCGTGCTTTTAGCTGGCAAAAATCCCTCGAAAAAAAACCGATCGCTTGGGATGCCAGCGACGCTCAAGGCTGCAATCACAGCACTCGCGCCCGGCACAGGAATCACTGCAATGCCGCAGGCTCTCGCCTTTTCCACCAGCCTGAATCCTGGATCAGAAATCAGGGGAGTCCCCGCATCGGAAATCAGTGCGATGGAGCGACCCGCACTCAAGTCATCAAGTAGCTTCTGCACGTCGGCGTCGCTGCTAAAGTCGTGATACGACGTCAGCGGGGTTGATACGGCAAAATGCTGTAATAATCGCTTACTATGCCGCGTATCCTCGGCAGCGATCAGATCAACCTGCTGCAGCACAGCAACAGCACGCGCGCTGATGTCCTCGAGGTTTCCTATCGGCGTAGCCACGACATAAAGTGTGCCGGTCGTTTCCATGCTTATTCTCTCTTTTCCATCTAAACCAGCTATTTCAAAGCCTGCGGGCGAGGCGTACAATTTTGACTCATTTGGCGCCTAAATTGCTGCGCCACCTTAGGTGGTTTAGTCTAAGGCTGAATTACTCACAGGCGCTTGCCCCATGCTTCGCAAAACCATCGATTTAAGACCAGCCTTGTTTGCCTGCGCTATATTGCTGCTCATAAGCTGTCAATCGACATCCACGTCGCCTAACGCGACACTTGCCGACGAAGCCACCGCAGCCTCCGTAGACGCGCTGCTCGCAGCGGCCGCTGCAGCCGATTTAACGACTGCGGCTAGTTATCGGCTGCAGGCAATCGATCTACTCATCGCGGCAAACGATCTCGAGCGCGCGACTGAACAGCTCCAAACCCTGCCGGAGGTGCTGCTACTTCCTCCTGAGCTTCGCGCATTGGCGCAACTCGCACGCGCAGCACTGGCAAACGAAAACGGCGATTTCACCCGAGCGCGTAGTCTACTCCAAGAACTCGACGTAAGCGCGCAAGAGACACTCCCAATCGACACCATGATCAAAGCCGCCCTTCTCGCTGGCGATGTCTATCGGAATCTTGGCGACTCCACCTCAGCGGCAACCGCGCTGCTCAGCAGCAGTGTAAAAATGGAGAGCGCCTCACCACAACAGGCTCGCCAACTCAGCGATGCGACCTGGCTCACTCTCGACTCTCTCTCGATCGCTGAAATCGATGAGCTAGCCAATGCCAGCGCTAGCTATTATGCGCGCGGCTGGCTCGAGCTCAATCGAGCGATTAGGCGCGAAGAGTTCAGCCTGCGCGGCCAACTTGATGCAATCGCTCGATGGCAAGGCGTCTGGACGCAACATGCAGCCGCAAGCTTTTTGCCAAGCGCATTACTGGGCCTTAATGCCGCCTGGGACCGTCGCCCTAGACACATTGGCCTCATTCTACCGTTACAGCAGGCGGCAGGCAGAGCGCTGCAAGAGGGATTCATTGCCGCCTATTACCAGTCTCTCGCCATTTCTCGTGAAGTACCCCGCATCAGCGTAATCGACAGTAGCGAGGCAACCACCGC